>Ga0307512_10003432_pt1 | contig 18468 bp, 17 predicted proteins | sample 14_EM_MG_FD_200267 | JGI IMG/M metagenome (GOLD analysis project Ga0307512, IMG submission 200267) | Populus trichocarpa ectomycorrhiza microbial communities from riparian zone in the Pacific Northwest, United States - 14_EM | ecosystem: Host-associated > Plants > Roots > Unclassified | place...
GTGCCCTTGCAGATTTAAAAAAAAAAAAAAAAAGGGGCTATTCAGAAAGCTGACGACGGGGCATTCTGTGGGGAAATGTATACCTCGTGTGGGGCGCCTTGAAAGGGACGATCCATGTTCAAAGTCGAGGAATTGGGTGTTCTGGCAACTGAGAGATGTGGGAAGGGTTAGAGTCGGTGAAAGATGAAAGATGATAGAGTACAGTGCCATCTTTCGCATGGGTTTTCCAAGGTTGGCAAAAGATGTGAATTATCTTGACGTGACGTTTAACCGCGTCTCGCCCATAAACACGTGATCACACCACATAAGGTGACGGTGATGTATTGATGCCTTTATGAGCATCCTGCCTCTTCCCCGTTGTACATTCAAGTTGCTTCCGAGCATGGCGATATCATGTACCGTGAGACTATCGTTTACCTTCGATGGAAAATGAAATTCTGATGGCATTTACTGTACCCGGCCAATTTCGGTCTGTGTTCCTACTCGGCCGGTAGTAGTATATGGGAATCTGAGATGGTTTCCACTTCGCGCAAACTAAAAGACGCTCGCAGACGGTTACAGACCCGTATCACAATGATCAAGGCAAGGGTACATGTCATATATGCCAATCCATGATTAGTTACTGGGTGACAGGCCAAGGCTATCATAATGCGAACTCAAGAAGCTTGTAAACAGAAACTCTCAGCACGACTCGGAGGCTGGTCCATCGTTCTGAGTATCTGGTGTTGGAAGTTAGCATAACACCAATATACGCTACTGGCGCCATACTACTATACCACCTGGACACCTTTTTTCAAACGTTGGTAGATTAATAACCAGAGGTGAACCTACAAAGTGAAGGTTAATATCAGGTCATGATGGTCAAATTAGACAGGCGACGCACGTTGGGACCCATAGCCGAGAGAAAAGGCGATGAACATTAGCTACGGACAGTATTCAAGTTCATGTAAGAAGGGTAAAGACGAGCAAAGGGAAATTTACAACATATCATATCATACAGTATCATAGCAGCAGAGTGTTACTCATATTCTATAAAGAGACAATTAGCACTCAGACAGAAACCAATCTGGGTACGAACACACCAATCTCATAAGGCTACTCAGTTGTGGCTCTTGAAATGTATTAAGCTCCCCATCGAATTTGTCTCCTCGAGCGTTCTTTCTTTCATTTCGAGTGAACTCATGCAGTGCACAGGCATTGTAATAAAGTTGAAAGCTAAGGAAAAATGGTGATGGAGCCGATTAAGCGTTGACGATTTACATCATGTCACAGTACAGCGACCTACGTACTTGACATGAGTCATCAGGGCCTTGTATGACGGGTAATCGTTTTTCTCTTAAGGCTTGTGTCAGATCTGTATGTGATATTATCCCACAATATACACCAACCAAGGTATTTGCACAGGATCGTGGTCAGCGAGCCTTTTGGGCCTTCCCATGCGCGCTGAAAGTCCGAGCAGGCAGATATAGAGACCTGAAAACAAACATGAGGCAACTGCCCTCCTGTATCAGAACCTGAATACGCACAACGGTCTGAATCGGAGATGAATCAGCAGCCTGTGTGTACTTGCACCAGCCATCGCAGGCAAACTGACGCTCTGGCGAAGCGTATCGCAATTGGTTTGGGAAATACATGCGTTGTGGTGAGCGTCGACTCGGAATTTCACTTGATTGCCCTCCTGAGGTCGATCCCGGTTGGTTCGTAGGAGGGACTTCACCGTGATGGACATCAACTTGTAGGGGTTCATTCGACTGTCGATCAGCAGTCTGCTGTCCTTCCATCATGATGGTTGCAATCAATGGTGGTATGCCCGATGATGGGTGGTCGGGAATTATGGCATGGTTACGCACTAAGTTATTGTCAGCGCACTACTAAGTAATACATGATGCAGACACAAGCCTTTGATGTTATGCAAGGTCCTCGTCCGACGCTCGCCCTTAGATTGCCATGGTACGTAGACATTGTTGCAATAGTAGTGAGGAAGGTCGAGCAAGGTTCCAGAATGGGCCGTGTCAAGAATTGCCTGAAGGATACAGCATGAGCTAATCTGAAACCGAAATAAAACAACGAGATGTGTACAAGGAGGGAGCATCCAACCGGAAGGGGAGCAAGAATGCTATTGAGCTCCTGGAAACTTGTTAGCGGACAAGCGCCGTTGAGGTAACTCGGAGCACAAACTGACATTGTCGATGATGGCATCCTCATCACTTGTGATTATCACTACGCGAGTGCGGATAAGAAAGTGACTTCTCGGGGTGAATGATAGCGAGCGTACTTTCATCCATGCCATCTTCCTCTTTCGGGTCATCTGTAGGTCTATGGTCTGAATGTCCCGAGTCTGGGGTTGTCTGTCAGATGGAGGAAGCTTTAAGAGGATAGAGACACACATAAGAAAGTGAATCGGTCGCCTGGCCCTGCACCGGAAACCAGTGCTTTCAGCTCACGAATCTGTGTTGTATCTCAATGCGGATCGTAGGATGGTGATGGTGATCTGCTATCACGAACCATGTTAGCGCGAGTAGGCTGTGCGTCATCAGGAAAATCGCGGTGATCTTTGAGTATAGTGATGTCTTCCGGGTGATAGCCATATGTTCCTGCGAGAGTGACTACCGTTGAGTGGGTGAAAGTAGCAATGGGCTGCATGATTACCCACTAACGAGAAGTCCTCGATAGTTATCCACATCGTCATAAGGGCCATACAGCTGCGGCCACATATTGCTGGATGTGTTAGAATAGGTTATCCCAACGAGTAGAGCCCGCCGCTTCATTTGTCGGACCTCGTTTGTGGGCATGTTACGGTTGAGCGGCATTCTGTCCCCACCATCCGACGACAGAAGCTCGGCAATCGTGTCACGTCCATTCTCCCTGGCCGCTTCGAGTGATGTCCAATCATGTTCTCCCTGTATGGAGGTGTCCGCCCCACTCCGGAGCAGCACCTCCACGACCCCACGGTTTCCGATGACCGATGCGATATATAATGGTGTGTTGTTGTTCAGAGATTGTGAGTTCACCGCGGCCCCTCCAGCCAAGAGGCTTTCCGTGACCTCGACATGTCCCCGTAATGCTGCCCAGTGCAATGGTGTCCAGCCGTTCCTATTTCTGGCGTTGATATCGGCTCTGTAGCGGAGTAACATAGCCAAGGCTGGCAATTTCCCATCACTTGATGCTCGATGCAACAGGGTATGGTTCAAAGCATCCCTTGCGTTCACGCTTGCTCCATGCCGTAACAAGACATCCATAACCCCCAGCTGGTCGCCATAATATGCTGCGTGTAACGGGGTCCTATCACCGACTGGTTCGTTCACGTCGGCCTCACCTTCGAGTAACGCAAGAACAACCTCGAAATGTCCCTTGTACGATGCCGCGTGCAGCGGTGTCCCATGATAGCCACGCTTGGCAGTGTTCAACAGGTCTTTTGGGCGCACCTTGGCTAGGTGGCTTACCAGCTCACTGAACCCACATAACGCGGCATAGTACACAGCAGTTGCGCTACGTGGCGATGGCCGAGGCCCGAGATCATCCATGGTCCGACGTCGTCCCTTTTCGATATCGTGCATCCAGATCCATCTTTCTAGATGCGACTTCTCGGGGTCAAACAGTTGCTTCATGATATCCAGATTCTGGGATACGTTACCCAATCGGCTGTGTTCGACCCAGTAGCTTCCCGCGTAGAAAGCCAGAGGGAGGCTCCTAAGTGTTATTTTGTCCACACCCTCATCTAACTGGAGAAGCACCGTAATGCAGATCCGGGAAAGAGCTGTGTGGGCATCTTTTGGAGTAATGTGATAGCGGGAGATGTTACCGTAGTCTGAGGTTTGTAGGTGCTCCGAAGTCAGAAATTCCTTCACAAAGGGGGATGAAATCTGAACGACTTTAGGATCCTTCCTCTCGTTGAAAACGATAAAAGCCCTGCACTCAGAAAGCAGATTCATCTCGTAACGGGCCGTATATTGGTTAGACTGAGTGGCGAGGATCTCTGCGACGTCTCTGAGCCGAAGAGGGCGAAAAGCCGCAATCAAGCATTTAAGCAGGAGAATGGCATCTTGACTTTTCTCTTCAGAGATTTGGTTCAAATGTTCGTCCAAAGCGGTGCCGAGTTTCTGTGGAGCATTGCGAATGCGGTGAAGGATACTTCCATCTCCATGTAGGGTTTCAAGCTGACGAGAAATCCATCGAAAACTGTGAAAGATGATGAGCCACAATCACGATCTGCCGCATGAGAGGTGCCTCACTTCCCATTGGCTTGTTTTGAGAGCGCATTACTGACGAATTCCTTTTCCTTCTCGGACCATGTTCGTGTTTCTTGATTTTTCTGGATAAAAGAGCAAATGCAACTTTTTATCAAGTTTGTTTCATTGGTTAGCGCATTCAACCGTTGAAATGCATTCTCAAGGTCTTCCCCGAGTTGCTTGAAACCTGTCGAAGTATTTATTTCTATACCGTAGTCAGCCAAAAAAAAAGGATGTATTGATGGAACCAACACACCGATTCTGCGTCGATTCTCCTTCATCTCCTTCATCTCCTTCATTATCTTGGTGAAAATTGTCAGAGTGGAAAGCACCTCGGCCATAATTTGCCAAAGTGGCTCCTCTGTCCCGGACGGGTATGAAATCACGGTAAGATCTCTGACACGCTGAAGGGGAGATTGTAGGCGTTGGAAGAGGATAAGAAGAGAGTTGTAGGATTTATCGCCATCATTGGCCTAGGAGGATTGAGGGTTACGAGAAGGCATGAAGAGAATCATTGGAAGGGACCCACGCTGAGGAGAATGATGACAACGGCGCAGATTGTTTTCGCGGGCGAGGAAAGCTAAGAAAGGTATATTCTTGTAGTACACGATACGAGAGGAATGCTTTGACGCTCACAATTTCTGAGTCGGCACTCCCCCCAAGGTTCAACTTGGTTGAAATCGTAAAGAGGTTATCGACAGTAGATTGCAAACATGTCATCAATGTCACGTTGCCGTTCTGAAATTCATCGAAACCTTGCATCCGATCTCGAAACACGTTCAAGACGGTAGCCGGGTTGACGAGGTCCGAGTCTGAGGCGACGCAATGAGTTTTTAGATCTTGTCCCGTTAATTCGTTGTAACTATTTATCACAGGATAAAATATTTGGGTATAGTCAGAGGTGGAGGGGCCTGCTGCTGCATTGCTTGCGGTCATTGCGCTGGCGATAGTGGGCGAAGACGGAAAGGGACGCTGGTTGCATTGGTTGGGGTTCAGTTGGATAGAGTAAGTATCACGCAGGCCCAGGCCCTCTGATGATTCAGCGTAAAAATCAATTAATTGACCCAGATCGGGTCCTCAGGCCCAAGGCCTCATGTATATTGTAGCATGGCAGGTAGCGGCAATAAGGCGAAAAATGAAATACTGAAGTACTGAACACTGGTACGTAGGTGACGTATTTATTGCTTCGTTTTATTACAGTTAGTATAAGTTACCTGAGAGATCACGGAGTGCAGAAACAAAATCACAGAATACTACAGTCACGAGAAATATATCAAACCACAAGACGAACACACGAGACAAGCGTATAAGAAATCAACTCCTGGGTGTGACTACAATTGTGACAAGACCAAAGCAGGTGCCTAATCATTGCTCCATGAGATTATTGGATAAAATTGGGCGTGAACCTCTTACCTTGTGTTGCATTTCATCCTTGATTCAACTCAGGTATTTGGTGTGGATCCTCATGGAGGAATACGCGGAACATTTTGCGCAATTTGTCAACTACCTCGTCAGAGTCGTCACGATTGCGGTGGTCATTATTTTCTACCTGCTCGATAAGGGTAGTGAGTTCTCCCTCGAAGATGTCCCTATTGAGGGCGACCGATCTTCCTGCGTTCATGAGAACCGCCAGCGACTCCGCGAAACGAGTAATACTCTTGACATTGAAGTCATAGGCGCAGTTGGAAAGGACACCGTAAACAAAGGACATGAGGTTCCTATGGTCTGCCATTGCAACGCGATCCCGTGAGTACGTTTCGCTCGCCGGGTCCCCCATTATTTCCTGTAACCAGGTCTGTTCCGATTTTTCAAGCGGATCTTTGCGGAGGAGGTGTCTGGTAAGATGTGTGCAAATGGAGCGAGAAGTAACGCGGACGGCTGGGTCGTTGTCAGTCCAAAGTTTTCGTACAAGCTCGACGTCCATAAAGTTTGGCCACACGTGTTTCAGAGCCAAATCGGATGAAACTCCATTAGGGATGTGAGATGGTTCGATGATGTGATGGAAAGCATCTAGACATACGAGAAGGCGGCGGCGGCGTGCATCCTCTTCGAGTTCAGTTGTGCCTTGTGTACAGCTTCGTAACAGTTTGGAGAGATGTACGTGGATGGCGATCTGTCCAACGGGGACTCGTGCACATGAGAGTTGGAGAAGGTTCACAGCGGGGATGCTGTCCACAAACTCTTGAATCTTGCTTTTTTCAGCCATTGCGGGGCGCTGGAGCAGCCAAGTGAGCGCCTTGAGGTCCGCAACCAATGGGGCGTTTAGCGCCTGATGAATGATGCTCCGTCGCAAGCCATCTTTGACACGTTGCTTATGTTTCCGAAACGCATCGTCAAAAACTCGTGACAGCTTGATGAGTTTGCCTTGCTCGAGTGACTTGCCCTTGTTTAAGTGACACGGAAGCGAGTCGGCACGAAACTGGCCCACAATCCATCGCAAGGCAAATGCTGCGGCGGAGAGGGGAATGTGCCATAGATACCACCATACGTCCGTCATCGGCGTGAAATACGGGCAAAAGCCATGGATGATGGGAAGGATGGTCAACACACAGTACACCAGGCCAAAAAGCCCGGTAAGGACTGTGACCATAGTGGCAAGGACGTTGGAGATCGTAAAGAGGAATAAAATGAGACCAAAGAGGAAGAGAAACACAGAGATGTTGAGTAGTATTGGCATCATCCCGATTGCATTTGATAAGCTATACTTCTGGGCGCCGCGAAACAAGAAGGATCGGACGCGCCCTTGGTTGCTGGGCAACCCTTGACTCATTTGATTGTACCGACCGACCCATTGTTGCGCCAGCATCACATAGAAGCCGGACACGATGCTAGTCACAAGGCTTAGGAACCACAGTATGTTGACCCAGAGGATGGTACGGCTTGGGGAAGACGGCGAGGAGTCCTGGAATGGGGGGTACGTGCCATTTTCAAAACCAGCAAGCTGCCGTGAGATTTGCTCGAGAAGAAACGTGGTCCTGTCGCCAGAGTCGGGGGACAACTTCTTATAGCTCTCGATAACAAAAACGGAGACGATTGCAGAGAAGAGACCAGTCTTGCAAGCCGATCATTACGAGGGGTGCCACAATCAGTAGATCGTGACTTACAAACACTAGGACACTGTTTATGTTGTCATTCTGGGCGTTGGTGACATTCGCATCGTACTCCTTGATTTCCTCCGTGAATATTGACCACATTTTTTGCGAGTCTACGCTAGCTGTGGATGAGAAATTCGTGAGGAAATCATAGTTCAATATCTTCCGTTTGGAACTTACCTTCGGAACGGACGAACCCTTGGTGGAATAGCTGGCTGAGCGGAATAGATGGGTCTGTCTCAGTCTTTGCTTGCATGGTGAACACCAAGGAAAGAAAGCAGGTAACAGTTCGCCGCAATGTGGGCTGTCGAGTTAATCAACGCCCACGCCTGCCAATGAGTGGTGTCCATTGACTAATCATAATGGTTGAGTGATGTCGGACTTGTGTTGTTCCGATTGCATGATACTAAATCAGGATTGAGGGCGGAGTTCAGCAATCTGCTTCCGTGACTTCTGAGCGCCAAGATCATCCAATGAGGTGACGATACTACAGTATCGCGGTGCTGAACATGAACATCTTCAGCGTTACTACGTAGAGGTGTCCCGTGCTTTGCACGGGCGCTTTTGGGCTCTTCTCACACTTTCTCTCACAGAGTTACTACAGTACTTTCCACGCGAACCCATTATTGGGGCAAGATTTCATCCATATTGAGCCAGATCCTGAGGTCCTGAGCAAGATCTGTTTCCTACATATATCTTCGTTCCTGTCAGCTAATGTACTTTATATTATACAATCGACTCCGTCATAACCCATAGACACCAGATGATATGGGTTATTACAGCGTTTTGATTTCGAGAGACGGCATTTGCGGGGTGCCTTAAGATCCGTGGATCAGAAACCTAATGTATGGGTTATGTCAGAGTCGAGGCCAGTCAGGGAGACCGGAGACGCGAAGCATTCAATTCAATTCCCACGTCCTAAGGCTTGAGTACTCGGGTAGTCTGTCTGTAGGCTGGACCTATTGCACTCGACGGTAGCCACATGATGGACAAGTGCTTCCATTCGGGCACCTCGGACCACAGCGTGGGCAGCGAACAAGCCCTGGAGTTGGAAAATGACAGCTCAACGGTCAGCCCGCAGGATGATCAAGTGTAAGTCTGATCTGTCACGTACCCCCCTACTGGTGGATTCGGTGGGCCTTGAGGCTGATAACCGGCCCCGGGGCTGCCAATGGAAAGTGACCCGCCCGCGATTCTGGCCTAATTGAAACTTCCAGGAGGAGGTACGAGGGCCTGCGGCCCCACTGTCGCCTCCTTTCCATTGCCCACCTCTCGCACGAGGACCCGCAGTAGTTGCTATTGACGCGGCAAGGACACTTTCTACAGGTAGGACATGCGGGAACGCCATGACATAGATCTCCCCTGAACACCCAAGAGGCGAAATTCAGCATCAGAGCATGACAATGGCCTGAAAACCGGCTACAAACCGCAAGTGCTCCTTTCCGTAGTACTCGCTAAGTTCTTGTGTGTTGACGGCGGCAGTTTGAATAGCGACACGTAGGGACCGTCGGCGCGGCTGAAGGGTAGCCTCACGAGGAGTGGACCCAGTATGGTGAGCGACGCCTTGCACATGGCTTGGTATGTCTGTCAATTCTCAGGCTCATCAGGACACGTCCGCCATTCACACAAAGGAAGGCACACTTGAAACTTGCGCGGTTCTCGAAGTGTGGTATCCCCACTCGTCGGGCATCTCACTTCCACTGGGGGCGATGGGCCTTAGGACGCTATTGTTGGCTTTGAGCAGGAGCACGCTGGGTTGGGTTGGGTACTGTGGTTGGAGTGTAAAAGCCCTTGTAGATTAAAGTAGGTGGGCAAGTCAGAAAGCTGACGACGGGACATTCTGTGGGAAACTGTATACCGGGGGCGCCTTGAAACTGACGATCCATGTTCAAAGTCGAGGAATTGGGTGTTATGACACTTGAAGGATGTGGGAAGGGGATGGAGTCGGTGAAAGATGAAAGGTGATGGAGTACATTGCCATCTTTCGCATGGGTTTTCCAAGGTGCAAAAGATGAATTCTTTGACTTTGACGTTGAACACGAATCCCACACCCCAGCACGTGATCATATCGCGTATGGAATGACTGGCATCCTTTCTCACGAGCCACCAAGTCTTTGGCTGCTTACCTGAGCTATATTACACATAGCGTAGTTGGCCATATTGATGATCACTTGTCACTTAACTTACTATAGTAATGGATGCAGTGCGTGGCGTCACGCCACGCAGGGTCGGGAACCACGACAGGATGCCAATCCAGTGGCACACCGCCGCCCCTCGCTTCCGAGCACCGCCGCATTGTTTCCTTTCTTGCATGCCCTTACGCCCCCACCTATACTACGCGTATGCCACGGGGGAGAATGAATTGGCCAAGTCTCCGTGTCCATCAGCAAGATGCCATATTACTAGCAGTACGGGCGCAAACTTTGCGCCCATGTACCAAGCATACCGCCATCATACGCCTTTGATGGAAATCGGACGAAAAAGATATTCTGATGGAAGTTTATGGGAATAGGAGATGGGGTCCATTTGGCGCAGACTCGAGACACTTCCTGCAGGCAGTACTGGTGGGGTGGTTCTTTCAATGCAGAAATCAGCGAATGGAATTATCACACCAAGCGAGTCGAAGACGTGAAAGACAAAGAACACAAAGGTAAGATTACATAGCATATATGACAATCCATGATTCATTACTGGATGACAGGCCGGAGACTATCATGATGCGAACCCAAGGAGCCTAGGAGCAGAATGTCTCAGCACAGGGTTGGTCGATTGTGCCGAGTATTGTTTTAGCGTGGTACGTTATATGGTAGTGCACCATGATATTGGTGTCACTTACGACTATCATACCTCCATATGCGACCTGGACGCCTTCTTGATAATCGTTAGTAAGGGGGTAATGACTGGTGAGTCCTATCATCAATGGAAAGTCATAATTGAATCATGACGGATGGCCAAAATAAATAGGCGACGCAAGTTGAGACTCGTAGTCGAGGCCGAACGAAATGGGTGTTACAGTTACAGGAGGCGAGGGTGTCGGCAATGTCATGGAATCGAGGGTGTCGGTGGAACATCGAGATCGGCCGTGCATGGTGTGGGGGAAGCGGAAGAGCTGATCATTTACATCGATATCAGTGCAAGTAGGAAGGCTATCAGGGCGCCGCAGAGCACTCAATCCCCACGTCTCAAGATGGAGTTCGCGGCTGGTCGGCCTGGAAGCTGGAACTATCGCAGCTAACGGTAGCCACATGATGGACAAGCGTGCCCACTCGCGTATGTCGTACCACACCGCGGGCAGCGAACACGTCCTGGAGTTGGAAAATGACGGCTCAACGGTCAGCCTACGGTGTAGTCAATTGATCGATCACGTACCCCCTACAGGTGGATTCGGTGGGCCCTGGGGCTGATGACTTACCCCGGGGTTGCCGACGGAAAGCGACCCGCCCGGGGTATTGCCCCAATGAGAATTTGAATTTCCAGGAGGTACTAGTGCCTGCGGCTCCATGGTCGCTGTTGGGTGATAATGATGAGGTTGATCCCGCCGCTGTTCAAGTTGTTGTCGCTGTCGCTGTTGCCATTGTTGCTGTTGTTGGTGCTGCTGTTGCTGTGAAAGTTGTTGCTGCTGCTGCTGCCACTGTTGTTGTTGTTGCCATTGTTGTTGTTGCTGCTGCTGGTTTTGCTGGTCGTGTTGTCGTTGCGCCTCCCACCCTCCGCGGGTATGTCCGTAGTAATTGCTGTTGGCCGTCAGCGCAGCTGAAGGATGGGGCTGTGGAGCCCCGTGGGGAGCGGGTCCAGTCTGATGAATAACGCCTTGCACATAGCTTGGTGTGTCTGTTAATGCGCAAGCTTGTGAGGACACATCCACCATTCACACAACAAGGGAGGCATAGTACTTGAGACATGTGGGGTGCTCGAAGCGGAGTATCCCCACTGGCCGGGCGTCCCACCTCCGCTGGAGGCACTGTGCCCATATGACGCTGTATATTGGCTTTGAGGAGGAGCACGCTGAGGTTGGGTTGGGTGCAATGGTTGAGTTGGGGGCAGTGGTTGGGTTGGGTGCAGTGGTTGGGAAGGGTAGGGGGAGCCGGAGCCCTTGTGAGTTAGAGTAGGTGAGCTGGTCAGAAAGCTGACAACGGCATTCCGCAGGGAAAACATATACCTTATTCTGGGTGCCGTTAAAGGGGTGATTCGGATCCATGCTCGAAGTTGGGGGATTGGGGGACCCTTCGCATGGCGGCTTTTATGCTTGGCAGGTTTTGGAGACGCACACTCAAACACGTGATCAAATTGCTGTGTCAATGTTACGCAGTGATGCACAGGTGATGGGCGGCGACTGCGAGGAGTGCTGTATTAGTAGTGGCTGTTGGCCTGAACGCCTGAACAAGCCGACAAGAACACTCTGACAGAACTTAATGTGAATCGGGAATAGGGACCGCCTGGCGCAGACCAGACCTCTTTCCGGGGATAGCGATGTACCTTCAATCCAGAAAACTCAGGCCTTTCATGTGTAACGATCCGGTAAACTATGGGACGTCCACTTCTCAGTCCAATGGAGTAAGACTTCACTGTCAGCAGACGGAAGTACGAGGACACGAGAGATGCCCGCAGACGCCCGCAGAGTGATATCGCACTGAGCTGCACAAGGTTGGCAATCACCCACGAGTTAGGATTTGAAGGCATGGTAAAGGTATACGACGAAGAAAGGAAAGTACATGGCATATACGACAATCCAGGATCATTACAGTAACAGGCCAGAGACCGATAGTGCGAGCCCAAAAAGCTTATGTGAACAAAGTGTCTTAGCACCAAGGGCTGATCGGTTGCGCTGAGTATCAGGTAGTAAAGGTCAGTATGGTAATGATGTATATCGGCGCCATTTCCGCAAGAGACCTTAACGCCTTCCCCACAAGCGTTAACTAAGAGAATGATCGAAGGTCAGTCTGTCACAAAGGGAAGGCCATGGTCTGCTCATGTCCGCAATTGAGGAAGGTAGTGCAAAGGAGAGTGGTCAGCCCCAAAGAGCAAGTAGTGTAGGACGGAAATCCGGTCAAAAGGAATAGGCACCACAAGTTGACACCGGTAGCGAAGGGGGAAAGAAATGGGCATTACATATAGGCGAGGTGTTGGCAGTATCACGATATGGATTACGTGGCGGAACAGCGAGATCATTCGTGCACGGTGTGAGGGAAGCGACCAAGTTGACCTTCTTACACAGTCATTTGTGCAAGTAGGAAGTTGTCAGGCGCAGCAAAGCAATCAATCGCACGTCCTAATTTGAAGTAGTTGGCTGGTCAGACTGTAGGCGGGATCTATGGCGCCAGACGATAGCCACATGATGGACAAGCGCTCCCATTCGGGTACGAAGTACCACACTGCGGACAGCGAACAAGCCCTGGAGTGGAAAAAGACGGCCCAACGATCAGCCTGGTCAAGTGGAAGTCTGATCGGTCACGTACCCCCTACTAGCGGATTCGGTGGGCCCTGGGGCTGATAACCGGCCCCGGGATTGCCAACGGAAGGTGACCTGCCCGCGATACTGCCCCAGTTGAAACTCCCAGGAGAAGGTACTGGGGCCTGCGGCTTCATTGATGGATACTGCTGCTGGTGCTGTCGTTGCCGTTCCATTGCCCACTTTTCGCACGAGGATCCGCAGTAATTGCTGTTGATGCGGCGAGGACACCTTCTACAGGCAAGACATGCAGGAGCACCACGCCGTAGATCTTCTCTGAATACCCAACGGGTGAAATTCAGCATCAGAGCACGACCATGGCCCGAAAAACGGCTACGAACTGCATATGTTCCTTTCCGCAGTACTCAATAAGCTCGTGTGTGTTCATGTCCTTAGTCACAGGACGGTGGCAGTTTGAATATCGACACGTCGGGACCGTCGGCGTAGCCGATGGAAAAAGTTGTGGAACCGCATGAGGAGTGGACCCAGTCTGATGAGAAGCGCCTTGCACATGGCTTGGTACGTCGTCAATTCTCGGGCTCATCAGGACACGTCCGCCATTCACACAAAGGAAGACACACCTGAAACTTGCGCAGTTCTCGAGGTGTGGTATCCCCACTCGTCGGGCATCTCACTCCCACTGGGGACGGTAGGCCTATAGGACGCTACACATTGACTTTGAGCAGGAGCACGCTGGGGTTGGGTTAGGGGCTGTTGTTGGCGAAGGTAGGGTAGTCAGAAAGCTGACGAGGGCATTCTGCAGGAAAATGCATACTTTATGCGAGGCACCGTAAATGGGATGACCCGGATCCATGTTCGAAGTTGGGGGATTGGGATATCTTTCGCATGGCTTTTTGTGTGCTTGGCAGGTTGGCAGAGGACTGAATATCCTGAATATTTGGAGACGACTCGTGCTCAAACACGTGATCAAATCCGAGCCCTGGGAGGAGTGCTGTATTAGTTGTGGCACTCCTGTTGTGCACGAGCCGACAACACCCTGACAGAACTTAATGGGAATCGGAGATGGGGACCACAGACTGGGGACACATTCCGTGGACAGCGGAGTCTTTTCAATCCAGAAATTTCGGGGCTCTGTACTTTCCTGACCTAATGGAGCAAGGAAACAGCAGAGGGAACTGCAAGCGAGACAACGAGAAACGCTCGCGGATATCTGCAGATTGGTATCGCGCATCACACTGAGCTGCGCATGAATAATGACTATCACACCGAGGAAGTCGAAAACATAATATACAAAGGAGAAAAGTGCATGGCATGAACAGAACACCTCAGCACTATGCAACCAGTCAATTGTGCTGAGCATTGGGTGTCGAACACTAGTATGGTAAGTGGTATGGGAGTGCATATGATATTGGCGTCACTTCCACATGCAAGCTAGATGCCTTCCTTACAATCGTTAGTAAGACGAGGATCAGAAGTGAGCCTGTCATAAAGAGAGGGCCATCATCTGGTCATAATGGTCAAAATAAATAGGTGACACAAGTTAGGATCCGTAGCTGAAAAGGAAAGAAATAATACAGAGGCGAGGTGTTGGCAATATTTTTGAACGGGTGGACTTGGGAGAACATCGGGACCAACCGTGCAAGGTGCGGGGACAGTGGCCGAACTGACTACTGTAGCTACAGAGTTATTGTACAAGTAAAGGGTCGTCAAGACGCCACAAAGCGCCCAAATGAATTCCCACGTCATAAGCAGGTGCACTCGGCTGATTGGCCTGTTGGCCGAACCTATGCTTGCGGGAACCCACACCTTGGGCAGAGCGGCGAGGACCCCAGCGTCTGAGGCTGATTTCCGCCCCTACCCGGCCTCGTGTAATTGTGACCACACCGCGGGCAGCGTACTATACGTGGTGGCGGCAGTGGATGGACGGGGTGGTAATCGTGCCCGGAGTGCCCAATTGGTGCCCTTCCCTGATGGCTGTGTTGTTGGTATTGGTGCCGTTCTTGCTTGCTTTCCGCTTCCGCGTTGCAGACCTTTCGCAGGCAGATCCGCAGTACCTTCCACAAGCAAAACATGGCGGAGCTCGCCGTAGATCTTCCCTGGACGCCCAACGGGCGAGATTGAGCATCAGAGTACGACCAGGACCAGAGATACGGCTACGAACTGCATGTGCTCCTCTGCGCAGTACTTGCTAAGCTCATGTGTGTTCATATCCATAGTCACAGGACGTTTGCAGCCGGAAAGTCGGCAAGTAGGTCCTGTAGGTCCTGCTTGCGGTGTTGATGAGTCAAACTATTGGAATATCATCCCATACAACCAGACTCACTTGAATCACGGGATGTGCTATCATCTCGCTTCTTATGACGTCCAGTCGTCACTTCCAGAAGGAGGTACTACTCCTGCGCTCCTCGTCGACGTTGCATCTTGGTAGTGTCGTCGCCGTTGTTGGTGGTGCGCTGCATGTCTTTCGCAGGCGGATCCGCAGTAATTGCTGTCTAGTCTGTGAGGTCTAGTTCCGCAGACAGGACATGGGGGAGCACCACCCCATAGATCTTCCCTGGACGCCCCGTGGACGACATTGAGCATCAGAGTACGATCAGGACCAGAGAGACGGCCACGAACTCCATATGCTCTTCTGAGCAGTACTCGCTAAGCTCATGTGTGTTCACATCCCTAGTCACGGGACAGTTGCAGTCTAGAAGCCGACAAGTAGGTCCTGTATGTCCTCCTTGCGGTGTTGATGAGTCAAATTGTTGGAAAATCGTCCCCATACATACGGACTCACTTGAATCACGGGACGTGTTACTATCTTGCCTCTTGTGACGTACATCAGATGTGGCGGTGTTTTCGGGGGGAAGGGGATGCGTCGTGGCGTATCCGGAAGGCGAAGGCGAAGGACTTCATGGGTATCCAGAAGGTAAAGACTCAGGGTTTCGTCGGTACTCGGGAGATGGAGGCGGATTTTGGGGTTCATGGTATTGGGGTGCTGCAGACTGCTGGTATCTGGGAACTGAATTCTCTTGTTGCTGTTGCGGGCCTCGCAAATCATGCCCTGGTCCCTCGAATTGGGGTTGGGGTTGCACGGGGTGCTGAACACTGTATGATGCAGATGGTTGTGGAAATGTTAGGGACATTGGGGACTGAGGTTGGTCTCGCTGATGGTTGGACGGTGGGGATCGTCGTTCAACAGGCGGATGATATACCGAGTGTTGAATGGAAGGGCCACGGAACTGACCCTGGGAACCCATGAAAGGCTCAGCCTGTTTCTCTGCGCCCCTCCGCCGTCGCCCCTCCTGCTCGCGTGCCCGCCCCTCCTCCTCCGCGCGCTCCGTCTTCTCTCGCGCCTTCCACTCCGCCTCCTTGCTCGCCAGATCCTGCTCCAGCTTCTCCCGCCGCGAACGCTCTGCTGCCTCTGTCCGCTGCGCTTTCGCCAGATCCTGCTCCAGCTGCGCCCGCCGCGAACGCTCTGCCGCCTGCGCCTTCGCCAGATCCCGCTCCAGCTGCGCCCGCCGCCAACGCTCTGCCGCCTCTGCCTCCTGCGCTTCTGCCAGGAGCTGCGAGTTGATCCGCGCCTGCTGCTCAGCCCCCCTCCGTCGCTCAGCCTCGCGCTGCTCTGAGCCGGTGCGTGGGTCTCCAAAGTTCGGCGGCCCCGGCGCACGAGGGTGCTCTTTTTTGCGGTCTTGGGCGTCGGAAGACGATTGGGCCATCGCACTGGAGGCGGTGGGGGCAGAGGGAGGGGGTGGCATTGAGTCGAGTATTGCCTTGAGGGTGATATCCTCAGGGCGTGAGACGGTCAAAGTTGCTCGTCGACCCTGAGCACCGACGTTAAGTAGGGTCGCCATGAGCGCGTAGCCATGGAGAGGGGACGGACCTTGAACCAGGATTGGACGGTACGCGAGGCCATAGATGTCTGTGCTGCAGAGCGGTCAAAGATCAAGGACCGATGATATCGCGGGGATGTGCGCACCTCTATGTAGATCTGGAGCACCTTTGGGGAGATGGGTGATCGTGGCAAAGCAATTGGCCCCGTCGACAGAAATACGAAAAAACACGAAAAATACAGACTGTTTTGATTGCGAGATGCATTTTTTAAGTTCTGATAAACCTGAGCCAGCCGCGGAGAGCTTCAATCCAGGGGTCGACTGTGGTGTTAAATCGCCGGAGATTAGCCCTCACATTTCATGAATCGTCGTGGATCTATGAGAGAGGGCCGACCTGTCCGTATGTAAGGGCGAGCCTGAGGTAATGTTTTAGTAGGATCATCCTGGAGGGGAATATGAGAGATTACCAGTCAACAAGGGAAACTTTCTTGGGTGATGCAGTGATAAGCCAACCGGATATTGGGATCAGATGACTCTGTGCCCGACAATATAGGATTGTTGATAGGGTCCATGAACGGCGCCGCTAGAACGCCTTGGCGAGTGGGATGCAAGGTGTGAGAAGGTGGAGGAGTGTGTGATGATGGGTGTGATGGGTGTGGACTGGCCGGATGGGCACTGGGAGATTGTACGTAATATTAGGAAAATTGGATGATTGTTAGGGTTTCGGGAGCGAGGGACTAAATAAATGACACAAATCCACTGCAAGGTAAGGTAAGTTACCCTCACAACGGACTCAGACCCGTTCCTCTCGCCTTTTCACCCACTCTCGTTTCCCTTGCACTCGACTCCCCCTCACGATCCAGCCTCCCGACATGCGTCCGTCGTCAACCAGGCAAGCCAGCTGCCTTCGGGTCTCGGTGCGGAAAATGGCCAGGAGTTATCAATGATTTCAAACTCATCCATGGGAACCTCAAACGTGAGACCCCCTGAAAGCGCCCCAATCACATTGGAACCTTGTGGGTTTGTGACTTGTGTTGGCTTAACCTGAGGTCAGAGAGAATAAAAGGGCGTTGGTGATTAGTGACTGCATCGAAGCTTCCATTGTACTAGTACTCTTGTTTTTATTAACGTGGGTAACAATACGACTGTGTGGCGACAACTCGCAAGTCTTCTGAGAAAGAAGACCTCTCGGATGGTCGTCGTAGTTCAATATACACGTGTTTTGGAATGGAATCGGATCAGAGATAGGTGAGGGAATCCTGCAAAGACGCGCATACGGTACGGACACGTTGGTTAGCGCTTGATCAGAAACCACCTGATGCAGAACAACAGAAGAAGAACCGGAACTAGACCCCAGTAACTACGCGTTTCTCGGGTGGTGGTCGGTCCAAGCCCTTTACAATATGGAACCCCTAGGAAAGGAGACTCGGATGGAGGGAGACGCACCATGTTTCGACAAAGGGATTAGCGGAATGAGCGCCGGTTCTGATACAACAATTGTTTTCTACACGCGTATATGCGCTCCTTCTCTTCGGCTGGCAGCTGTAAGCAACCGAAGGGGACAACTCCCAGACTGGTGTCAGACGTCTAGCGAGCCGGTGCGCACATTCGGCGAATCTCGTTTGCTTGTCAACCTACTGTGCAGTACTGTATACTATGGTAGCATGCCAGTGAGGACATGTTGTCCGTGTGGATAAGCGGGCAAGTGCCGTTTCTTGACCTAGCGGAGCAAGGAAATGGCAGAAGGAACTGCGAGTGAGACAAACGAGAAACGCTCGCGGATGTCCGCAGATTGGTATCTGAGCTGCGCACGAATAATGATTATCACACCGAGTCGGAAGCATGATATACAAGGGAGAAATGTACATGGCATGAACAGAACACCTCAACACCATGCAACCAGTCGATTGTGCTGAGCATTG
>Ga0307512_10003434_pt1 | contig 18464 bp, 13 predicted proteins | sample 14_EM_MG_FD_200267 | JGI IMG/M metagenome (GOLD analysis project Ga0307512, IMG submission 200267) | Populus trichocarpa ectomycorrhiza microbial communities from riparian zone in the Pacific Northwest, United States - 14_EM | ecosystem: Host-associated > Plants > Roots > Unclassified | place...
GGGGGAGAGATAGGCGAGGGGGGTATCGGGCGCTACCTGGGCCGCCCGCGACGGCGGCCCAGTGCGTGACTGGGCCGCGGGCAGATACAGTGGACAAACCGGTCAAACCATCTGGTGTTTTCGGAGCTTGGGTGGGGCTGGGGGCGGGGCGGCGGGGTAGGGCGCTGTCGTGACGGACGGCTGTCCGAACGCGACAACGCGTAGAGCTTGCCAGTCCCAAGGTCAACGTGCAACGTTTCCGCGCGAGTGATGTCTCAAGCCGTTGAGCGGCGGAAACGCCATCCCGTCCCGGTCCCGCGCCATGAGGTCTTCTGGTCAGACATCGATGTAATGAGGGGCACACATGCTGATGCCCGGTTCCGTCGAGGTCGCGACCAACAAGCTGATCCCGGCCGCGGGCCTCAGCTGTCGAAGCTGGCGAAGTAGGAAGCGGCGATGTCGTGATCGGCGTGGCCCTGGTCGGCGGCCCGGCGGAAGCGTCCCGCGCCGGCGGCGGCGACGTCCATGCGCACGCCGTGCTGCTGCCCGGCCTCGACGATGATGCGGGCGTCCTTCTCGCCGTTGGTCACGGCGAAGGTGGTGTCCGACGTCCGGCCGTCCAGGATCTGGCGGGCTTTCAGCTGGAAGTAGGGTGCGTTCGCCGGGGAATCGGCGACCAGGCCGAGGAACAACTGGGGGTCGACGCCCAGGCCGTTGGCCAGTGCCAGGGCTTCGGCCGCGCCATGGGTGAGCGCCAGAACCCAACTGTTGAGCACCAGCTTGAGCCGGGTCGCGGGCGCCTCGGAGGCAGCCTCCCCCGTCCACAGTGTGCGTACGCCGACTGCCTCGAAGATGGGGCGCACCGCATCGCGGTGCTCCACCGGCCCGCCGGCCAAGATCGTCAGCTGGCCCGTTTCGGCCGGCTGCTTACTCCCGAGGATCGGGGCGTCGAAGTAGACGAGCCCGTGCTTGGCGGCCAGCGCGGCCAGTTCCGTGACGGACTCCAGGCTCGCGGTGGTGGACTGCATCCAGATCTGTCCCGGGCGCAGGGCCTGCTCGGCCTCGCGCATCACGGTCAGCACCGCGTCACCGTCCTTGAGCACGGTGACGACGACATCGGCGTCCCGGACCGCGTCCGCCGCGGAACCGGCGACCGTGATGCCCTCCGCGGCAATTGCCTCGGCCCGGTTCCTGGTGCGGTTCCAGACACGTACGTCGTGTCCGGCCTTGGCGATGTTCTGTGCCATCGGGGCGCCCATGATGCCGGCGCCCAGAAATCCCACGGTCAGCTTTTGCTCAGTCATACTCAAGCAGACGTGACAGCGCGCCGCGAGTTCATCCGCGGGCTTCCATTCCGTCGCGGAGGGCGCGCAGTGCGTAATGGGCTCGGGATTTGACCGTGCCGACCGGGACACGCAGTTTCCGCGCGATAGATTCGGGTGCCTCGCCGCGGAAATGCAGATCCGAAAGAACGTTACGGTGGGCGTCGCTCAATCGGTCGAATGCGGTGCGGATCGATTGGGTCGCGATCGCCACGTCGGTGGTGTCCTCGGCGGACGATGCCCAGTCCATGTCGAGGACCGGCGTCTCGCTCGGCCGGCTCTGCCGGGCTCGGACCAGGTCGATGAGCAGGCGCCGGGCGACCGTGAACAGCCAGCGGCGCTCGCCGTCCGGGTCGGTCGGCAGCTTCTCGACGTGCCGCCAGGCCCGCAGCATAGTTTCCTGCAAGAGGTCCTCGGCGGTTTGCCGCTCGCCGTGCGTCAACCCGATCAGGAAGCGCAGCAGGCTCGCGTAATGCGCGGCATGCAACGCGTCGATCCGATCGCTGGCCGTCCTGGTCGTCATCACGTCATCCCCATCAAGCTCTCGATTCGGCGGTCCGGAAATGCGTCCCGGGCCGCCGAATTCGAAGCTACGAAGATCTTGTGATGCCGAACTGCTGCCGAAGTGCCACGGAAGTGACGGCGGTGCCCGCGATCATCTGGTAGATATGCTCGTAGCCGTCGAGTGTCGCCGCGAGCGCGTGCCGGCTTGCCAGGTCACGCGCGGCCCGGCCCATCGCTGCGCGGCGGGGCTCGTCGCCGGCCGTCTCGGCGAGACGGCGGGCCAGCTCCGACACGTCACCGGGCGGATACAGCCAGCCGGTGATCCCGGCCCGCACCAGGTGCGGCAGGGCGGCCGCGTCCGCCGCGATCACCGGCAGGCCGGCGGCCAGCGCCTCGAGAGTGGCCAGGCTCTGCAACTCGGCAACGCCGGGCATGCAGAAAACACCGGCTTCGGCGTACGCCCGCAGCAGTTCCACCTCGGACACCCGCCCGTGGAACCGGACCCGATCCGCGATTCCGAGGCGTCCCACCAGCCGCTTCAGAGCCTTGTCGTCCCGGCCGGCACCGATCAGGTCCAGCTCCAGCCCAGGCGCCATCGCGATCGCGCGAAGCAGGTCACCCAGCCGCTTCTCCCGGTCCAGCCGTCCGACGTAGAGGACGGACCGGCCCGAGCGCCGCACGGAGTTCGGCGCCGGGAACCGGCTCATGTCGATTCCACAGGAAATGGCGGTCGCATCGGGAATCCCGGCTCGTGCGGCCAGCATTTGCGCCGCGGTGGCCGTGGGGGCCGTGACCGCGGTGCAACGGAGCAGCGCGCGACCGGTGTCGGACCAAAGCCAGTGGACGAACCGGCGGCGCATGAAACGCGGCATCGGAAACTCGTCCACCACGTTCTCGGGCATGAAGTGGTTGGTCGCCAGGACCGGCACCCCGGCCGCCTCGGCCGCGGCCAGCGCCGCCCGTCCGATCAGATGCTGTCCGTTGATGTGAACGAGCTCCGGGCTCAGCTGGTTCAGCAGGGCCGCAACCGCCGACCGGGCCGCGCCCCGCCCGCTGAGCCGCAGCACCGGGCGCCCCGGTAGCAGGCGATAGGACCGGACACCGTGGACCGTCACACCCTCCGTCATCGTCGTTACCGGCTCGCCGACCCACGACGGGACCACGAGATGTACCTCATGGCCGCGGCGACTGAGTCCCTCGGACAGCTGCCGGACAAAACGCGCCAGCCCGCTGACGGCGGGATAGTACGTGTCGGCGGTGATCATGATCGGATGGCGACCCACACAGTGAAACGACGATCGGGCGCCCGGATAGTTCACCGCGCCCGGTTGATCGTCCGCCGGTCGGCAAATGCCCGGCCGGCCGGTCGGGAAAGCGGTGCGGCGCCGGTACGTTCGCGCCATGCACGCCGAGGAGATCGCCGGCGCCCGCTGCTGGATCCACGGTCCCGCCGACGCCGGCACCCGGATCGTCCTGCTGCACGGGCTGCGCGGCGACCATCACGGACTCGAACCCATCGTCCGTAACCTGCGCGACGTCCGGGTGGTCGTGCCGGATCTGCCGGGATTCGGCACCTCCGGCCGGCTGACCGTCCGGCACGACGCCGCCGGATATGCCGCGTGGACGCATCGTTTGCTGGATGCCGTCACGACGGACGACGACATCGTGCTGGCCGGGCACTCGTTCGGCTCGGTCGTCGCGGCCCGCGCGGTGGCGGCCGGCCGCAAGCCGACGGCACTGATGCTGCTCAACCCGATAGCCGTCGCGCCATCCCCGAAAGCGTTCGGCACTCGCGTCGCCCGGGGGTTGCACGAGTTTGCCGCCGCCCTGCCCGAGGCAGCCGGGACCGCGGTGCTGAGGCATTCCCTGCTCACCGCGGTGATGAGCCACGCGATGGTGACAACCGGGGACCGAGCCCTGCGCCGGTGGATCCACCGTGAACATCGGCGGCGCTTCTCGACCTTCGCCGACCGGGCCGTCCTGCTCGAGGCATTCCACTCGTCGCTGCGGGACGACATTATCGCGTACGCCGATGTCATCGCCGTGCCGACGTTGCTCGTCGCCGGTGATCGGGATCCGATCGCTCCGCCGCACACCCAGCGTGCGCTTCGCGCCGCACTCGCCGATGCCGAGCTTGTCGTCCTCCCCGGCACCGGTCACCTGGCCCACTACGAACAGCCCGCAGCCGTCGCGGCCGCGATGCTCCGCTTCCTTGCCCAGCTGAACTGACAGGACCAACCCGATGCGAGTGCTTTTCGACTGCCGGTTCATCCGGTTCCCGCGACATGACGGAGTCAGCCGATATACGGCCGGCCTGGTGTCCGCGCTGAGCCGGACACACGACGTGGCGATGCTCATCTGCGATCCCGGCCAGCTCGCGATGCTGCCGGAGCTGCCGTGGCACCTGGCCAGCGCCCCGTGGGATCCGGCGGAACCGTTGCTGGCGCGGCGGATCCGGCAGCTGCGGCCCGACGTGGTGTTCAGCCCGCTGCAGATCATGGGCAGCTGGCGGCGCGACTACGGACTGGTGCTCACCCTGCACGACGTGATCTACCACCGGCACCGCACGCCACCTCGCAACCTGCCCGCCGCGATGCGGCTGCTCTGGCGGCTCTACCACCTGGCCTGGTGGCCGCAGCGGGCGATGCTCGACCGGGCCGATGAGGTGGTGACCGTTTCGAACACCACGGCCGAGCTCATCGCGGCGCACCGGCTGACCCGGCGGCGGGTCACCGTGGTGCCGAACGCTCCCGGCGAGACGGTGCTCCGCCGGCCCGGGCCGGCGTCGAAGACCCTTGTGTACGCCGGTTCGTTCATGCCGTACAAGAATGTGCTCACCCTGGTCCGGGCGGCCGAGCTGCTGCCCGACTACACGTTGCACCTGATCAGCGCCGTGCCGCCGGCCGAGCGTCATCGGTTGCAGGCCTGCGCCACCCGGGCGCGGCTGGTCTTCCACGACGGGGCGGACGAGCGGACTTACCAGGAGCTGCTGTCGACCGCGACGGCACTGCTCACCGCGTCGCGCGACGAGGGGTTCGGCCTGCCGGTGGTCGAGGCCATGGCGGCCGGCACGCCCGTCGTGCTCAGCGACATCCCGGCGTTGCGTGAGGTGGCCGGCGACGCCGGTTGCTACGCCGATCCCGATGACCCGGCCGCGTTCGCCGGCGCCGTACGCATGCTGGAGAAATCGCAGGTGTGGGCGGACCGCTCGGCCGCCTCGGTGCGTCAGGCTGCCGGCTACAGCTGGGAACATTCCGCGGCGATCCTCGCCGAGGTGCTCGAACGCGTCGGCCAGGGACGGAAGCTGGAGGCCGGGGTTCACGCGTCCGCGAAAACGCCGAGCTGCTCCCCGAGGCGGGCCAGACGCGCACGCAAGTCCGGCGGTATGTGACCCGCCTCGGCCACCACGACGCAGTCAGCCGGGACAGGAGCGCCTCGCCGAACGGAGCGGGAATTCAGATCCGGACGATGTTGTGGTTGATGCGGAACATGTTGGCCGGGTCGTATTTCTCCTTGACCACGACGATGCGGTCGTAGAGGTCCGGGCCGTATGTCTCGCGCAACTCCCGCGGGTTCAGAGCCTCCTCCGGCCCGACGAAGTTGACGATCCGCCGCGGATGCGCCCACGGCGCGAGGCCGGCGACGCATTTCTCCAGGTGTGAGGTCATCAGCTCGGCCGCCTCGGGCCCGCCGAGGCCGAACCCGAACCATTGGAACGGCAAGCCACGGGTGGATACCGCGTCCGGCGCGTCCGGCTCCCGGTCCAGAGCGCCGCCGAGCGCCCGGATCTCGACGTTGACCAGTGGGCAGTCCGACTCCGGCCCGGTCAGTTCGACCAGCTTGGCCAGGAAATCGTCGGGGAGTCCGCGGAGGCCGAAGCCGCGGTCGTAGTAGGGGATCGGGAACGGCGGATCATTGTGGATGGTGCCGGACTCGGCGTACGGGAGCTCCGCCACGGTGTCGAACACCGTCGCGCCGAGCCGTCGCATGGGTGCGAGCAGCACCTCGCCTTCTTCCGCCGTACCGGCGTGCGAGTACCGCACGTGGATGACGAACGCGCCCTGCAGCGGCTCCGGCAGGTCCGGCAGCGCCGGCAGCCGTTGGATGCCGACCGAGGTGGTGGCCGCGTCCGGGAGTGTCGCCGCCCAGTCCCGCCAGACCGGGAGCACCTCGGCCAGCCGGTCTCCGGCGAACCAGAGGCCGCCACCGTAAACGGTGGCGATCGGGAACAGTCCGAACTCGACGGCCGTCACGACGCCGACGTTGCCTTTCGAGCCCCGCAGCGCGAAGAACAGGTCCGGCTCGTCGGTCGCCGTCACGGTGTGCGGTTCGCCGTCCGCGGTGACCACATCGATCGAGGTGATGTGGTCGGAGGCGTACCCCTTCAGTCGCCCGAGGACCGGGCTCAGGCCGCCGCCGAGCAGATAACCGACCACGCCGACGTGCGGCAGGGAGCCGTTCATCGGGGCGAGACTGTGCCGGCCGGCCGCCGCAAGGACCTGGCTCCAGCGCGGCGAGCCGGTGACGCGCACCGCGGAGCGCTCCGGGTCGACCGTCACCGAGGTCATCCGGTCCAGGGTCAGCAGCAACTGACCGGCGCCGTCGCGCGGAGCCAGGTGGCCGCCGCCACGGGTGGCCACGGCCAGGCCGTTCTGCGCGGCGAACCGGATCGCGGCCCGGACATCCTCGACGGAAGCGGCGCCGACCACGACCGCCGGCCGGAGCGGCGTGTTCAGGTTGAACGTTGCGCGTTCATCGTCGTACCCGGGCTCGCCGGGCCGGAACACCGGGCCGGTCAGGCGGCTGATCAGCTCGGACACGTCTGGTTTTGCTGTCATGACTTCTTTCCTCTGGCTGTCGATTCAGGCTCGACGCTAGGGACATCTTGTGACGCGGAACTGATGGCCAAGTGCCACCGAAGTGACGGCGCACGGCGGTGAACTTCGCTGACGCCAGATCGTTCTGTGGGACATGAGATCCCCACTAACGGCGTCAATGAAGTCTGTACTGATCATCGGGGCGACCCAGGCGACCGGGTTTCTGCTGGCCGTCGAGTACGCACGCCGGGGCGACCGCGTCGTCGTCACCGGGCGCAGCGCGGAGCGCGCCGAGAAGGCGGCCGCCGGCATCGACGGCGACGTCACCGGCATCGCGTTGAATCTGTCGCGGCCCGAGGAGATCGCCGGAGCGCTGAAGGACATCGGAGAGGTCGACCGGCTCGCGATTGTCGGAATGCAGCGGGACGGCAACACGCTCGCCGAATACGACGTCACGCGCGGTATGGACCTGGCCATCACGAAGGTCGTCGGATACACGACGGTCGTCGCCACGCTGCGCGAGCGGCTGACGCGTGACGCGTCGGTGCTGCTCTTCGGCGGGATGGCCAAGGATCACCCGTACCGTGGTTCCACCACACTCACGGCCGTCAACGCCGCGATCGTCGGCCAGGTCCGCACTCTGAGCGTCGAGATGTCCCCGGTCCGGGTCAATGCCATCCACCCCGGCGTGATCGGCGACTCCCCGTTCTGGCAGGGCAAGGACGCCATTCTGGAGAACAACCGCCGGCAGACCCTGACGCAGAAGCTGGGAACGATGAAGGACATCGTCGACGGCAGCGTCTTCCTGCTGGAGAACGCGTTTGCCAACGGCATCAATCTGAGCCTGGACGGTGGCCGGATCTGACCCCCGGATTCCGTACGAGGTATGCCAACATCCGGACGTTTACTCGAGGAGCCCTTTCATGACAATCGAACAGGTTCTGGGCGACACGGACAGCGCGATCATCTTCTTCGTCGACGAGCCGGTGCTGTTCGGCAACGAGGCCCGCCTGCTGACGGCCGTGAACTTCCGGGACAAGAAGCGGCGCTGTCCACCGCGTTCTCCGGTGCGGACTTCATCGGTGCCGGCGAGTTGTTCGCCCCGGACGCCACCTTGGAGGACCTGACGCTGCACACTCAGATCGTCGGACCCCGGGCGATCACGGTCTACCTGCAGAGCTCGCTCGCACTGCTCCCGTACGGGGTGGAGACCCGGCTGCGGCACGTCGTCGGCAGCAACCGGGGCGGAGGCTACGAGTGGATCGCGGACAGCGGTGCCGTCCGCAACGGGATCGTCGCGCTGGAACTGGGCGAGGACAAGCTCATCAACCGGATGACGACCGTCTGGGACGGCTCGCTGCTGGACGACGACGCCATCGTCACCCTGCTGAAGCACACCATCGAGCGCTGAGCGGCGATCAGCCGGAGCTGACGCGCGTGAACCATCTAGATTTCCGGCACGGTGTCGCATCATCATGGGTCGGCGCGCCGCCGTCTGAGCCCCGCGCGATCATCGACACAGGGGAGTTGCGATGACCGAAGTTGAGTACCTCAGCGCCACTGAGGTGCTGCATGCCTTCCGCCGCCGGGAGCTGTCGCCCGTCGAGGTCTTCGACGCCGTCGCCGCCCGCGCCGACGCGGTCGAGCCCAAGGTCAACGCGCTGCTGGAACGCGATCACGAGGACTACCGGGCGGCGGCGATCGCTGCCGCCGCCCGGTACGCCGGCACGGGAGGCCCGCCGCGCGCACTCGAAGGGCTGCCGGTCGTGCTCAAGGAGGAGCACGCGATCGAGGGCCGGTCGCTGCGTCTCGGCTCGCTGCTCACCGGTGACGAGCCGGCCGGCGAAACCCACCCGGTCGTGGAGCGCACACTCGCCGCGGGCGCCATCGCCCACGCCCGCGGCACTACGCCGGAGTTCAGCTGCGCCGGCTTCACCCACAGCCGCCTGTGGGGTATCACCCGCAACCCGTGGAATCCGGACTACTCGCCGGGCGGCTCGTCCGGTGGTTCCGCCGCGGCGCTCGCGTCGGGCACCGCCTACCTGGCGACCGGTTCGGACATCGGCGGCTCGATCCGCATTCCGGCGTCGTTCTGCGGCGTCGTGGGTTTCAAGGCCCCGTACGGGCGGGTGCCGGCGCTGCCGCCGTTCAACCTGGACGTGTACTGCCACGACGGCGTCCTGGGCCGGACCGTGGCGGACGTCGCGCTGTTCCACAACATCGTCCAGGGGCAGCACCCCGCCGACCACGTCTCGCTACCGGCGCTGCCGATCCCGGAAGACCTCGGCGACGTACGCGGCCTGCGGGTTGCTCTGGCCGTGACGCTCGGCGACTTCCCGATCGAGCCGGAGGTCGAGGCGAACACCCGGGCGTTCGCCGACGCGTTGAAGACCGCGGGCGCCGTCGTCGACGAGGTGACGGTTCCGCTGGGGGTTTCGCTGGAGCAGCTCGAGGAGACTGCGTTCGCGCACTATGGCTCGATCATGGCGGCCACGATGGGCGACGACCCGCGCCTGACCGGCTACAGCCGCCAGTTCCTCGCGTTGTCGGCGGCCGCGTTCGCCCGTACCGGAATATATGGCGGACTGGAAGGTGAGGCCACCGTCCAACGGGCGCTGGCACAGGTTTTCGCGGACCACGACGCGCTGATCTGCCCCACCCTCGGCTGCCTGGGGTTCGAGGCCGGCAACGAGTACCCCGACGGGATCGACGTCGCCGGCCGGCACCTCGAGATGTACATGCTGGCGACGCTGACCCCGGTGTTCAACGTGGCCAGCCGCCACCCGGTGCTCAACGTGCCGTCCGGCCGTGCACCCAACGGCGTGCCGACCGGCGTGCAGATCGTCGCCCGGCCGTATGACGACGTCACCGCTCTCCACCTCGGCGCCGCCGCCGAACGCGAACTTCGCTGGTGGGCCGACCCGGCCTGGCGTCCCCAGATTTGACGAGTCTGCCGGATACCCGACACCACACCCTGACGCCACCGTGACGCCGGTCCGGAGCATCGGAACCGGCCGGCGCCGTCCGTGCGGCGGCCGTGAGGGGAACGGCATGTCACAGACACCACTCATCCGATGCCGGGCGGCGATCGTCGCGCTGGTCGCCGGCCTGGCGGCGGGCGCACTGGCGATCCCGGCGGCCGAGACGGCGGCCGGCACGGCACGGGCGGCCCACGCGAACGCCTGGAGCACGCGAGTGGCACACATCGGCCCGTCCAACGCAGAACCGGTCAAAGCCGTCGCGGTGGAGTGCCCGCAGGGAACGTGGCCGTACGCCGGCGGCGGAGCCGTCAACTACGAACAGGCTGGTAACGGCGGGGCCGCCCTGACCGCGATTGTGCCGAACATCGCCGCCCGCGCGGTTCTGGTGACCGCCACGGCTCCGGCGGGGCTGACCGCCAACTGGTCCCTCGTCGCGTTCGCGGTCTGCTCGGACAACACCGAACCGGTGCTGGTGGTCCGCAAAGGCATCGGGACGGCCCGAGCAGCCTGCGACGACAGCACCGACGGGCTCTTCGGCGTCGGGTTCCACGTCGCCGGGGATCCCGCGATCAGTCACATCGCCGGCGTCGACATGAACCCCGCCGTGACCTCCGTTGAGGTGACCGCGGGTGGGCCGGGCGGCGCGGAGGCCGAAGTCACGGCGATCGCCGTCTGCCGGCCGGGGGTGATGTCAAGCCAGCTCCTGCATGCGCGCAACGACGACGCGGGCTGGCCCAAGTTCGTCAGCCGCCAGGACAACGACGAGACCCTGCGGCCGTACGCGACGGGCGCGACGGTGACCGGTCCCGCCGAGGCCACCCTGGACGCGATCGTGCCGGCCGCCAACGACGGCGTCAGCTGGGCGCGCGGCACGCTGTTCGGCGGTACCCCTCAGCCGGCCATCGCCGCCAAGGAAGGCGGTGACGACGACGGTGACGGGTCGGTGACGCTGGAGACCGCTCTCATCGGGACGTTTCATTGAGCGCCCGGCCCGGGGCGGGTGGTGCGAGCAGGCTGCGGTCCGGCGGCCGCACGTCGATCTCGCGCATCGCCCGGCTGTAACGGTCGAAGGCCCGGCGTGCCTCGCCGTGCCGGCCGGCGCGGACCAGCCGGCGCACCAGGCTCCGGTGGGCCGGCTCGTCGTACGGGTCGCGTTCCAGCAGCCGCAGCAGGTATCCGGTGGCGGCGTCGACCGAGGAGGCGGCGCCGCAGACCTGGGCCAGCATCCGAAGCATGCTCAGATAGGCGGTCCGGGTCTGTTCGCGCAGCGGGCCCGACCAGCTCGCGTACGGTTCGTCGTCGAAGGCGTCGGCGGCGTGGTGCCGGTCGATCGTGACCAGCAGCTCGCGGGCTTCGGTCCGGTCGCCAGCGTCCAGCAGCCGGGCGGCCCGCGCCACATAGGACAGGAAATCTTCGACGTCGACCCGCACCCGGGTCACGTCCAGGGCGATGCTCGCCTGGTCGGCGACGAGGTAGTGGTCGGCCGCCCGGGCCTTGGCCGGGTCGAGCACGCCGCGCACGATGGACAGCAGCACCGACAGCCGATGTCCGGTCTTGGCCGGGTCGTCGTCGGGCCAGAGCAGTTCGTACAGTTCCTCGCGGGGGACCGGCCGGCCGCGCCGCGCGACGAGGATGCGCAGCAGGTCGCGGGCCTTGCGTGACTGCCATCGTGACGGGGGCACCGGCTCGCCGTCCACCTGCACCTCGAACCGGCCGAGAGCCTGGACGCTGACCTCGGCCGCCGGGCTGTCCGCGGCCGGGCCGCCCGGCCGGCCGGCGAACGGGGACTCGGCCGCGACGGCACCGGCGGACTCCATCCGCTCCGCCGCCAGCAGCCCGCGGATCCGGTCGTCCGGCCCGGCCCCGGGCAGCCGGCTGATCGCGACGGTGATCCGGGCCGCTTCCACGGTCGCCCCGGCCTCGGCCCAGATGGCGTGGCATTCGCGCAGCGCGGTGCGGGCGTGACCGGTCTCGCCGGCGGGCCCGCCGGCATGGACGGCGCCGCGCAGCTCAAGAGCATCGGCGAGGCCGAGCCGGTCACCCTGCGCCCGGGCGGTCTCGCAGGCCCGGGTGGCCAGCTTGCCGGCCGGCGGCCGGTCGCCGCGGTGCAGGGCCAGCCAGCCCTGCGCGAGCAGCGCCGGGGTGTCGCCCGATCCGGCCACCGCGGCGTGCGCGGCGGCGGTGTCGGGATCGTCGGCCATCAGCACCAGCGCCAGGCCGGCTTCGGCGGGCCCGCGCACGTGGCCGTCCCCGGTTTCGGTCGAGATCCGCACCGCCTGCTCGTACGCGGCGCGAGCCTGCTCCCGCCATCCCCGGCGCCGGTAGACCTCGCCCAGCCCGAGCTGTGCGCCCGCCACCCGCCTTGACCCGGCCCGCTGATAGCCCGCGATCGCCCGGTCGTACTGCCGCACGGCCTCGTCGAAGCGGCCGAGCATGGCCAGCGCGTCCGCCTCGTTGCAGGTGGCGATGTCGCGCAGCTCGGGCTGGCGGGCTGCCGCGGCGTACCGTGCGCAGGTGCGGGCGGCGGCGAGTGCCTCGGCGAACCGCGCGGCCTGCAGCAGGTGGTAGGTGCGGTTGTTCATGATCCGGGTGAGCAGGACCACGTCGCCGATGCGCTCCGCGACCGGCTGGGCGAGGCGGTAGTGTTCGTCGCTGCCCGCGTCGTCACCGAGCGCGCCCAGACACAGCGCCACGCTCACCTGCGCGGCGGCGAGGGCCGCGGTGAGCGCGAAGTCCGCGCCGGTCGGGTCGAGGCCGGCTGTCTCCGCGGGAATGCCGGCGCGGGCCACCGACACCGCTTCGCGGGCGTGGCGCAGGGCGGTCTCCGGGTCGCCGGCCAGCAGGTGACCGGTTGCCGTCCAGGCGCAGACCTGCGCGGCGTCGGCCGGTGGGTGGGGTCCCGGCCCGGACTCCGCGAGGGCCGCCAGCGTGGCCCGCGCGTCGCCGCGGTGGTAGTGCAGCCGGCCCATCCGCCAGGCCAGCGCGGCGCTACCGGCCGGCAGGCCCGGCGCGGCGGCCGCGTACGCCCGCATGGCGGCCTCCAGGTCGCCGCCCGCGCGTCGCGCGTCGCCCAGCAAGAGCCACAGCCGGGGCGTACGCAGCGCGGCCGGCAACTCGGCGATCAGCCGCCCGACGGCCTCCGCATGCCCAGCCGCCAGCATCGCCTCGCCGTGCCGCTCGATGGCCTCGGCGCAGGACTCGTGCTGCCCGCAGCGTTGGTAGGCGAGCGCCGCGGACACCGCCGGACCGTGCTCGTCGAACCAGGCCGCGGCCCGGGCCACGACGGCGGCCGGTACGGCGGTGCGGGCGCCGGTTCTCCGGGACCGGAGGACCACTTCGGCCACCACCGGCACGATCCGCGGCGACGGCGGCGGCCCGCCGGGCACCGGTGGCGGCGACCCGGCGGTGGTCAGCAGGCCGCAGCGGGCCAGCAGCCGGACGGCCTCCGCGGCGCCCGGATGCCCCAGCGCCCGGCACAGGTCGGGATCGATCGGCGCCAGATCCCCGACGTGCTCGAGCAGGCGGAACGCGGGCCCGGGCAGGGTCGGCAGCACTTCCTCGGCCAGGTAGCCCGCGATCAGCCCGCCGGGCGCGGCGAGCATGGGCAGCAGGTCCCCGTGCGGCACGCCGCCGGTCCGCAGCATCTCGGCGGCGAGGTGGACCAGCGCGGGCCAGCCGGCCGTCGCCTGGTGGACCCGCTCCGGCAGATCGCAGGCGCCGGCGTCGTATCCGCCGGCGGTCCAGTCGGTCACGTCGTACTCGTCGGCCAGCAGGTCGGCGACCCGGTCGACCGGCAGGGACAGCTCGGCGGGGCCGACGACGGCCTGCGCCATGTCCGGCAGCGCGGTCGTCGCGGTGCCGAGCGGCCATCGGGAGGCGAGCGCGACGTCGACGGAACCCTCCGTACCCGTCAGGCGGGCCAGCGCCTCGGTCAGGGCGCGTGCCGTATCCACCGGCAGGGGTGGCAGGTCGTCGAAGACGATCTGGCCGGCGCCGGCCCGCGCTTCCTCGAGCATCGCGCCCGCGAGAGCGTCGGCGGGATCGCCGGTGCCGCCGGGCAGCCCACGGTGCCACCGCGCCCCGGCCGCCGGATACCACGCCCGCAGCGCGGTGGTCTTGCCGTAGCCCGCGGCCGCGCTGACGACCCGGAGGGTGTGCCGGGACGGCGCCCAGGTCTTTTCCGCTGACGGATTCACCGCGCCCCCTCGCCGGACAGCGTCACCGCCGCGCGCCGCGGGCGCAACCCATTGTCGTCAACGTGCCAGTCGACCGGCCCGGAGGCCGGCCGGTCCCCGCGAGGCCAGCCGCTAAGGTTCCCCGAGGCGCATGCGGCTAGTGGCTGCCGGTTCGTATCCTGGCCATCGGCGGCCCCGGGCTGTCTCGAAGCTCACTGGACGGCGCGGAGTGCCGGGAGGCTCGGCGTAGTTGGTGTCGTACAGGTCGAAGGAGGAGCTTCGTGTCAGTCACCGTGCGATTCACTGTTCTTGGTGGCTTACACGGCTGGCGAGACGGCGAGGAACTGGACCTGGGCCCCCGCCAACCTCAGCTGATGATCGCCATGCTGCTGGCCCGTGCGGGCCAGCAGGTCCCGGTGTCCGAGCTGATCACCCTGCTGTGGGGGGACGACCCGCCGGCGAACGCGATGAACGTCGTTCACCGGCACGTGGGCGCGATCCGGCGGGCGTTCGAGCCGGGCCTGGCCCCGCGTGCCGAGGGCGAACGGCTCGCCCGCAGGCCAGGCGGCTACCGGCTCGCCGTCGAGGCCGGCGAAGTCGACCTGCTGCGTTCCCGGGAGCTGGCCGGGTACGCGGACGCCGAGCTGCGGGCCGGACGGCGAGACGCGGCAGTCGCCGCGTACCGGGAGGCGCTCTCGCTCTGGCGGGGCCGGTTCGGGGAGGGACTCGGCGCCGGGACGCACCCGCTGTTCGTCGCCGTGAACCGGGAACGCACCTTGACCGCCCGCGCGGCGGCGGACGCCGCGCTCGGCCAGCCGGACGCGGCGTCGTTGCTGCCGGCGGTGCACGCGGCCGCGACGGCTGACCCTTTCGACGAGGCGCTGGAGGCCAGGCTCCTGCTCCTGCTGGCGGCGGGTGGGCGGCCGGCCGAGGCGATCGAGCGCTACCACCAGTTCCGCGAGCGGCTTGCCGACGACCTCGGCGCCAGCCCGGGACCGGAGCTGACCGCCGCATTCGAGACGGTCCTGCGCGAGCCGCCGGCGCTGCCACGCGCCGGCACCGTCGCCGCTGCTGTGCCGGTGGTGAATTCCGCGCCGGTGGTGAATCCCGCGCCCGCGCAGCTGCCGTTCTGCTCGACCCAGTTCGTCGGGCGCCAGGCCGAGATGGCGGCGCTGGACCGGATGCTGGAGGAGAGCGCCGGGCACCGGCGCGGCGTGATCGCCGTTGACGGCCTGGCCGGGGTCGGCAAGACGGCCGTCGCCGGGCACTGGGCCCGTCGTACGGCGCACCGCTTCCCGGACGGGCAGCTCTTCCTCGGCCTGCGCGGATCCGGCGAGGGCGAGCCGATGCCGACCATCGAGGCGCTGGCCCAGCTGCTCTGCTCGATCGGAGTGGCGCAGCAGGATCTGCCGGCCACTGTGGAGGCCCGAGCCGCACTGCTGCGCACGCTGACCGCCGGTCGGTCGCTGCTGATCGTGCTTGACGACGTCCGCGACGCCGAGCAGGTCCGCCCGCTGATCCCGGCGTCGCCGGGCAGCCTGGTGATCGCCACCGGCCGGGGACGGCTCACCGGCCTCGCCGCGACCAACGGCGCCGGCCTGCTCACACTTGATGTCCCGCCGCCGGCTGACGCCCGCGCGCAGCTGCTCAACCGGCTCGGTTCGCCGCCGCCTCAGGATCCGAGCGAGGAGGCTGCCCTCGCGGCGATCCTGGCGCATGCCGGGCGGCTGCCACGGGCGCTCAGCATCCTCGGGGCGCGTATGTCCGCGTATGCGCCGGTTCGTCTGCGTGACGTGGCCGACGAAGTGCGCCGCTCGTCCGGCCTCGACGCGTTCGTCGGCGACGCCGCCAGCGACCTGCGCGCTTCGTTCGCCGGTTCGCACCGTTGGCTGAGCCCGGCTGCGGCCGGCCTGTTCGCCGAGCTGAGCCGGGCCGAGGGCGACATCGACGCGGATGTCGCAGCCGGGCTGACCGGCGGCACCCGCGCCGAGGGGACCGCGATGCTCTCCGAACTGGTCGGTGCCGGCCTGCTGAGCCGCCTCGGTGTCGACCGCTATGCGGTGCACAATCTCATCCGGGCGTACGCGGCGGAGCGGAGAGCGGCCACCCGGCCGCCCCGGCTCGTGCGCGTCAGCTGAACAAAAATGAACGAGTCCCGCCCGGCTACGTCTCGAAAGATATGACGGACTTGTTCGACAAGTTTCATCCGGAGCCGGAATCGTTCACCGCGGGTGTCATCGAGCACCGGGGCGGCGCCGCCTATCCCGAGTTCTCTACGACGCCGCAGCGCACGCTTGCATTCTCGACGGCATCCGCCTGCATCGCGGCCGGCGGTTCCCGTACCCGCACAACGATGTCGACCGGCTCGAACAGTTGCTGGGATCGTCGCCGTCCGGGCACATTCCTCCCCGCACCGATAGCGACCCTGCACCGATTCCCTACCGGGCCGTGGTGGACCTGCGGAGCTTGTAGCGGACTTCCTCGGCCATGGCGTCGTCGAAAGCGTCGAGGACCGCCAGCGACTGCCGCCACGATTCGACGGCACCCGGCAGGTCGTCGCCCGCGGCCTGGGCGTCGGCCATTCGTGACAGGGTGATGGCCTGCTCGTACCGCTCGCCGGTCTGTCGGTAGAGGGCGAGGCTGGACCGGTAGCACTCGATCGCCTTGCCGCGGTGGCCAAGACGGTCGTGCAGGTGGCCGAGGCTGTCCCAGCTGCCCGCGAGAGGGTGCAACTCGCCGAGTTCCTGGCGCAGGCGCACGCTCTCCTCGCAGTAGCGCAGGGCCGTCTCGTACTCGCCCAGCTCGGTCAGGGACCAGCCCAAGTTGTTGAGCGCGAGTGCCTGACCCGCCCGGTGCCCGACCGAACGGAACAGAGCCAGGGCGCGACGGGCGTGCCTTGCCGCTTCGGTCTCGTCGCCCTTCGAGTGCGCCGCGAAGCCCAGGCCGATCAGCACAGACCCCTGCCCGGCCTGGTCGCCGACCAAGGTCAAATAGTCCAGGGCGAGGTCGAGGTGGGTAACCGCCTGCTCGATGCGGCCTTCCCGCGCGTGTGCCCGCCCGAGGCATTGATGCGCGTACGCCTCGCCGGCGCGGTCGCCGACACGCTCGGCGGCGTCGAGGGCCACCTGCTGCGTGGCCTCGTACTCCGCCCACCGCGCACGCGAGTCCAGCAGCGAGCTGAGAGTCCAGGCCAGACGCCAGCAGTGCCCCTCGAACCCGTCGGCCGCGTCGCGGACCGCGGCCACCAGCATCGTCAGCTCCGTGTCGAACCACGCGCTGGCCGCCTCGACGTCGACCGGCACCTCCGGCGCGGCCCCGGGAATCGCAGGCGGCAGTGGAAGGTCGTTCCAGGTGCCCTGCAACAAGCGGGCGGCGACCTGCGCGGTGTGCAGACAGTAGTCGAGCAGCCGGCCGCGAGCGGCGCGCAGGTCGGGACCGCTTTCCTGCTCGCGCGCCAGCTCGGCGGCGTACGCGCGGAGCAGGTCGTGCAGCACGTAGCGGCGGGCGCGCTGCTCGGTGAGCAGGTTCGCCCGGTCCAGCTCGTTCAGCAGGGCGAGCGCCTGAGGGCGGGGCAGTCCGGTGAGGCTGGCCGCCGCGCCCAGTCCCACCTCCGGCCCGGGGATGACCCCGAGCAGCCGGAACAGCCGTGCCCCGGCGGGGCTCAACGACCGGTACGACCAGGAGAAGACGTGCCGTACGTCGGTACCCGCGTCCCCCGCGTTGAGCGTGTCGAGGCGGTCCTGGCCGCGAAGCTGCTCGGCCAGCGTCGCCAGCGGCAGCCCGCGCCGGAGCGCGGCCCGCGCGGCGGCGATACCGAGGGCGAGCGGCAGGCGGGCACAGCGGGTGATGATCTCCTCCACCGCCTCGGGCTCGGCGGCCACCCGGGCCGCACCCAGCCGCCGCGACAGCATCTCGTACGCCTCCGGGCGGGTCAGCACGTCGAGCGGCAGTGGCCAGGCCCCCTCGGCGGCGACCAGCGGGACGAGCTGGTCGCGGCTCGTCACGACCACCAGGCAGCCGGGCGCACCGGGCAGCAACGGGCGCGCCTGCTCCTGATCCCGCACGTTGTCGATCACCACCAGGATCCGCTTGCCCGCGACCATGCTGCGGTACAGCGAGGACTGCGCGCCGAGGCCGTCCGGGATGCGGCCGGGCGGCACACCGAGGGCGTCGAGAAACCCGCGTACGGCCTCCGCTGGGTCCATCACCGAGCCGCCCGGATCGAAGCCGCGAAGGTTCGCGTACAGCTGCCCGTCGGGAAAGCGCGCGGCGGCCCGGTGCGCCCAGTGCACCGCGAGGGCGGTCTTGCCGACACCCGCACCACCGACCACCGTCACGATGGCTGCGGTGCGCTGGTGCGCCGCGTCGTCCAGCAGCGAATCCATGGTGGCCAGCTCGGCCGCCCGCCCCGTGAACCCCGCCACCGCGGTGGGTAGCTGAGCCGGCACCCGCACCTCGGGCAGGCTCGTGGTGCCCGCGTCGGTGCCGGCCAGCGACGGGTCGTGCCGTAGCACCGCGGTCTCAAGATCCCGCAGCTCCGGGCTCGGGTCGAGGCCGAGCGCATCGTTCAGCTCGGCACGCATTCGCCGGGCGACGGCGAGCGCCTCCGCCTGCTGCCCGATCTGGTAGAGGGCGAGAATCAGCTGCCGGTGCAGGCGTTCGTCCAGCGGATGCTCGGCCGCGAAC
>Ga0307512_10003435_pt1 | contig 18463 bp, 22 predicted proteins | sample 14_EM_MG_FD_200267 | JGI IMG/M metagenome (GOLD analysis project Ga0307512, IMG submission 200267) | Populus trichocarpa ectomycorrhiza microbial communities from riparian zone in the Pacific Northwest, United States - 14_EM | ecosystem: Host-associated > Plants > Roots > Unclassified | place...
ATTTCTCATAGCCGCTCGTATTCTCCATATCGTTCTCATCTTCATCCCCCATCTCCCTCTTTCTTGTCCACAACTCTACCATCATCGCAAGAACACAAAGTTAAGTCATCCCTCTCTATCTCTCCATGCCATAATCATGAGTTAACACCGAGTACAGCATACACCTAAGATTGTCTGTCGTCCCCTCATCCTCACGATTTCGAGTTGACCCCTGAATGTAGCTTCAGCTTCCGGCGTACCTCCCTACCGATCCACAGCCACCAGCCAGTTCTCCATAAGAGCTTGAAAGGTCAAGTCACCTTGTCACATTCCCACGAGTTCGAGTTAACTCACCGATGAATAGAGTCTCAGCACCTGGCGCGCCTCCCACCGACCGCCTCCAGATCGACCACCTCCAAGTACTCCTCCAATCTCGCGCGATCATAGCCTGCAAGTGCATCTCCAAACTCGCTCGATCACGGCCTCCCAGTGCATCTCCAAACTCTATCGATCACGGCCTCCAAGTGCAGCTCTCAGTTCACTCAATCTCAGCCTCCAAGTGCATCTCCAAACTCGATCGATCACGGCCTCCAAGTGCAGCTCTCAGTTCACTCGATCTCGGCCTCCAAGTGCATCTCCAAACTCGATCGATCAGGGCCTCCAAGTGCATCTCTCAGTTCACTCGATCTCGGGCTCCAAGTGCATCTCCAAACTAGCTCGATCACGGCCTCGGAGTGTATCTCTGAGTTGTAGATTGGTAGCTATATAGATACATAGATACATAGATGAGAATACAACCTGAATACATGAGTTTTAAAAATCGTTGCACGATTAGTAGTGGCTATGAGTTCCAGGCGCAATAGCAGCGTTCCCAAAGAAGATGTTGTTTTTCCCAGAATGCTCTACTGTGATTCGAGGTGCTCCCAGACGCTCACAGGTTTGTCGCCGGCGCTCCCAGGTGCTACGCAATGCAACGCGACCCGTCGCCTGGGCGACGGGAAGCGTGTAATTCCCCGTCAGAGGGTACGAGGTTCCTTCAGAGCCGCCAGAGCCGTCCAGAACACCCGGGTGTTTCAGACGGAAACTAGGTTTGTTGCTGATGTATCACTCAACACTTGACTTTGACCCTGTCCGCTACCCAGCAATGGTCAATAAATACTCCAACTGCCACGCGGGGTACTTGCAGTCGTAGCGCACCAGCACCCAGAGGAACCTCACTGACCGACTCAATGTGTCGCATTGTATCCAGCCCCGAATCCGGCCTCCCTAGCACTCCCACTCCTCTCAGCCGTGATGAAAACCTGCCTACCCCCATCTCCAATCCAGAAGACCATGTGATCTTTACAAATCCACTGCGAACACCAGCTACAGAAATGAATCACAGCCAGAGGCGGTGGCTATTCCTTCCACAGGTGGTGTCTACACCTCGATCAATAGATTCCTGCAGGCGAAGCATCCATCGATTTTGTCACTCAGATATGACTCGTCTTGTAGTTGTAAAGTGACGACTCCTGGTGCTGTACATGTGGAACAGAGGGTCGTTTATGAGTGCAAGCGACTTGGACACCGTACGGTATGCAACGCAAGGCATTGTGAAAGGATTAGTTGAAGCCCCTGACTGGCAGATAATAGAGACGTACTGGAACACCGTTATTCAGCAAAACAACATTTGGTCCAAAGAATGTCAGGCACGCACATGGGACATCGTGAAAGAGGTACGCTGAAGTACAGGCCCACGTTCGATATTGCACGCTAAAACCAGTACCAGGTTTGACCACAAGTTGATACGGTTAATTCACACGTTATGCAATCAGCAAGGGACAACATAGCAGAGCTTTATGATCCCCATCAGTTTGAATCCGACGCAGAGCATTTGGAATTCATTGATTCCGTTCTGGCACACAATAAGTTACTTTTGCCTGTAGCAGAGCATGTGGAGGGTGGTGTATGCGGTCCAAATCCAACTGAGGGAGAGTCGAAAGCTACAAACAAATGGCCAGCGTCTACGTTTCTTCCTGGCAGAAAGAATTGAGGTGTGTATCTACATCACATTGAATCATCCGGCGAATAACCTCGGTATGTATGCTGATGGATTACATAATTCCATGATTGACGACACGGACTGTCATATGCCCTCACCACTGATCGTGTTTACCTGCACCGTGTTGCACCATGCTCTCCTGGAATCGCAAAAAAACGAAGGTGTTCATCCGAAAGCTTCCAAGTCAAAGCGGAATGTGGATTGACCTGATCCCTCGAACTATTTCAACTACAAGATTGACAGTGGTAAGAACGCATCCTCCTGAGCTACAACGAGTTGCAAGTTGTTGACATTGCCTCGCATTGCAGACACATTGAAATTCATGATGAATACCTGGAACACACTACCGGAGAGCTACCAACAGAGGGTGTATATAAACACCCTTGCTACAGTCCAGCGTCAGATCCAACAGGCACAGAACCCAACGCCTGCCATGGTCATCAGGGTGGAAGCAGTACGTGTTGACAATGCTATTCCTCCTGAGTATGTGACCTCCAAAGTGGCGCTTGAGGAGCCTGATATCAGAAGCACTGACCCAAACATCCTGATAAACAACAATTGCACAGATGACGAACTGCTGTTTCGGATGCCAGGGGGCAGTGGGGATTACGAAGATTAAGGTGACAAACCCGATGAGTGCGATGCCATCCATACAGTCAGCCGGTGACGTGAAGCCGCAACTGAACTTGCGAGGTTTGATCTAGGAACCAGCAATGTCGATGGGTATGAGGGCGAGGATGGCGACGATGAGGATGTGCATGAGGAGGAAGAAGCAAAGCATGCAGATGATGCATCAACACAGAATGTGTAGGACTGATAGCATAGTACTAGAGAGTGTGAAAATTGAACAGTATATTTCAGACCAGTACAATGCGATAATGGTGAAGAAAATGCGATGGCAAGTCATGTATCCGAAGCGAAGCCTCTAGTGCAATAAGTGACAACATCCCAAAGCTAAACATATATGGGGAGAGTGCGACATGCAATATACGGCAGTAGCGGAGCGGTACAATGTGGCACTCAGCCGGAGAAAGGCATCAACATCGCCAGGTGTTGTGTAAACGGCTACAGTAGAACTGCTGCCCCTGCGAAGGGTGTAACACACATGGTTTTCTGATGCTGCATATATGTCACCACCTTCTGGGCGCAAAGTAAAGGAGGTTCATATGCAATGAAACCTGTCCCCTGGGTGACAGGAAGCATGTAAATCTCCGTCAGAGGGTACCAGGTTCAGTTAGAGCCGTCAGAGCCGTCAGGAACACCCAGGTGTTTCTGACGGATACTAGGGTTGTTGCTGATGAGAGAGGCCGCAACGTTGGTATCTCACCTTCTTTCAAGCATACCACATGGTCAATGCCTGGGTGATGCAGAGGGAGTCGATCTGCGAAAACCTTATTGAATAGCAGTAGGTATTAGTGATACTGTGTTGTAATAATCTCTTCCGAGGGTAATTCTTTCAAATCCTTTGCTTCACTAGCCTTATTGATATCATATAGTGAGGCTTTCAAGATTGTTAACATCCCTTTCTTTATTGTTCAGAAGAAGCAGGATCCATTAAGCATCACAATATTACCATGAAATTGTTGTGGCGGTCGAATGTGCCATTCGAATATTCAATCCGATCAAGTGTAGGCGGGTTCTGGAAGTTCTTGTGTAACTCCCCGCACTGTAACAGGTGGATCATGGTAGTAAGTGGTGCAGTACCGAGACCCAACTGTGATTGTATTTGATGTGAATTGTACTGCTACATGGTGCAGTCGTAGCTAGGTGATTCCTAGGATTAAAGGATAATGTCCTAACTTTGTGACAAAGATGGGTAGTTGCTCCTTATTGTCCTGAATTGTTATCCAAACTTTGGCCATATGTGGAATGTCCGTAGATTCAATAAGTCTCCCATCGATGATCTCAACTTGTCATTCCTCTTTCACCAGTAGAGTGGTATCGGGTGATTGTGTGTGATCTCTTGATCCATAAATGCAATGCCCATTGCTCCACAATCAATCAGTGTATGTGTAGGTATCTCTTGGTCATTCACAGTCTATGCGCAGGTTATAACTGATTATTTTCCTTCCTTTGTCCCTTTTACAACCTCCACCTTGCTAACTGATAAACACAATGTTCCAAAACATTTCAAAGCATCTAAAGCAAAACTTTCCCCATCAATCAAAGAGCCATCTTTCTTTGATTGACCTAATGTTTTCCCAATTCTTCAGAACCACTGCTGGATACTATCTCCTTAACTTCCACTGCAGCCACCTTGATTGTCTGAGCCTTTTTTCTTACCATGTATTCCACTGCTCTGTGGTTAAACCCACGACAGTATAGACATCTCCCATCCACACACCTCTTTGCACTCTCTTCTGCCATGATTCTTCACATGTCTGCACTGAGGTCCATACCCACAGCTCCTTTAAATGCAGCAACCATCCCAGCCATAGCTACCACAGCATCCTTCCGAAGCATTGGGGGTTTCACTCAAGAGGCTCAGCATATATCTCCTCCCATTCTCTGTTGTGCTGCCTCTGCCTAGCACTGCCAAACCAGTTTATTCCGCTTCTGACATAGGGCGACAAAAGCACAAAGTTCTTTTTGCTTGTCACTATACTGGAGGGAGTTGTTAAACTCTTTTGATAATCCCATCCTCAGGGCATTCCATAAATCCGAAGAATTCCAATCGAGATCAGTGGTGATAACATGAAACTCAGCATAGGACTGCGAGAACTCACATTGTCTTTGTTTAATTTCACGGTTTTTCCATTCCGCTGTAGCCATCCAATCATGATCCCTAAAAGCTGTTAGGTCCCCAAGCCCCATTGTTCCATCTTCCTGGACATGTGCTAAGATCTAGCTTGAGCGTCTCCACCTCAGGTGGTTGAATGCGTACCTTGTCTTCGACAGTATGTCAGGAAAGCCGCTGGGTTTGCGTCTAATCGGTATCTGTCTTTGTGAGATGCAGCTTTTCAACAGAGTTCAATCAGATCATGAAAAGTCCAGGGAGTCTGGAAGTTTCTGACCTTTGTCTTCCTGGACCTGGGGAGCAGCCAGAGCAGCCCTCGCTGCCAAGGATGGGGCATTGGTTAGTTGAATCCGTAAATTCCTCAGCTCTTCCGATACTCATGCATCCTGGGTCTCCCTGGCTAAATGTACCCCCAACTCCTCTTAAGTCCCCTCAGTTGCTGGTCTGCTCCTGGCTGCAGTTAGGTCATTCTCAAGGCCTCGTATCGTCTCATCCATTGTGGAGTGATCGCAGGTATGGTGTATGAAGTGTTCAGCCTTCAGGTGCATGACTTCCTTTTGTTGGGCGCTTATCTGTGCTGGGTGGTCACACACCCTCTGTATTGATTCCGTGGGCTCTGTATGCTGGGATACTCATGACAACACATCCTGGTATTATTGCAATCATCCTGTCATCTCTTCGAACCTGATGCCATTTGCTACTATGTACAGGAATTCTCCTATCAGTGGCTGGTTACTCGCCAACACCAAAGCCACCCTGTTGTGCTGTTCTGATCCGGTCGTCGCAACACACTACAATCATCTACCAATGCCAATTGTATATGTCGATCACAGAGGGGGTTAAGGTCATGAATACTACAACAATCACCTGAATTTCGAGGGACTTCGCTGCTGTTGCTGCTGCTGCTTTGTGTTAGCAATGGGTCCAAATTGGCGGTTCGGTTCCGGGTCTGGGTAGGAACCGAACTGGAACCATTGTAACGGGTTTTACCCCATGAACAAACCAAACCACCCCATGCCCGCGGTTTGCTGGCCGGTTACTCATTTTAGCAAACTCACAACTTTGGCTCCAATTAACTATTCGAGTTGCGATCGTATCACAATAGGATATATACGTAAAAGATGCAGTTGTCGATGCTCTTTCACCTCCCATTATCCAAATTGCGATCCATTTACTAGTCGTTAAGTTGCTGTGAAGCAACGCCGAAAATCAGGTGTTTATCGAAGCGACTCAACGAATAGTGATCGGATCGCAATTTGGACATTGGGAGGTGAAAGAGCATCTAAAACTGCATCTTTTATGTATATATCATATTGTGATTCGATTACAACTCACATACTTAATTGGAGCCAAAGCTCTGAGTTCACGAAGATGAGGCTCTGCAGCATGAAAAACCTGGCCAAAGAACTGCGGGTTCATGTTCGGTCTGGGTATCAACCGCGCCAAGACAAAGCGGGTCGGGGTTTTGCCCAAGTTTGGAACGAAACCAAAACGAACCACCAGTAGTGTTAGCAACGGGTCCAGGTAACCCGCCAGCAGGCGGGGTTTGCACCGCGAAAACAGGTCGCTTTGGTTCCAGACCCGGCCAAAATCCCGACCCGCTGACTCTTGGCGGGCCAAACCTGGACCCGTACCTGTCAACCCGCGGGTCTCGCAGGGTTTAGCTAGACCCGGGGTTCCAATCTCCCGTTCTGCGTTTCGGGTTTCACATTGATGGTCGCATTCAGATATGCTACTGTGAATTGTAAAATATTGACATTTTTACTGCACGCTGCATTTTCAACGTATTAGCCGCCTTGATGTGGAAAAGAAGCATACTCACGCGCCCAACCACATCCTGAAAATGAGCATCAACAGAGGGTGAACGATATTTGGTCTTGCATCTTCGGTAATATGAGTGGAGCTTGATCACAAGCATCCATAAAGAAGGATATGGCAGCCTTTGTAGGCAGATATGTACAGTATATTCTAGCCACATCCTCCGGGACAGTAACAATTTATTTCAATTACAGAGCTACCACTAAGTATTCTTGAGCCTTTTGGCGAATACTAACAGTCAAAACGATGTATATAGATAATAACTGCCACATCGCGCTGTGATTAACCATGATGGAAGGCCAACAATTGTTGACACTCTGTTGACGCACATTTTGAAGATCGGGCAGGAAGCTTTTCACTTTCATTTTTGCCTATACAGGCAGCCAATAATCAGTGTATGACAATGTGCAACCTGTCGCCCCGCAGATTACCCATCATACCTGACCAACAATCGTTGACGCTCCATTGACGTTCATTTTCATGATCGGGCAGGGAGGGTATTGCACTGTGTTTTGCCTAGAAAGGCAGCCAAAAATTAGTTTATGTCTTAGTACAACCTATGGGAGGTGTGAATTCCCAAGATGCATGACCAAAAATCGTTGACGCTCCGTTGACGCTCATTTTCATGATGGGGCACGGAGGGTATTACTCTCTGTTATGCCTATAAAGGCTGGCAAAAATACCTTTATGACTAAGTACGATCTATTAGAGGTGTGCTATCCCAGGACGCAAGACCAAATATTGTTGACACTCCGTTGACGCTCATTTTCATGATGGGGCAGGGAGGTTACTGCAATCTGTTTTGCCAATAAAGGCAGGCGGAAATTACTTTATGACTGAGTACGACCTATCAGAGGTGTGATTTCCCAGGACGCATGACCAAAAATTGTTGACGCTCCGTTGACGCTCATTTTGCCATGGCTGTATCCACAATATGCAATCAATTAATTTGGCACAGTCCATCATTCACATTGTTTTGGCTGCCTTCCTGGTGTTTTCATTTACTTTCGTCTTGATCACTACATTCTGCTTTAATAATACATAGATATATATCATAATAATCTCCAAAATCCCATGTCTTTCAGTCACTGGTTGTCATCAGTTGCAGGATCGCACACTTCGCTGCTTTTGTCTTCAAAATGAATGTTAGCCGCATTCCCACGCAACAGATAGTGTACTAACATTCATCAGTCAGCATATCTGGATCAAAATCGGTATCGTGCTCGGTATCCTCATCATCTTTGAACTATTCTGCACAGGGAAGAGCTGTATGCGAATACGTATATCTGGCTGGCAAATTGACGATTTCAGAAGGGAGAGCTCCGGAAGTGTTACCAGTTGGGTGGGGGGGGGCGGGCGGCATGCCGGGCGGATGTGGAGTCGGCTCTGGAGTCCGCACTCTACGTCGGGTGGGTGGAGGTGCACCTGTTCCTTTGTGTCTCCAGCGTGTCTGCGGATTCTTTGCGGTGCCATTTTCGCATGGGAGGCAGCCGGACGTTTGGTTTTGATGAAGTATTGCCGGGTGTCTTTGTATCCCAGCCTTCACCTTGTTATGCCCAGGAAACTCAACAGCCCGCTTCTGCTCTTCTCGGACGTCGGCGCGTCGTTTCTTGAAAAACTATTTTGTTTCCTCTATTGCGGTGCGTGACAAGCCTTCTTTGGCCATTTTGGCCATATTCAACGCCAGGCGCATGTCGGACTGTTCCAGCTGTACCCGACCTTCTTGCCTTGCCATAGTTGCAGACATGTTGAAAACCTACAAGCCATTAGTTGCTGCTTCTAACAAGGAAATTTGGGTGTTACCTCTACCATATACGCTTCCGTAGCCTCCTCTAGGGTGATTAACGCCTGTTTCGTCCACTCCTGGGGATGCTTATCAGGAAATTCATCTGCCAAAATCCCAGAGCTGACAACATCGTGATGTTCGATTTCGCGGACTGTGTGGACAAATGCCGTTGTCAACCATGGAGGTTTCCCGTTACGGGCAGCAATAAATTCGTTATGTAGCTCTCTACGGACACCCGCTGCACGTTATACAGTTTATTGACCGCCAATTGCCTCGATACGGATACACTCACATCCCACCGCATGCTGCTTCTTATTCTTCCTGCGTCCAGTCTTGCAGACGATTTTTAATTGTGCATCCTGGGTCATATGTTTGGTGGCTGCATTGGTAGCGTCGCGGTGAACTCACTTGTGTCTGCACTCTTGTTGTGTGCCAAGAATATCCGTATTTGATGTAGCGCCCGCCAATCTGCCGTTTTTCAATCCTCTCTCACCTGGTGGAGGTGGTTGTGTATCCATGATGTGCTGGTGCGGAATAGGAGAGGAAGATGATAACGAGAGGAAGTGGGAAGCCCTGAGGACTATATAGTCAGCTTTATGTCAGAATGGAATAAGTAGCAGCCAAGATGATCGTTATGCTCAAGATGAATCGTACTGAGTATGGCTGCAAGTTGCAGAGGTTTCCCACCGCCCCGCAATTTGCAAAGAGTCGGTCTGATGTTGTTTGTTTGTTAACTGGGATAAAGTACAGTTGGAAGACCCCTGGAATCGCTCAATTGCTAGATATAAATAGGATGCAGTTCATGGGACAGGACGTCTGCTGCTGTTTGTCTCAAATAATCCCCGGGATATTACATGAAAATGACAATAACAATCATGTCATATCATATGGTTAGCATCTCTATTCCTGATTTCTTGACAGTCAAGAGGGAGATTTTGCTTTGTTCAAGATGAGTAAACGTACCAACCTTGACACAAAAGACGCAGCTTGCCTCCATATTGTCCATAACTTGCAACATCCAACATCTCGCCTAACAACAAAGTCCACGCAAACTACAATGGTCAATGCTCCGACAAAGTACTTTTCGCCACTCCCGGCAGCCAGCTAGGGTAAATTGACCAAGCGATCAACGCAACGACGTCATCATGCGAATGAATGAAAGAGCGGGTTGAATGCAGAGAGAGTCCGAGCCCTTGGGGCATTGTGCAGCATGAGATCCAAAAAGAAGCTTGTGGCGGAAAAGCGACGAGAAACGCACTTCTGATGCGATGAAGAGAAAGAGAAATGGATGGAGGATTATTTTGAGAGAGAAACCGCTGGGGCAAGAAAGCGAATTGAAGAGGCAGAGGCAGCGGTTCAACAAGAGCAGGACGATTTGACGCAGGCTGAAATCGCGGGATTGACGTCCAGAGAGCCTGAAAAGACGTTTGAAGAGATGCTAATTGCTATCGGAGAAGGTCTGAGTGATCTTGCAAGTTCCGATGATGGGGAGGATGGGGAAGACGAGGATGATGAGGAGACTGAGCAGGGAAAGCTGAGCGATGATGACTAACCCGGCTGGGTGATGGGCACAATCACCAAACCGGGCCAGCGGCGCATGGAGAGCGTTCGGCAGAAGCAGATGAAGATAGACGAACTGACTCAACCCGGATGGGAGGATGCAGCAGACTCCTTGCGTGAACGAGATACGAAGTACGGCACATCTGAATTAAGGGTTCCGGCAGTCGTTCAGCAGCAATCGAATGATGACGCTCCGGCACCTCCGCCGAAAACATTTGCAGAGCTTATGGAGAGTCTTGACATTGTCCCGGGAATATCGCATAGGCCGCAAGGGACTTCTCGACCAGGAAGTAGTCATGTCCGGCTAGGTCCGGTGAAGCCGCAGTCAATCTCAAGCATACCGAGTGGTGAGCCAGCTGCGGAGCCTAATTTGTCCACGTTACTGAATGCGAAGGCAGTTGAACCAGTAAGCTTTTACCCCTGCATATAGCCTCCTGCTAATTACCATATAGGTATCGGATTCCGACGAAGAGATGGTGACGGCTGCTGCGTCTGCCGAAGAACAGATATGCAAAGTGTAATTCTTGACATCTGATCGCGGTGAAAAGCAAGGTGTTTACCAATTTTGATACCTGTCAGCGATTTCGTGATTTCAGTGACCAAATTGTGAGACATCATAATTCCTCTGTGCATGTGCAAGGGTCGAACACACCATGTGCATGTTCTAAAATCCAAATCGCACTGTAGGACGGCCCAAACATTCAGTCTCCATTTGCATGTGACTGTTAAGCGACTAAGCAAAAGCAATATTAGTGATGGAATATGCTAACAATATTCAAGTGAGTGATGTAATACATGCCATAAACAGAGCGGTCAGTGAGCACGACAAATCGATCTGAACGACAACCGTCATGTTGAACTCATCCATGTATCCAACTGCACAACTTGCCGCACAGACCTGGTGCACATGGTTGAGATATTTGAAATTGCTTGTGGTACATCATGGAAATTGAGGAGAAGGAGCTGGATAAGGAATGGTGAGGAAGTCGAGCTATATTTACTAAAAACTAGTGATATCATCTACATGCAGTCAATTGCCGGCCGAAAGCGCCAGAATGTAATAGGCCAAGTCATTTCTCACTCAGATAGCGTAGATAGCAGTTGATCAGAAATTGAGATGTAACAAAACTCCTGGCTGCATATCATAAGACATACAAACGTAATACCGGATGTCAAAAATGCGTATATGATTCGTTGCAGACATATTCTTGAGTGTACAAACGCTGTTTCGATGTGATTAATGTGAGAGTCAACAGAGTGTCAACCATTTTAAGTCATACACATTCGGCAATCAATGGGCTGCATTATCATATCGGTTCAAAGTGAATGTATAAGTCGGCGTTATTGCGAAAAAAAGCAAATGACTCGCTCATTGCCACATCCTAAAAATGACCGTCAACAGAACGTCAACGATGTTTGGCATTGCGTCATGCAACAACCAGTAAGCTGTGCGGGTACAGTAAGTCATAATCGAACTATCGGCTGCCTTTCAATACAACAATGGTGGTAGCGACATTTCTGCTATGTCCTAAAAATGAGCATCAACAGAGCGTCAATGACTTTGGCTTTGCATCTTGGAATATGCATGGGCTGTGCGGGGACGTTACTCCATAATCGCGCTATCGGCCGCCTTTCTAGGCAAACACTATTGCAACAACATCGCTACTATGTCCTACAAAAGAGCGTCAACAGAGCGTCAACGACTTTTAGCCTTGTATCATGGAGAATCCCAGGGCTATCTGGCGACATTGTGCCATAATCAGATTATCGGCTGCCTTTCTAGGCGAAAACTGTTGCAACGACACCGCTACTATGTCCTAAAAATGAGCATCAACAGAGCGTCAACGACTTTTGGCCTTGCATCTTGGAATATGCATGGGCTGTGCGGCGACGTTGCTCCATAATTGCGCTATCGGCCGCCTTTCTAGGCAAGAACTCTTGCAACAACATCGCTACTATGTCCTAAAAATGAGCGTCAACAGAGCGTCAACGACTTTTAGCCTTGTATCATGGAGAATCCTAGGACTTTCCGGCTACATTGTGTCATAATCAGATTATCGGCTGCCTTTCTATGGGAAAACAGTTGCGAAAGCACCGCTACTATGTCCTAGAAGTGAGCGTCAACGGAGCATCAACGACTTTTGGCCGTGCATTTTGGACACTCCGAGGGCAGTGCGGCGACATGAACACATAATCGGACTATCGGCCGTCTTTCAAGGGAAACATGCTTTTGACGACATCGTCACTATGCCCTAAAAATGAGCGTCAACGGAGCGTCAACAATTTCAGACCTTCTATCTTGCAACATCAAGGGGCTATGCGACTATAATGATCCATAATTGCACTATCGGCCGATTTTCTAGGCAAATATGATTAGGACAAGATCGTAACCATGTCCCAAAATGAGAGTCAACGGAGTGTCAACGATTTTTGCGCTGGCATCTTGGGTAATCTTACCGGAATGGAACGCAGATAATCCAGAGTGAATCAATCGGCAGCGTTTATTGGCAAAAATGCACGTGACGATATCACGTCCGCCTCGTACAATTGAGCGCCCACGGTGCTTCAAGGCTCCGAACGCTACACAGCAATAAACTGCATTATGCTGTTCCTAAATGGTGTTTTAGGCGGTAAGTCGTTGCAATTCGTTCTTGTATTCAACTTCACAAATATGCATGCAATGTCTTACTGATCTGATTATTTTCCTTGAAGCTGTAGAGTCAATATTTAAGAACCTGTAGTCTGCTATACTGTAGCGTTATTATCGGCAGTCATTCGAGTCGTAGTACCCAGCTTCCTAATTTCTACCATCACGGCAGATACAAAATCTTTGAACACCACATTGCTCGAGGTTATGATCTCTTCCAAAATGGACGTGTCTTTATTCACGATTTGAGCGACCTTACTTTGCAAATCATCTTCGACGCATGGTGGGCTTCAATGAATGTAGGCTCGATGCGGCCCATTGCTTGGAATGCTTCTAGACATGCGCCTTGGTGGCGATTCTATTTACACTGTGGAATTGAGGAGACCGGCAGCCCTGGCATCATATGTCTCGTTTGCCATCAGGCTCTTCGCCATCCATCAGAACACGGGACAAGCTCAATGGGGAAACACTTGCGGACAAAAGCTCACATCGCAAAATTAAACGAATTAACAGAGTCAGAGGTCACTGAATTGACTAGTTCGACGGTCGATGAAACAGCTTTGGCCATTATGAAGAGGCAAGGAAGTCGAGGAATCACAATAGTAAGTTTGCAGCAGAAAATCATATTTGATATCCATTTTAATCCATATTGACCGAAATGACAGACAAAACGTTCCAAACTGGCAGCTAAGGACTTTGAAACATCCGAATTCCACCAAGACACGTGGAATCGCTACTTCATGTTAGGATTTGTTTCGGCACATATTGCATGGAACGCTATATCAAATCCTGAGCTACGGCGGTCATATAAGGCATTACGCGACGACCTAGTGCTGCCATCTGCTATGACTCTTAGTAACATTTGCCGGAGGGAATGTGCACTGACACTGGATGCAATTAAGAAGCAATTGCCGGTACGAAATACAGTGATTTTAGCTTTGGACGGATGGACATCGACAAACAAATTGGCCATAACATCGGTCATTGCTTACTATATGGATCGAAATTGAGCATTGCGTGAAGTTCAATTCGCTTTCGATGAGGTTGATTGCCTGTTCTATTCCTGTTTCGAAAGCTAATTACTGATGATAGGACAAGGGCCAACATACTGGAGCAACACTAGCCGTACATTTGAAGAATGTGCTTGATCGTTTTGAGCTTACTGATGGCCGTGTGATTGGTATTACAACTGATAATGCTTCATCAAATTACTCGATGACACGGAAGCTACAATCAGCATATGAGGCCTCTCGAATCGAATGGCCGGCATTGAGGAACCACATACCGTGCATGGCACATGTCATACAGCTCGCTGTAGGTCCATTTATGAACAGTCTCAGTGTGAAAGGCCGCACCAATTCTTGGGAAGCCCATGAGCGCGATCAGCAATTTGGAGAGAATGAAAGCATAGATGGTGGGAAGAGTCAAAGACTTCGAAAAGAGGGCAATGCTAGAATCAATAAAGTGTCAGCCATGAAACCAGGTTTAGCAAAGATAATTGAGAAAGTATAGATTTCATGATATTTTGAAAGTCCTGAAGCTGACCTGCATATAGCATAGAATGCTTGCTGAATTAATTACACTAACACCTGGTTGCCGAAAGGAGTACATTGAGTGTCAAAAGCCAAAGTCCGCATTGCAGTACTTCCGATTATGGATGTGAAGACAAAGTGGAACTCTACAGTGGAGTTGCTCCAGCACGCCTACCTTTTACGGGAAATCACACGTGAGTGGCTTCCCAACCCAACCTACAGTGATTACTGGCCGCTATTCACAACTCAGGATAAATGGACAATTGTCAAGTATGTCATGGAAGTATTGAGGCCATTTCGATATTAGACCCTTTGGATGTCGAAGAGGCATACAGTTACATTGCATCACGTTATCACAGTATACAATGACATGTTCGATCACATGGATGGCGTGATGCGAGCTTTGGCCCAGAAGAAGACTCAGTGGAAGGAAGACTTGTTCTTTGCGGTGAAGTTAGCTCGACAGAAGCTGTCAAAATACTATGCCGAAGTGACTCCAACGACGGGCATGCTTCTGATTTCCGCACACATCCTCGATCCATTCCGGAAGTTGCGATCGTTTAGAAATTGTGACAAGGGAATGGATATTATTCCTGAGGACGAGACATCCTACACAACACAATACCAGAAGGCCTTTCTGAAGTATGTGGAGAATAAATACTGCGCCAAACATTGACGAGTGCCTGTCAATAAACTCGAAACCATATCGTGAAGCAATCTCGTCCCCTCCGCAACGGCTTCAGGTTCCTATCAATCATCCTTTGATCCATATGATTCGTCCAGCGATGATGAGGAATACTTACCGCCTAACGACATGGCAGAGACGACCCCCGGACGAAGTGATCGCGCAGCCCACTTATTGACCGCCGCCAGGCTCTATTTGAATTCGCCACATGAAGCACCCAAGAACTGGGGAAAAATTGATCCAAATCTCAATGATTACCACTCCGACCCGATGGGGATTAGCAGTACATTTTGGATACTGGACATAGCCGATTGGTGGCGATACCAGGAGGAAATGCACTCAAAGGACGCCGATCTCTCCAATGTGGCCCATGACATATCTTTTATCATACCACATGGTGTCGGAGTCGAGGCCAGTATTTCCCTTGGCCGAGATGTTATTGGCTGGAGGCAGTCAAAAACCACAGGCGAGACCCTTCGCGAAAAAGTCGTAATAGGGCAGTTTGCTCCAGCCAATAACGGTATTCTGGCTGGCACTGACCCGGAATTGGATACCACAAACACAGACAATGACTCGGAAATGAAGAAAGAGGCGGAGGAAAAGAAAGTTCCACAGAATGGCAAAGGTTCACGACTTTTTGGAGATGTGGCAGGGCAGCCAAATCCTACGTGCTACCCAGAAGGAATTTCGCACTCGAAACAAGTAGATGACCGCTGTAGGATTGATTTCGGACACAGACGAGATCATCAAAGCATCCTGGTCACTCTTTTAACATGATGTTGCCACTGCGTGTAAATTGTCAGAAAGATCACCTTTGCCACCAGCTATGTCTACAATGGACCTCACTGGAGTACGAAGTCAAATCTTTAATGTTTGCCGAATCCGGAGAATCAACCGTGATCTAGTAGCAAGTGACGAGGATAGCTCACCGGAAAGCTTTTCGGACACAGATGATTCGCTACACTGGAATGGCCACTTGGATAATCCAAATGACAGCGAAGATGATTGCACAGCGGATGATGAATACGATATAGATGACTACAATGCCATTGAAGATTCGGAATGCCCAGAGCAGCAGGATGTGAGCGCCGCGCCAAATGTGCACAGATTGGTTCGGCCGAGATGGAAGTCAAAGAGTCAGACTGAAAAGGTGTGATTGACGGTCAGTGCAGTTGAAACGCGGAGAAATCAAGGAGGGAAGAAAGAGTAGGACAGAATGTGTCATCAGTTCACCAGCTTTATGTAGCTTGACCGAGAGTTTCAGTTAGAGATAAATTATGGGCAAATGGTAAGAAGTAGCTTGTGAATGTCGGTTCATATATAGATGTATAGCAGGCGCAATGAATCTTTTGGCATGATACATCATTTCTAGTCGTGTGAGAGTGAACAGTGCAACATATTCACGCTGCTCGGCTTTGCCACAGGGCCGAGTCTCAATGAGGCAGAAAGACAACCAATGAAGTCAAATCAAGATGCAAACAATTATCGACGGCAGCAGATGTTGAATGGACAATACTTTAAAATGAGTGTCAACGGAGCGTCAACAATTTGTGGTCTTGTAAGTATGCGAATTCACCAGTGACTTGGTCGCTGTTATGCATAACGGACGTACTGGCCGCTTGTATTGGCAAAAGAGATAGCAACACCGTCACCGCCCCATTCTTAGCATGAGCGTCAATGGAGCATCAACCATTTGTGGTCTTGTAAGTACGGTAATTCACCAGTGACATGGTCGTTGTTATGCATAACGGACGTATTGGCAGCTTTTATTGGCAAAAGAGATAGCGACAAGGTCACCGCTCCATTCTTAGCATGAGTGTCAACGGAGCGTCAATGATTTGTGGTCTTGTAAGTAGGGTGATTCACAAGTGACTTGGTCACTGTTATGCATAACGGACATATTGGCCGCTTTCATTGGGAAAACAGATAGCAAAACGGCCATCGCCCCATTCTTAGCATGAGCATCAACGGAGCATCAACGATTTTTAGGTTTGCATCTGGATTAAGTTATGTTCCGATTGGTTGTGGATATTCATTTATGAGATATTGGCAGCCTTTACTTGCAAAATCAACAGCAACATGCTCCATGCGGCATGCTGAAAATGAGCATCAATGGAGCGTCAACAGTCTCAGGACTTGCATATTTCGTACTCAAGGCATCCTGCAGACCTTCGCGTGCATAACTGTATTATTAACCGCCTTGCTAGTCAAAAATACCATATATCGAAGGTGAAATACAGATACCAAATTACTCGATTGTGCAAACTGCTCAACAAGCAAAAGCACATTGTTGGTTGCTGAAAATGCGATTTTGATAAGATACTATTAACACACTGCAAATTCAAGAACCTTATATGAATCTATAGATGGACCAGCTGGGCGACCCGCTGACAACCCACCCAGACCCGGACCTGAAGTGACAGTCCAGAACCGTTGCTAACACAAACCACCGGTCAAAACCCGGACCGTTGGCGGGTTACCCGGACCCATTGCTACCACTACTGCTGCTGCTGCTTTACACCCAATTATCAAGTGCGTTCCTGCGCAGTTGTTGCCTTCACAGTCTCATGGTTCTCTGGGATTGCAGGAAACCAGGAGTGTGCTCCCGAAACTGTAGTCTAGTATTGTCCAGACCTCCCTCTTCTCCTGCTGAGTCTGTTGCATGAAAATTGCAAGGCCAGCGAATGTTTGATTGTTCCGAAAAGTAGATTTCCAGTGGTTCCTCATCCAAAGTTGCGTTAAGTACCGCTTTGATACGCTCAACAGCATTCAATGGTTTGGGTCCAAAATCAAGACAAGTGGTTCCAGCAATATCAAACCAATTAGTTCGGGAAATACGTTTTCTGTCATAACTTTGAATTTGGTGATGGTGAGAGATGTGGGTACTGATGGAGAACAAATCTGGTAAGCTGTATCTGGATTTCGATGCCATTATCACAGATATGGGTCCAACAGTGATCAGGTACTTCATTAAACCGTCAAGAAACAGAGTAAGGTTCGGAACAATACGTACACCCTATCAAGGCGTATATGCACATTCAACATCACCCAGGATGTATAGGGACTCATTCAAGTGTAATTGGTGGGGTAGGGTGTAGGTAGTACTGGAGACAATAATGTGATTTCGAAACCAAGGCAAGAGCACTCCCCATTTGTACTGAGGTATCAAAATAATACACAAGTCCAAGCAGTTTCAACGTCTTTAGTTGCCATGCTATACAACAAAATGAGTAAAGAGAGAAGAAAAGAAAATCATCCATCACAAATCAACATCTGATTATATACAATATGCCTACCGTGTTTGAATATTTGTTCATGCGCCGATGTACCATCTGAATCCTTTTCCATGAGCTGACACACAAGGAACATAACTCTTATCTATACAATGATGCCACATCATCCGATGTCGTAACACCTCTGACCACCTCCTTCTCATAATACATTATTCTGCCACCATTTCACAACAATTGTGCACCACCTCTGAGTGCCCCGATGTCTCCATCTATCCATAACACACATTTCTTCCCCGTACCATCACTCATCACCCAAGCTGTGACAATCCACCCCCATCAGCAACAACTCTAGTTTCCGTCTGAAACACCCGGGTGTTCCGGACGGCTCTGACGGCTCTGGCGGAACCTCGTACCCTCTGACGGAGAATCAGACGCGACCCGTCGC
>Ga0307512_10003436_pt1 | contig 18448 bp, 20 predicted proteins | sample 14_EM_MG_FD_200267 | JGI IMG/M metagenome (GOLD analysis project Ga0307512, IMG submission 200267) | Populus trichocarpa ectomycorrhiza microbial communities from riparian zone in the Pacific Northwest, United States - 14_EM | ecosystem: Host-associated > Plants > Roots > Unclassified | place...
CGGCCATGAGACCAGGTTTAGCAAAGATAATTGAGAAAGTACGTATTTCATGATATTTTGAAAGTCCTGAAGCTGACCTTCATAAAGCAGAGAATGCTTGCTGTATTAATTACGCTAACACCTGGTCACTGAAACGAGTTTATTGACTGTCAGAAAGCCAAAGTCCGCATAGCAGTACTTCCAATTATGGATGTGAAGACACGTTGGAACTCTACTCTGGAGTTGCTCGAGCGCGCCTACCGCTTACGGGAATTCACCCGCGAGTGGCTTCAGAACCCAAAATACGCTGAATATCGGCCCTATTCACAACTCAGGACGAATGAACGATTGTCAAGTATGTCATGGAAGTATTGCGGCCATTTCGATATTGGACCCTTTGGATGTCGAAGAGGCATACAGTCACATTGCATCATGTTATTACTGTGTACAATGACATGTTCGAACACATGGACGGCGTGATGCGAGCTTTGTCCAGGAAGAAGACTCCATGGAAGGAAGACTTGTTCTTCGCTGTGAAGTTAGCTCGACAGAAGCTCTCCAAATACTATGCCGAAGTGACTCCAACGACGGGCATGCTTCTGATTTCCGTGCACATCCTTGATCCTTTCAGGAAGTTGTGATAGTTTATACAGTGGGACAAAGGAATGGATATTAATCCTGAGGACCAGACATCCTACACTGCACAATACCAAGAGGCCTTTCTGAAGTATGTGGAGAATGAATACTGCGCTGAACATCGACGTGTGCCGGTCAATAAACTCGAAACAGTACCGACCAGCAATCTCGTCCCCTCTGCTACGGCTTCAGGGTCCTATCAATCATCCTTTGATCCATATGATTTGTCCAGTGATGATGAGGAATACTTAACGCCTAACGATGTGGTTGAGACGACACCCGGACCAAGTGATCGCGCAGCCCGCTTATTGACTGCCGCCAGGCTCTATTTGAATTCGCCTCCTGAAGCACCAAAGAACTGGGGGCAAATCAATCCAAATCTCAATGATTACCACTCCGACCAAATGGAGATTAGCAGTACATTTTGGATACCAGACATAACCGACTGGTGGCGACAACAGGAGGACACGCACTCAAAGTACGCCGATCTCTCTAATGTGGCGCGCGACATATTCTCAATCATACCACATGGTTTCGGAGTGGAGGCCAGTTTTTCCCTTGGCCGAGATGTTATCGGCTGGAGGCAGTCAAAAACCACAGGCGAGACCCTTCGTGAAAAAGTCGTTGTAAGGCAGTTCGCTCGAGCCAATAACGGGGTTTTGGCAGGCACTGACCCTGAATTGGATACCATGAACACAGAAAACGACTCGGAAATGAAGAAAGAGGTGGAGGAAAGAAAATTGCACGGAATGGCCAAGGTTCACGACTTTTTGGAGATGTGGCAGGGCAGCCAAAACCTACGTGTTACACAGAAGGAATCCCGCGCTCAAAACAAGCAGATGACCGCTGTAGGATACATTTCGGACACGGAAGAGATCGTCAAATCATCCTGGTCACTCTTCCAACATGATGGTGCAGCTGCATTTAAATTGTCAGAGGGATCACCTTTGCCACCAGCTTTGTCTGCAAAGGACCTCCCTGGAGGACAAACTCACATCTTGAATGTCCGCCGTATTCGGAGAATCAACCGTCATCCAGTCGAAAGTGACAAGGATAGCGCACCTGAAAGCATTTCGGACACTGAAGGTTGGCTAAACTGGAATGGCGACTTGGATAATCCAAATGACAGCGAAGATGATTGCGCAGCGGACGATGACTCTGATATAGAGCACAACAATTGCATCGAGGATCCAGAATGCCCAGAGCAGCAGGATGTGAGCGCGGCGCCAAATGTGCCCAGATTGGTTCGGCCGACACGGAAGTCAAAGAGACAGGCTGAAAAGGTGTTGGTGACAGTCAATGCAGTTGAAACGCGGAGAAACAAAGGAGGGAAGAAAAAGTAGGACAGAATGCGTCAATGGTTCACCAGCTTTATGTAGCTTGACCGAGAGTTTCCGTTAGAGATATATTATGGGCGAATGGTAAGTAGCTTGTGATTATCTGTTCATAGATAGATGTATAGCAGGCGCAATGAATCTTTTGGCATGATACATCATTTGTAGTGGTGTGAGAGTGAACAGTGCAAGATAATGACGCCGCTCAGCTTTGCCACAGGGTTGAGTCTCAATCAAGCAGAAAGCCAACCGGTACAGTCAAATCAGGATGAAAACAATTATGGACGGCAGCAGACGATGAATGGACAATACATTAAAATGAGCGTCAACGGAACGTCAACGATTTGTGGTCTTGTAAGTACAGTAATTCACCAGTGACTTGGTCGATGTTATGTATAACCGACGTATTGGCAGCTTCTATTCGCAAAAGAGATAGCAACACGGTCACCGCCCCATTCTTAGCATGAGCGTCAATGGAGTGTCAATGATTTTTAGCTTTGCATCTTGAGTAAGTTATGTTCCGACTGGTTGCAGCCATCCATTTATGCGATATTGGCAGACTTTACTGGCAAAAGCAACAGCCAAATGCTCCCTGCAGCATCCTGAAAATGAGCGTCAACGGAGCATCAACAGTTTTAGGACTTGCATATTGCGTAATCAAGGCGTCGTACGGATTTTCGCGTGCATAACTGTATTATTGACTTCCTTTCTAGGCAAAAATACCATATATTGAAGGTGAAACACAGATACCAAATTAATCGATATTGCAAACTGCTCAACAAGCAAAAGTTCATTAATGGTTGCTGAAAACTTCATTTTGATAAGATACTATTAACACACTGCAAATACAAGAGCCTTATATGAATCTATAGATGGACCCGCTGAAAACCCGCTGAAAACCCGCCCAATTCAGACGGGTTGGGAGTTCACCATGGAACCGTACCCAAGTGGGGTGTTCGGGTTTATTAACGACCCGGACTGCCAATTTGGCAACGGTTCGGTTTGGACCCGGACCCGGATCCGAAGTGACGGTCCGGAACCGTTGCTAACACTATGTAGTGGTGGTTATCTCCCCCTTTTGAGAACTCGTTGCTCTGTAGACGTCTTCTTCATCATATCGATTGTCGATTCCGATCGTGACTTGGTAGCAGTGTAATCGTGATTCGGGATTTTAATCGTAATCTCTCTGTGATTGGACACGTAATTTGGTGCGGCTTTCGCATCGTCTGCAGACTAAGACTATCTCCTCCGGCTTCAGTCGTCATTCCGCGTCACCCTCTATCCAGTAACTACCCTGACTTGCTCTGCCTGTTGACTTACTGTCGTATGAGACGTCGCAATGTCCTCAATCTCGACCTCACTGCAACGGCTATGCTTCATCCATCCACATTCTGGTATCCTATTGACGTCGCTTCGCTTATTGACCTCCATCCATCTCTCCGGTGCACTTGCATGTACACTTGTCATCCGTCGTATGCTCAGTGATCATCATCTCCAATTGCTGGGTGCACTCGCTGGCTTACCTCTGGTGTGCTTGCCACTTCTTCGTCAGGTACGCTCTGGTGAAACGGCAGAGTTAGAAGGCAGAGAACCCATCATCAACATTCCGCCGCACCTCTCGCGGAATTCCAAAGCGAATTTGTAAGAAAGAGCAGTTCTGGCTCGATGAGCATAGGAAGAGGGTGAGAAGATATGATACTACCCGGCCTTGTGGATCCATGCAATTGGGTGTATCCACGCTATCTTGGAAACATCATCACCGTTCCCTGAGTCGAGTTTGACAATTGTTCCCCTGGTGCGCTTGGAGCTGCTAGCTGTCTCTATTGGTGAATGCACTTCGCGGTGCTTCGTTCCAGCACTTCGGGTATGTTGATAGTTTGCGGTAGGGGTTCTTGACTCCGGTCCGGTCATGGTTCGCGCTAGGGTTCGGGATTCCGGTATGGTTATCCCCCTCTTTTTGAATGTCGTTGCTCTGCCGACGACTAATCTTGTACGTCTTTGTCGGCTGCCATATCGATTGGCAAGACTTGATTCGGTGTTGATTTGGAAGTCGATTGCAATCTCCGATCGTGTATCTCGAGGTCGCCGAGACTTAGTCAGGATCTTGTTTGGTATCCTAGTCGGCATTGTAACTCTGGCATTCGGCTGCCGCTTTGTTATCTGGGAGTAGTGCTCGGGATCGTACTCGGTGGAGCCATGCCGCCGGTATATCACGTATCTGCATATCTGCGCTCAATTGCAACTTTTGTACCATGGATTCAATAGTAAGTGATCTCAAAAAGGGCTTAACTTCACATAACCTCGAAATCGTCATATAAAAGGCATGACCGATTGTCTCTCTCCCGTGATCCATCTCCGGTCATCTATCTCCGGCACTCCTAACTTCACTTCACCGCTCTCAATTGTCGGTGAAGAATTGGTCCAAACTTCGGTCCCGCACTCACTCGTACGACTCCGTATCTGTTCCATCCGCGTTAGCCAGAGGAATCGAAAAGGATGGAGGCGGTGAAGGGGAAAATCCAGGAGGCCTTGTCATTAGGGGTTCGCTCCAGTGGAGCCAAGCCCCGCCGTCCAGTCTCCCCCTTCGGGTCTCGGCGAGCCAGTAGCAGTCATTCAAGGTTCCCATTTGGACACTCTTCTGCCGCAACTACTGCCGCTGCTCCTGCTCGCTCATCCAGCATACAAGGGTATTCACATTTCTCGTGAGCCCGCTCTACCGTAGCTCCCAGCAATCCAATGCAATCCTGTACTCGTAGAGCGAAAGCCACGGCAACCTCTTCGCTAGCAAGCAGATCACCAATCTTGCGGCCGAAAGCAACACGCTGCTAACACCTCTCCCTTCGGGTTGACCGAGTTGGGTATTAGTATTAACAACATCATGCGAACCTCTAGGATTTGCAACGACAATAATCGCTTTCACGATGGGTATATCTCTGGGTTCTCCCCTCATAATCATAGCTCAGGGCCAGAAAGCATACATGTCATCCCTTGCCCGTACACGGGTTTCTGAACGCTGTCTTCGGTCTCCCTGAACGCTGGCGTGCGTACCATTGTCACAGTTCCGCAGGCCCTTGAGTTCTGGATGATGGCTTTTGGACCGCGTGCACGCAGTTCAACTCTTATCTTTTCTCATTCGCAATCATCTCAGTCGACCATCGGAGGCGTCATGGTGTCGACTGTAAGTGCGCTTCCCTCGTGCAATGATTTACATCTGTAGGTCCTTCATCTTCGTAGGCGCGTTTGACTCGTGGATGGCACTGCATTCGAGTAATGTATCTGTAGGCGTACTTCAAGAGTAGTGCACTTCGCGCAGTGCAATGATTCTCCGCCTTTGGTGTGATTCGATTGTAGAGTTCATCTTCAAGGCGCATTTCGTTCGTTCTTCCAAAGCATCTCCTCCATTGGTGTACTTCGATTGTGCAATTGTTCTGCTCTGTAAGTGGGCTTCATTCTCCTTGTTGAGTGGGTTTTGTTCGTCTCCTTAAGTAGGCTTCGTTTCATCACTTTTGTAGGCGCTTATTCCCGGTAGGCTGCTCATTCCCGGTAGGCTGCTTCTCAGTCGTCTGTGGGCTTCATTTGGCTTCCCATAACTGCGCTTCGTAGACCGGCTTGTGAGAGCGCTTCGTCTGTGTGTTTCATCATGTGATGTAGCCGTGTTGACTCGAATATCATCTTCAACTTCGTGCATGGCTCTTGCTGGTGAATCGACGCATTAAGGGATAATGTGATCGTAATTGCATCTCCTGCGCCAATCGGTGATTGATTGCAGCCGTCGGTAGGTAATCTTCTCCATTCATCGCATGCGATATATCTCCTTGGGGGGGTTTTAGACTCGTTTCTCAGAACTCGTAGGAATGGTCGATATTAGCTGTGACGCGTCTCGGTAGCCATTGGATCATCGGAATCATATCTGCTGCCGTCAATGACTTGATTGAAGGATGAACTTCTTAAGACTCATCGCTCGTGTAATCGGCAGGCCTCTAGACTCGTGTAGAAGTGGATTTCTGATTGTTGACTTCATATTCTTCTTTGTCGAAATAGGGGTAAACTCGCAAATCCCGTGAGCGAAACATATCCGTTTACTGAAAAGCGATATTAGTGTAAAGGGACGTATGCTTGCGCTCGGCTACGTAGGATCACGTGCGGTAATTGAGTGGATATGGTTGCAAACGTGGACTCGAGTGATTGTAGGTGTAGATGTATAGGTAAGATTATCGCTAGAGATCTAAGGCTCATGGCGAGCCGACTATATAAAACGTGGGTTACCCGCCCCTGGACACGTCACGTGCAGCCGTGCCGTTACACTCTGAAGCAGATAAGCCAAATAGCCTATATCATGAAGGTTGTGTCTTAATTTATTAAGCAGTATGTTTGAAGCCCTCCAAAAAACCACTTCAGGTGACGGAGAGGTTTTGACTATCCGAAATAAAATGAGTTGCAAGATATCTAAGTTGAAGTTACTGTTTGATTAAATCTTATTGTATGATGATGGCCTAACTTGTCAGGGGAGTAACTCCTTGAAACCAATCAGACGATTACACAATAACCTTTGGGATGCGTGGTCCTCTATCTAGGAGCTTGGCTCATAATAAAAGAGTACTCTAAGATATGACAGATGAGATCATAGCTAAGGTTCGGACATAAACTTCGGTAGTCCAAGAAAGGCTATAAAAGAATGACAAGAGCTCCGGCTTTTGGAAGGGTAGCCCCACAGTTACGAACAATATCTACCTGCAAAAGACGAAGCTGAAATATTATTAAGTTTCAAGTTCTTATTTTACTATTATTATTATTACCAAGTATATTATTATCATTTATTAGGATTGTACGTGGTTCCCCCACCCCATGCCTGAGGATAAATTCGATAACGAGTACGACGTGATAATATTTGCCTTATCGACTATACTGGATCAGTTGGAAAGACAGGATCAGTTATTTGCCGCCCAGTGTATCTGGTGGCTGGCAAGTATAATCCAGTATATGGAGATCTTACTTTTCTATCGACAATATCAGATATTCCCATCTTATTACGTCAAGAATTGCATAGTAACTCCATTACCTGCAGTCAATAAAGAAGTGCAACCTGAGGAAGAAATACCAGCGCTAGATTTAGCAGAAGGTATTATCGAAGAATCGGAACGTCAAAGTTTACAAGGTGATCTGGCCACGCCCCAAACCGTATTAGGATCTATGCGAAGCAGGAGAGTGTTCAAACCTCAGAAGCTCAAACAGAAGGAGCTTAAGCAACAATATCCAGGACGAAGCATCAAACAGTTGCAAATGATACGCGATTCACTACGAAAGGACGGCTTAATATTATATGTCAAGATACAAGGTTGAGTAGAATTGACATCTACTATTGAGTCTGTGAAAGACGAGGAATTAGGGAGATTACGTGTAAGACGTAATATTGCCGATAGTATCTGAACACCAGATTTATCAAGGAAATAGTGTAAGGGATTTTGTGAAGATACGTGTCAATTCAGATTGCACTATCAACAAGCAAGATATTACCACTACGATATTGATTAATCATCGAGATTAATTATACGAACATACATTACGATATTAAGTAATCACCATGATTAATTATACGAATTTACTTTACAATATTAAATAATCGCCGAGTTTAGTTATAGGAACAAACTTTACGACATCAATCAATCGTCAAAATTAATTATATGAGTTATATGTATTGTCAGTATTGTATTACACCACGGTACAATTTGGTTGCTATTCATCTAGTAGCTTCCGATACAACAATACATATTTGTCCTCTTTGCGTATACAATCTTTACAGACTTCCGATAAACTTTGTCTGGAGATACGCCTAGAGAATATAGATCAGAGCTACGGCTGTGTACCTAGTACATACTTAAGTATCTACAGATACCGGTTGTAAGTATAGTTACTAAGGTGTAAGCACCCCCGTAACATTAACAATTGTGGCAAACGACAGAACACTTAATTTGACAATGCTTTATTTGAGCGAAATATACAGTGATCTGCAACTGAGTAGTTTTGCCACATATCAAATGGAGAGTATCCCGCGCCACTCAGGACCTATGCCAAGTCCTATTCGCCCAGACACAGTGAGTGTGGTCGAACAAAGGGTTGATTCGGATCGGTTCATTTGGTCGATAGGACTCCGATATATTGATTATTGTTCAAGGACTTATCTCTCATATGACCCTGGATATCTCAAGATGCCATGATGGTCCGATATTGATGACACCTCATCTCCACAGGGATGAACCACTGGAGTATGAGTGAATATTCATTTGGTTGGCGACCAGGAATAAGCTTTCCTGCTGACAACGAGTAACCATTGTGAATTGAGAAGTTGCGACCAGTACTGATCCAAAGATGATACACATCTTATTTGCGCTTGGCTTGACTGTTGTTGTGGATCAGTTAATATAAAGGTCAGGGAATGGAGATATGACTAATAGGTGAACAAATCCGGAAGGTAGATCCAATATAGAAATCCGAGTGATAATTCGTGATTTCGGATCAAGTATCTATATATGGATCATCGAGTGATTTTGTATGATCCCGGAAATATAACTGTAACACCAAAGGCGTAACAGACTGTAACCAATGACCTCATGCTCATGTGGAAGTCATTGCTGTTGCACAGCAGTTGTGGGAGGAGCTGCCATGGGAGCAAATCTACAGGTGGATAGATGGCATGCCAAGAAGAGTCTGTACCCTCCTTTGCAAAAATGGTGGTCCTACATGATGGTAGAGCGTCTTATATGTGTATACTACTTGCATCTTCATTCTTAATTAAATTGACCAGCATTGTGTTGAGAAATCGATTTTTGAACGTTGCCCATAGGTCGAGAAAATGCCAAGCGTCCGCTCACTTTCTTCACTCGTCTGATACCTTCATCTTAAAATATCAAGTACACAAAAGCTCACTGCTGACACTCTCGGTCTGATCAGACCTTCTCACTCACACAGTCACACTATCGCTTGAGTAATTAAAACCAGTGGATTATCAAACTTAGAGTGAGTCACAATGGAGGACCTCACGTAGGATTTATGTAAAGATGTTCTAATCGTTTCTACCAATCTAACTATCCTAAAAAATTCATTCAAAACCCTCCAAATTCTCCGAAATACCATCCTGTTCCGGAAATTCTTAGATCAGCTATATCAGTACGGTTAGAACGACTCGATCCTACGGGAGATCCTTCAATATTCATCTTCCATTTCGCTTTCTAGGATGTGCATCTCTTCTCCTCAAGTATCGCCATCTGCAGCACCGCTTATCGCACGCCTTCTTGCAATTACACAATACACCGCCTTGTTGCTTGCAGATACCTGTGCTGGTGGTTTCGTTCTCGGTTTTGCTTGGTTGCAGTTAGGTTTGCCAAACACAAACAGGCCCCGGGTTACGGTTTGGAAACCTCCAGGCTGCGATCGATCATGGGTCGCCCACCGTACAGCACATATACATAATCAGTGACCACGGGAGCTTCAGACTTCAGTGAGTTTATTATGCTGAGTGATCGTTAGTTCCGGGCAGGTCGCATTAATACGAATGACCTAAGCTTGCTGTATTCAGGCCAGTCACTACTAGCCTAGCACAATCCCAGAATCGTCGTGAATTGCCCGAAGCCCTCGCAGCCCGTACAGGATGGAGACAACTTGTCTAAGGTAGTTTACTACTACTGCCATCTAAATAACCTTTACCACTCGCCGCCCGTCCTGCACACCGCAAAGTCCAGCTTTATACTTGAGACCCTACAAACCCTCTCCATCAACACCTCCCATAAACACGGCCTTCCACCCTTAGCCACGGAATACTTTGTTGCCTGGCCCGCCAAACACTTTCTTAACTTCAGTTATTCGGACACAGTCGTTCCCCTGCTCTCCCCTTCTCTGCCCCTTCCTCCTCCTGTTTGTAGATCTCGTCGATGGGACGACCCGTCCGCGGACCACACCAAGCATCACCCATTCGCGGACGGGGGTGGATCCACGAATGGGTTGGCGCTTGGTACCTCTGTTCCCTACTTCTCTATCCTTCTATCACTGCCTACCATCGCTGGTGCCTACCATCGCTGGATGAAACCACATGTGCGCAGACTCGACAGATACTATCCTGGTTCGTTACAATATTCTAGCATTCAAGAGTTCATTTGCCGGATGCATACAGGCCGCAAACGAGATCTGTCCTTGTTTACTCCGAACACTCAATTGTGCATCGTTGAGTTTGTGTCGCGAATCAAAAGAGCTGGGTTGAACGAAAGATTGGAAACCAAGTAGATGCTCATTCCCATCAACATGCCTGATAATAATTGGAGCCCCACTCCATGCATCCTCCTCGTCGAACTCGTTGAGAGGCCTCCATAGATAGCAGCGATTAACAAGGTCGTCGATTCGGCGTTTGCGATCCGCTTTGGGCTTTTCCCCCTGAATACGCATGATCCCCTCACCAATACGCTCTCCCCACCTCTGAGGCAATGCGTGGCCCTCGACTGTCGGCCCTGGCCCTAGCATATAGACTGTATCCTGCGTGTTCTGACCGTAGTCTTTATACCACTCCTTCGCTGGACAGCTGATGTCTTCTATCCTCACCGAGGCATCAGGCTCAATTAGGGCAATGTCCTGTTGGTAGCCAATAGGAAACCTAGCCGACGGATCCTCGTCGTAGGATTTGTGCAGGTTGCCCAACTAGCTGCGTTAGAAAACTCAAATCCTCGAGATGGAATACAAAACTCACCTTGATATCCGTTTCTGATTTATAGGCCTCCATTCCATCCCACCATGAATGAGAACTAGCCTGAGAACATTTTCTGTTGCGCCAAAAAAAAAGTTTGGCGAGGGACTTCCACAAAGATGGCCGCCCTTTGGATTGAGAAAATGCGGCATGAGATGCCATCGTAATGAACGTTCTGCCCCCCAGACTCTTCATCTCCAGGGCGACCCCTATACGACTACGACCTGATCGTTGTGAACGCTCTCTGATTTCTATTTCGCAGCCGCATTCAAAGGGCCGCCTAGCGTCCGTAATTAGAGAACCACTAGCTGATATCAGCCCTTGAGGTGATGCCTCAGCTACACTTGCCGTTGCACAAGGACCCTGTGTAAAGTATGAGACTTTGAGTCCACCAAACCACCGAGGGTAACGGGATCCGGTTAGTTGGCGATCGAAACTGTCTCCCCCGCTTGCCCAAATCTGCAAATGTCCGTTATAGAGGATATAAAATCCTAGAGCGAAATCGAACGTCTCGAGCAAACAACATATTATATCGTCCGTAGCCTTTACAAATGGATCAATTCGCCGTGGATATAATGGGTCCGACGGAGATTCATTTGCTGGTCGTCCAAATGGAGGGGTATAGACAGGTACAACCACAAGAGCTCTTGCTATCCTCAGGGGAACTCTATTTTTAATGCCCCTAGGATTGTCAGAAAATGTCCAACACCTGTTCTCGAAAGTAAGGCCACGGCGTAGCTCCGCTGGAACGATCTCCAGGACTTCCTTCCAGTTTTCTTCGTTGACAATGTGGTCTTTAAGAGCATATCCATCATGACCGATGAATGAGTCCTCCTAGAAATCTTAGCTACAAAACAGATTGGAATGCTCCGTTCAACTTACACGTGACTCGTTTCCTTGGATCTATTTCTTGGTATGTTAGAACAACTCGATAAAACCAATCGGATAGCTTTGCAAACCTGTATCCGTTTTTTCATTCTCTCCCGTCGAAGTTCAACCAACATATTCGCTATTCCATCAAGCCGATCCCCGTTTTTTTCCAGATATGTTTCAGTGTTTTCTTCAATCTTCTCTACCACTTCTTTACACTTCCAATCAGCAGCCTTGGAGCGACGAACGCTAGGACTATCATCAAGACGACAATATTCAACCCCGTTTTTTAAGCACAGTGAATGTAAATCTTTGTCTGTAACCGGGACGCTACTATCTAAGGAATTCGAGCGTTTAGGAAGAAAATTGTTGCTATTTGCAGCGCCGATGTTTGCAGCGCCGATGTTTAGCAGCAGTCCCATGGGACTTCCATCCTCGGGATTGTAGTGCATTTGTCGGACCTCATGGTATGCAAGTCTACTCACTTCATTGCGTCCCAGCTCTCCGTCAACAAAGGTTGACCCTGAACATCTGTCAACGGATTGCACTACCAGTTAGAATTACACATAACTGACCATTGAGCTTCATTTTTGAGAAATAGTACGGAGCTGCAGATGTTGCTCTTGCCACTTTCCATATATTGGTATTGTAAGCTCGCCCCGGATTTCTCAAGAGTGGACCAAATCCATCCGGAGCCGCTGTAGGAAGACGAATGTGGTTATAGGTCCTGAAAAGATACGGTTGGCTACTATTTCTGGTTTCACTCAGAGCAACCACAACACTAATTACAACAGGTTAGCTCAAAGCCGACCCCACGTGATTCATAAATCATACGTTTTGCATTGCTCGAACTCTACCTGCGGGTAATAATCGTTGAACTCATCGTAGAGCAACGGATTATCCAGGTTTCTCTTGATGATATCTTGAAGTAAGCGCTCGTATTGCCGTTGGTTATATACATCCCTGGACCACCACAACCATTTGCGAAAATGCATTTTCCTAGGCCTTTCGAAGACCTCCGAAGCGAGCAGTTGAAATTCGCGCATACAGTCGTCAACACTCATCCTTAATCGACCTAGCATAATAGCAGTCAACCTAGAAATGTAGGTTAGCCCCGCCTTTTCCCTTCATTTTATGAACTCACCCGCCCGTGCTAGTGCCGAAGATGTAATCGAAATAGTGACATGGTAGCGGTAATTTCTCTGCTTTCGAGTAATGCTGTCTATCCTCTATAGCTGCGATTCTTTCCATCAGGGCCTTCAATATAAGAAGACTCGAGTACCCGAGGATTCCACTACCATCTGTGACATGGGTCAGTTTATCTTCAGAGATGATACAGATGTACGAACCGAGGGCTAGAACAAGTTGTTTGTGACTTGAATTTTCTTTGTCAACTGATGTGACTGCTGCAATTGAAACCTTGCATGTAGATGAGGAGGAGGAATCTCTGAGGGTACTGGAGGACATTGTCTCGCCTGAAGTACACATTGCGTGAGAGCAACGTTTTTTTAAAGAGGATCCTAGGAGTAGACGATATCGCGATAGGACGGTAGAACAGCGAAGTGAAAGGAACCACGACCTCGGGCGCAGTAATCCTCCATGCACACTAGAGTGCTCTCTACCCCACCTCCCTGCGTCTTCGCCTTCACGACAATTAAGTGTAGTTTATTGCAGGACGGGAATATTACGGACAAACCCAACCAATCAAAGGATGCTATTGTTCTGCGAAAACAAAATTTTAAGCAACAAAAGTCAGCCGTCAATTTTTCAGACCACCGAGAGACGTAAATGTTGCCTCAGGCCCCGCTTTGCAAGGATAGTGATCTGCAGTGAGCCTTTTGAAAGCTGCATTAAACAGCTCCGTTATGATGCACCAAGACTCTTCCAGCTAATCACCTAGGCTCATAGGTCAAGCTGCTGCATACCTTATTGTTCTCAACTAATGATGATCTGGTGATAACGGTGAAATCCTGATGGAACGCAATTGACACGTTCTCCATAAGATTTATCCTACCACCTCCAAAATCAAGAATTTTTGTTGACCGCAGAAGTAGGCTGGAGCATTGCAGGATGCAGCATTGTTGTATCCAGTAGTGACAAGAGATGTAACTCTGCAGTGCAGGACTCCTGCTTGTAGTAACTCGAACTTCCAACACAAGCTTGTTGCTGCGGCAGGATACAATATGAGCTAGCCGGCCGGATGATTTTCAGCCTCAACTTTAGCCCACTTTTCAACAAACTCACTAAAACAGATCAATTGAAAGACGTTCATGTTATTTCCTTGTTATTAGCGCCTGGGTTGTAAGGCAGAGGCCGGTTGCGACTCTAGGCGAGGCTTGAGGCGTATCTCAACCAGTTTGCCATATAAAGTACTTGCGGGAGAAACTTTTAGCCCATGTCAGCATGCATTGCCTAGGCGGCATGTGTTGCGAACGGTTGTCGAACTCGTGGTCACATCAATTCGCGAAGTTTTGTCAGATAACCAAGTTGCAACTGAAATGCCCGGTTCGAATTCGCGAACGGCTAGCCGCCCGGTCGCAACACCCGCACCGGAATGACAAGTTCGGCATGAGATTCGGCAGGGTCGCCATCACAAAACTGCCTAGCTATATTGCTTCACTACAGTGCTGGCAGCCTTGCACCGCCGCTGCTCCTGTGTGTTGAAATTAAATTGAATTGAATAAGTGAAAGGACCAAATTGGGCCCAACATTTGGCGATAAGAAATCCAATTGGGACATCCATTGTGTCGTCCGTGATTTTCTTGAGTAACTTGATGATGCCGCCTGCATTACTTGAAGGAAATCAAAGCATGACGGCGGGTGCATCACAGACCACTACTCTTACATTACTATAGCTTTCCAACAGCACGAAATAAATGTCTTCTACAATCCCCCTTTCCCCCCCGTATTGCGCTGACCATTCAACTGCAAAAACGTAAATGCCACCTGAAATCCACCCAGAAATACCTGGATAATCGTGAGAAGGAGAACAGCAGCAGCAAACCTGCCAACTTGTCAGCAAATTTCTAGGTAAAAGGATGCACAAGAATCTACCAAAACGTATAGTAGGGTAGAGTCTCTCGTTTATCGTTGAACAACTGGGTCAACGTTCTCGGCTTTTGGCATCTTAAGAATTCATTCACTTTTTGTATGCGAGGCCAGAAGTGTTTGAATTCCTTTTGCTCCCAGATTGTCGATCCGGGGAACCTTTCACTGTAGATTCGTAGTAGTGGATCTAGTTCGATCCCATCGAGTAGAGGCACCTTCTCGAACACGCGGAGCAATTTGCACCCATTGCATCGGCATATTTTAGGGCCAAAAAATCGGCAGCTTACTTGGCACTCCGAATACCGTCCAAATAATAAAGCGTAACTGACAATAATTTCGCGTTGTAACTCGTGTGGGATTCCGACGTTACTTGATATCTTTCTATTAGTATGCGTTGCTCTGGGAATTTCCGGGCCTCTCATACCTTGGAGCGATCTGTGAGTTTGGGTGGCTGAGTGCGCATGGTATCCCGAATACCATCAGACTCGTTTCTTTGTCCCCTTGCTTCAGTGTAAGATGCTGGGTAATATTTGTTGTCCATTGGAGACGAATCCGGCCAGCTCGAGTGAGTGTGTATGCATTAAGATCCTGCCGTGAAATTTCCGTATCCGCCGTTGCCAGTGTTGGCGAACCTGAAACTGGTAGAAGATCCCCTGGGAAGGAAAGCAGCTTTCTAAGACTGATATCCCCTCCAAAAACCATTTTTTCTTCTTCTGCTGGAAACATCTTACAGTAGCTAGTCATCCAGGGACTTCGGTACATATCCATTCCAAATGACTCTTCAATGAGTAGCCAGCTGCCTATGAGAACAAGTATCATCCGGAAAAACTCGTCGGAATTGAACTGATGATCTTGCTTGTTGATTTCGGGTAAAATTCCATCTGAGAAAGAACGAATTTTGTCATCACCTTTTGAGGCCCCAGAAAAGTGCCGAGATGTCTTTATGAATAGGTCGACAAAGTCATCCATATCTCCCAGTCTGTCCCAATACTGCTCCCGTGATCTATGACGCACATTTTCGAGGTATACGAAGTACGGGTTGAGCGTGTTGTCGGCTTCGGAGTAGACTTGGGCAGGGATATACGTGCGTGTGCAATTCATGTATTTCATCAAGTCCGAGAGCACTTGACGTTTCTGAGGGCTTATAGTGATTCTAGGGCTCGGTGTTACTTTTTTAACAATTAGCAAGCGACTTGCGGTATTTGCGCACTGGGGTGGAACCATGAGGGGTTTGCATCGCTAGATATGAAGAAGCTAGGAACGTTATGAGCTATTTTGCTTCGGGTCGTTGGAAAGTCTCAGGATCTACTACTTCACACTCAGGTGTGTAGCATTAGCATGGAATTAATATATTTCGCCGTAAGTTTTCCGACGCATCCGGTGCCGTGTCGACATGATCCTCAAGTCCAACGGGGCATACCGGATATTGGCTGGTATGGAATCCACAGACCAAATTCCCTTCAGTTGGCTTCATGTTCATTGATATTCGGCAACGAGAGTGTGGTATGCAGCTGCAGCTGTAAGCATGAATGTCAAGTTGCAGTCTCCGACATAATGCACTGCCGCAAATCCGTCGACTGAAGTCATAATTATACCGAAGTATGCCCTGTTACCACCACTGTGAGGTCTCCAAATTTTACGTGCAGAGTATACCATTGCAGCAGCCTATAGCTTTCATAACATGGCTCCCATATTCAACAATTCCAAGCGAATAGTAACCGACCACGCCTTTAGGCATACTAGTAGGCTACATATTTTATAAGGCAACGAGGCTGTATAATAGATTAGATAACGATGTAATAGACCAATTATAGATGTATTCGTGGTTCCAGCAGCTGCGCAGCTGAAATTCCCACCTGACGACATTCATCACGTAAGCCCACCTCTAAATCGCTCGTACTCTCAACACTGATTATAAGTCCATTTGTCAGCGGAATCTTCGCTACGACAGAGATACAAATGACAGTAGTACTGCCCATGCATAAGAAATTAATCCACGAGTCAAATATGATCATCCGTAATCAATGTCAACTTTTGTATCAGTGCTGCATTCACTCCCTACACCCCGGAACGAGTAACAAAGGATGCAATAATGTAAAAATACAAGAACTTTTGCTTCCTCATATCCAGCCTAGGTGTAGAAGCACGCACAGACAGGAGATGCCCACTACACTCAACGAATTCAATGAGCTATATTTTGCTAAGTTACATTTTCTTGCGATAGCCTCGAACCAGCTGGGCTCTTTGGCATCACTACAGTCGATGGCAAAGTACTATGCTGCAAGCCTTTACCGTAAAGCTCCAACCTTATCGGGGATGTCGGTCAAGCATAGACATGCCTGGTTAAGCTACTAATAGTGCACAGCAACTGATTTGATTTGATGGCGGACATATCAACAATTAAGAATATACGTATATACATGAGCTGACGTTTTTGCGCTAAAATACCCATCAGCACTGCCTTCCTACAGTTGTGTCGTATCAATAGTGAGCGTCATCGTCCTTCTGTCTGGCATGCTATGCACATAGTATAATCGCACTAGTAACGTCTGCTGGGCGTCTCGCGCAGCGACGCGCTTAACTTGGACACTCTAGTTTCCTAGCAACTAGCCCTCAAGTGTACATAAACCTTTTTCTGTTGCGGTAGAGTTGCGTTCGCATATCAGCTTCTTTTCGACTTTTTAAGGAGCAGGCTTGCGAGTGACGAGAAGTTCTAGGACCGAGCGTATCAAAGAGTGTCATCTAATGAAACTTCGATGATGAAGGCCGCTAAATAAAATCCATGCCAAACACCACATTTAACTTCAACAGAGTGAGAACAGGCTCCAATCACAGGGCAGGGGATTACACACCACCATAGGGGGAGAGAGGGACGCCCCGAGACCTGATAGTCCATAGAGTGTTCTAAGACATTAACGTGTAGAGTACAATGACTAATGGAAAATCTTGCTAGTGCCAAGGCGGCGTACTATAACGGTTTTGTGGTCGGTACACTAGTACTACCAAACGATAATACATAATTTTCTCAGCAGAGAAGGTTCTGTCACATTTTTCACGATTCTGACACCTAAACTGTTTCAACACCAAGGCATTTCTCCAAGAGTGACGTTCAGGGGGGCCGGGCTGAATATGGAAAAACCTATCTTGTCTAGGCCTTTAGAAAACTGTGCAGTATATTCAACCGTCCTGTCCGTCCGGGATCACTCAGCACAGGGACGTGGACGGCCAGATAGGACGGCCAGGGGCACCACATTGCCGTCCCGGGTCGCTCCCGGCAGCCCCGATGAAATTCACGAGATGAATCATACCGAACTTCAGATTTACACACAATATGTACTGTAAACTCTATCCATTACCATATCTAGTCTCATAGAACACCTAAATGCTTGGTGTCCGCTGAAGACAGTGAAGGTCGGCCGGGGACGGTGTTTTTGTTGCATACCTGGTGGTGGCAAGTGACTCAGAGTGGCAAAGGGTGGCAAAGCATCAAAGTTTTCCCCGATGATCCTCTGTATATAAGTCGAGTCTTCTCTCTTCTCTCTGTATCATCTAATATATATACACATGCTTTGTCGGCTCGAAGCATTCTCATTGGTTGACTTGTGGTATGTACCTCTAAGAAGGATTTTTATTGGCTGACAACCCACAGCTTGAATCATTTCGATGGCTTGGCATACCCCATCAAATATCCTCAAATATCCACTCCCAATTAAGTATTTGAGTTCAACTCTGATCAGAATGTAATGTTTACATGAAATGTTCAGAATTCAATGCTCTTGCACCCTGCAGTCTCAAATTGAGCATGTCTTCGAAATTGATTGCACAATTATGGAAAATGCTCGATTTTTGGTAT
>Ga0307512_10003437_pt1 | contig 18447 bp, 17 predicted proteins | sample 14_EM_MG_FD_200267 | JGI IMG/M metagenome (GOLD analysis project Ga0307512, IMG submission 200267) | Populus trichocarpa ectomycorrhiza microbial communities from riparian zone in the Pacific Northwest, United States - 14_EM | ecosystem: Host-associated > Plants > Roots > Unclassified | place...
CCTGAAGGGTCTATACATAGATGCGTACGCACGCATTCACACTTGTACTCGTATATATATGGCCTTGTGGCACTCTTAGATAATATACAATCAATGTTCTCTAGCATCACTATTTCAACAGGTTATGAGCCTCCCGGCGCCCGCTACAATCTTTACTATGAATACTCTATTTATATCTCACAATCAAAGAGCCTCAAAAACCCTAAACTACCCCCGACCATCCCTGTGTGTTACTGTAGCAACAGCCGCTCATAAACACACTAAAACTCAACACCATCATCACCATCACCACCTCCTTCACACTGCTACCACGTCCACATTCACAATGTTTACTGAAACCTTCAAGAACGATTACCAAGTCATGGCAATACATACCTCATTTTTGTCCATACCATTCCCAGCAACAAGCATCTACCAGTCAGATACCACCCCACCATCCCAGACAGCATACTGCCATCATTCTGGTATTCACAGCAATCACTACAAACCCACCTAGCACGATTCCTACACCTACAATTACCTAGTTCCCCTCGAACAGAAGATATACAGCACATGAGAAAGCCCACTTAACTCTTACTGACAACAGCACTCACTACCGTACGAAACCACACTTCCAAGTACACCATCATATACACTCACGGCTACATCCCCACTTATCTACAATCATCAAATACACCTATGATGAAGACACTTCATCAACCCAATTGTCATTGAGCTTGGAGATGAGAACGAAGTTGCAGTAAGCCACCATGGACTTGTCAACGTTTCACAGGAGTATAAAGTCAATACTCTCTACACCCCTCCGTTCCCGCTCTCTCTTCCCTCAATCAAAGAATTTGACATAGCCAGATACGCATCCACATTTGGACGTGATAAGTGCTCCATATCATCTCCATCAAACACCATGACCAGGAATCACTACTAAGAGTGTCTACAAAGTCCAATTCAAGAAAGACCAAGAGGAAGAGAGAAAGAGCATCATTGAGCACACTCTACCGAGCCTACTACATGCCCACTCCACACTGCTGCTCCAAGAGCAGGCAGCACAGGAGCACAAAGTCCAACTGCCACAGAATTTCCAAAGCCCACCCGGAATCCAGACACTATTCCTGAGTTATGATTATGTCACCAGCACGTACGTATATGCCTCCATCTGATATATGGCCCCTGATCACCAAATCCAAGCACCATGGCAGTCAAGCAGACTACTGGGCCCCATTTGAAGTTGTGCATTCGGATGTGGGAGGACTATTCTCCATGCCTACCTCCACTGGCAACTGCGTCTGTATCTTGTTCATTGACGATTACACATGCTACACCATTCTGCGGGTCTTCCCAGATGAGCAGTTGACAGCATACACCTTAGCCTACAATACAAATATAAGAGGGAAGGAGAAAGACTCGAGATATATACTGGCAAAATTACCATTGAACACTCATGACCATCCCTCCAAGCATATTCATGACCACACTCCACTTCAAAACACACCACCAAACCTACAAATACACCTACTCTCCACCGCATTCACAATGAGCACATCCACTACCAAACCTCCATACCTACATCTATCTGAGTATACAATCAAGATACGACCTCACATAGCAATTGCGAATCACATAACCAGAGAACGCAATGCTGGTCGATTATATATAAAAGCCCCACATACCACCATCATTACGCAATGCACTCGACCATCTTAATGCATGCGCCCCTCGATATTCACCTACATTCAACTCTCTGTATCATCAATCAAATTAACTCAACCAAATACATGGCCACACTTGATATCGAGAACAAAGTGATGGAGAAGGGGAAAAAGAGAACAGAGAAAGAGAACGCGAGAGAACACTATTTGCAAATGCACATTTCATGACACCAAACCTACGAGGTCCACTCCAACGGAACATATATCACCGCCAAGCATTTCAGCGACTTGTACATTCCTCCACCAGTGTAATAATTTCAGTGGCACTGATATCATCAGTATCGACTCTTAGGAAGCGGGTGAGAACATATCATAGGCTACCCAGCCATGGGGAACTACACAAATTGCGTGGATCTGTGAAAGCTCGGCAAGAGTACGTAGAACCAGGAGCTGGGAAACATAGAGTGCTTATTTCGCTGCATGATGATGGGATTGTGTCTATCTCGCCCAGGGCCATCCAAATATTCACTTACTGTGGCTCCTGTACCTGCGGCAACAACTTTTCCCAGAGGTCTCTTCCCATCTCAGAAACCAGGATCAAATCACCGACGGCTGGCACACACATGCACCCAACGGCCATATGATCACTGATTCACCAAACACAGGATACGGACAACGGCTGTTTGAAGAAGACATATTCACAAACACCCAACGAGTTTGGTGAAGATGCAGTCAAACACTACAAAGAATGCAATAGCTTCCAACCCCCGATCACCAGACTTCTGATTGCCACCTACAGCAATTCAGACAAAGGCAGTTATCAACAATAAGGATCAACAGACCAGAGAATTGGTAGAGATGATTATCTCAATAACTGCACAGATATCGGAGATGGACTTCTGTAAGTACAACACAAAGAAACAGATGGAGATGGAGTTCTCTATGACCATGGAGGAGCCGGTTGAACGGGTGTATGCTACGGACATAGTACTCATGGCCATACTGATGATGATATCACAGATGGCCACTATCCTCTGCCCGACACTGACTGGCTGTGGAGGTCTCCCTGCATGTACAGGAATGAAATCACATCCTTCTAACGAGGAGGTTGCACCACCGGTGTCTAGAGAAACCGTCATTTACACTTGACATCTCCACCGCATAAATGACACAGCCTGCTGAGTAGCAGCCATGACAAAGGAGTTAACACTACTATTGATGATACAGCCTGCCAAGCGGCAGCCAAGACCAAGAAGTCAATACTATTGAACACAGATCATGCCTACTACCACTACAAGCCACAACTCATACTGCTCCAGGCCTCTGTGGAAGCGATGATATCATTATTACTTGCATCTACATTGATCAAAGCTGGCAAGCTACAAGTACATTTACTTCAGCATGACTTATTCTCCTATTGACAAGCTTACTGTAGTAGAATAAAGTGACGATAATTTATTCTTTGTCTAAGCGAGCGATGTCTATCTTCCCGCCAATCCACTGAATTGTGTGGATACACACATTTCCCTTTCTGGCCCACACCGTACCTCCCAACCACAAAGTTGATGAAAATCTCCACATCACACTGCCAGAAAGCACCTATGCATCTGCAATGTTCCCCACACTCAAGAAAGCAACAAACATTCTCCATCAAACACACAAATCAGACTTGGACAAACCCGCGACACTGGTATTCTGATGCTTCCATATGTGGATGAAATCTTCCTAATATACTCGTGTTTGGAAGCCGCTATCATTGCAGCAATTGGGAGAAATCTGAAACTACAATAATCTACAATGGAGGCAACCGAATGGAAGCAGTATGAGTCTTATGGGGATTCAGCAAGGTTATGTGGGCTTCTGCCACTTCCCGATACCACTTGAAAATTTGTCTTATGATAATTGCGAACGAGTGCAAATCCGACTACCGAAGAAGTTCCAACCGAGATACCAAACAAGATACCAAACAACATACCAAACGACTGCGATATGGTCACCAAATCAGTACCGGACGCCAACCATATTACAACCGAGACCCCAACAGATATTCTACCGAAGCTGCCCACCAAGATGGCAGCTGAGAAGTCGACCACGCAGTCTACCACGAAGTTGACTGGCAAAGTCTACCAAGTAGAACAAGATTTTCTGAAACACCCGCGCTACTGGAATCAGCCTCTGCCCGAAGACTTTCATTGGGGGGGAAGGATCAGGTGGAGAAGATCACATGAGAAAAATCACAGGAAAAGATCACAGGAGAAAATATGGGAAAACAAATACATCAGAGTCACGTCCCAAACACTCCACCGAGATGACTACCGAGAAGTCGACCGGAAGGTCACCAAAACATATTCCAAATCACATCACTGAGAAGCATTTACATCTCAATTCCAATTGCCGATGACTACCGATATGGCTGATACCACACAAAGATTACTGATGTTGTATGAAGCATATGCAAGTACTGTATGAAGGCTCCGCACAGTACAAGAGCACTTAATACCATGGTGAGTATAACCACCTTCTGAGATACTGACTTGATAGATATGCTGTGTATGATTGACAATCACAGACGGCTATGATATATGCTGGTAGCGAGAAGCTCTCGTCAGAGCCAACTGAAGAGCGGAAGCTTCCTTCAAGACCGAGTCACGAGCAGAAGGTCCACCATCACGGAAAGTCAATTTAAGGTTGGATATCAGGTTGGATTTCAGGTTGTTTCACTTTGCTTTAGGGCATGCGGAGTTTTTTATTTCTATATGGATGGCCATCCTCAGGCTACAGTAGTACTCTTTCCCTGCGCACTTTCGCAGGGTTTTAAGGAGGCTACAATTGAAATCACTGTGTTTCATTTTATTTGTATTTTGCTTTACGGTGTATAGCAAGAGGGGGAGTATTGCTTGATAGGTTTCTGCCATCTGATGGCCGGAGATGACTCTTGTATGGCCAGAGGTGAGTCTCGTATGACCAGAGATTGCTGTCGGCCTGAAGGGTCTAATCATCGATGCGTACGCACTCATTTACACTTGTGCTTGTATATATAGGGCCTTGTGGCACTCCTAGATAATATACAATCAAGCTTCTCTAGCATCACTATTTCAACACATATATTGGAAATGGGATTGAGTGATGGTTTATGATTAAATGAATGATTAGGAATGCAGTTTGCAGATGATGTAGTAAATATAATACATCGGATTTTCCTAGTATAGATTCTTTCCGCCAGCAGTCTGCACCTATGACAGGAATGCAAATACTGTTTTTTTGCAAATCTAAGGAAATATCAATATTTTTGCCTTCGCTCTATTGTGTGACGATTGATATTATATGACGTGACGAGGGATTGTAACTTCCTGTATTAGATATTTAATTGTAAACACTGAAAGCTCTTTAACAATTTGCATTAGTGTGTACTGGCTGCAGCATATGTTCCGCTATGTTGATAAGTAGAGTTAGTGCCATCTTGGATATACTTAGCCAAATTATAGACTGAATTTGGATCTCGGGGGTACATCACTGGCTGTCACTCGCCCAATCAGAACCTATCGTGTTACGATATTGAAGTTAGAGAGAACCGTGTGCATTAACTATAGTGCAATGACTGTATACAAGTCTAAACATCGAAGATAGTAGGGAAGAAAAGAGTAGAGTGCAAAGTCTAAAAGAGCAGTCACAAACCCTAGGGCTCCGGCTCACGTACATCTGTATCATATCGTGTTGCATAAATAGATCTCAGCCTTCGTATGGCCGGAGATTACTCTCTGGCTGAAGGCATTCAGCCGGATCTATACATAGATGAGTACGTACGCATTCGCACTTGTATTACCATATATACATAGCCTTGTGGCCCTCTTAGATAGTACACAATCCAGCTTCTCTATCTCTACTTTCAACATATCGATTGAAATTATCCGCAGAGTAGCATCAGCTGTCCATGAGCGAGTAGCCTCGGGCAAACAAACGTCCACCAGCCATGCAGAGATACTGAATGACTAGAACAGTTAAAACATGAGGCGAGGAGAAAAATACTAGAACTTATCGAATTCATTTAGCATGTCAACCTATAGCTGATAATCGTTGGTAGATTCGAGGCTGAAGAAGATGACTAACGTTACACTGGATACAGTAGCAATAAACGAGGTTGTTGGTTTAGGCCAGGGTTAGCTGTCGGTGGTGGCTCGACTGCGGAGTAGCTCAATTACTAACTCGTGTCCGCTCTGAGCTGCCAGGTCTAGCGCTGTCTGGTCACCGATGCTATCTGTGGCCTCGAAGCTAGAACCACGGTCGAGAAGCAGTCGGACTGTTGCCAGGTGACCGTTTTGTGCCGCTAGATGAAGTGCTGTCCGGCCGTCTGCACTGCTCTTGGTATGAATCGTAGCCCCGTAGTCGAGCAGCAGCTGAACAGTAGTTACGCATCCTTTCATTGCTGCGAGATGCAGTGCTGTCCGACGGTTAAAGGTACTCTTAGCCTGAATATTTGCACCACGGTCGATTAATAGCTCCACCGTGGTGTCGTGTCCGTTCTGTGCTGCGAGGTGCAGCGCTGTCCAACCGCCGATACCCGTGGCACGGATGCTTGCGCCGCGGTCGAGAAGAATTTGCACCGTGGCCTTGTATCCGTTCAGTGCTGCCAGATGCAGCGCTGTTCGGCGGTTGGACGTACCCTCGGCGTGGATGTTAGCTCCGTGGTCAAGAAGTAGTTGTACTGTAGTTTCATGCCCGCTTTGAGCTGCGAGGTGCAGTGGTGTCCTGCCTTCTCCGCTGCTCTTGGCCTGAATGTTGGCACCGCGGTCGAACAGCAACTGCACTGTAGCATCGTGTCCGTTCTGAGCTGCTAGGTGAAGGGCTGTCCAACTACCGAGGTCTTTAGCCTGAACGTTTGCGCATCTGTCGAGGAGCAACCGGACGGTCGCTTCAAACCCATTGTGGGCTGCGAGGTGCAGCGCTGTCCTACCAAATTTACTGCTTTTAGTCTGGGCGCTGGCCCCGTAGTCAAGGAGTAGCTCCACTGTGTGCTCTTGTCCGTTCCCGGCTGCCAGATGCAACGCGGTCCAACCATCTGCGCCAACCTTGGTCTCGATACTGGCACCATTCTGAAGTAGTAGTTGGGCTGCTGACTCGTTGCCTCTCCGCGCTGCGGTGGGCAATGCGTCGCAGTCTCCACCGTAAAAGATAAAGACAGATACAGCTGACCCTTTTCCATTCTCGATCGCCAGGTCGATAGGGTACTTGCCATGTGCGTCCTGAATCGCGAATCCATCGTGGGTTTGGCTATATCGTAACAGTATGTGTAAAATCGATGTATACCCGTTCATTGAAGCATAGTGCATGGCAGTCCTTCCCAGATGATCCCGCGTCTCAGATTTAGCTTTCCTTGCCAACAACTGCGATACAACTGATTCATGGCCGGCGATGGTTGCAAGAATCAACGGAGTTCTTCCTGTGGAGTCGCTAGTGTCAACATCAACGTTTTGTAGATTAAGCATCCGGGCCACAATTAAACAGTTTCCTCCTTCTAACGCACTGTGCAATCTCTCTTTGTTCTCTCCGTAGGTATCTATGAAGCCGTCGGTACCCTTCTCCCATCCTTCTAGCTTAGTCTGCCACTTCAGCAGCCTTGACATCCAGGTCTCCATTTCCCTTAAATCTCCTATGGTGTCTTGCACTAGCTTGAGCACAGATGATAGAGCTCGATCTTTCGTTGCTGAGTTTGAGTGGAAGAAAATAAATAGTCTTTCGCAGAATAAACCCATGAATTGTTCGGCCTCGCAAACATAGTCCTTGCCGCCTTCAATATTGTCATACGTATTGCAAAGAAGAAGGTATACTTCACAAGCACTTTTCCAATTTCCATCAGCTTCATGCGCCCTAGCATCAGATTCTGCTGTATCTAAAAGCCACAGAAGAAGCAGCTTAGCCTGTTTGTGTTGTCTCCCATCAAGATATGTCGCTATTTCTTTGGCTGTATCGGAAAATGCCTCTGGGATATCGAGATTTGCTGGAAGTTTTGCTGCCTTATCTAGTGGTGGAACAATACTTAGAAACGCCTCCTCAGAAGTTGCCAGACCTGTTCGTTCGACCATATTCGCGAGGTCGTCCAAGACGGTATTGCTCCATCCAAAAGAAGATGCCCTCATCCCCTGTTGACCGCCTCGTATCCGAACTCTTCCACCTATTGACTTCAAACACTGCTTGGCAAAATCAGATAAAAATGCAGAAAGTATGAATTGACCACAGATATTTTCTAGCGGAGATTCTGACATAACCACTAGCAGGTCCGATGAAAATTGCGTAATTGACGGTTTCCCAAAAATGCGTAGAGGCTTGCCATCAATTATCCCGGAGCTGTCCACCATAATTGCTTCACTTTGGCGCTGTATCCATCGTTCATAAATCTTCCTTCCAACATCAATAACCCGGAGTATTTCTTGAGCATTGTGACCTCTGTGATGAAGCATCCACAGTCCTAAAACCGCTTCCAACATGCACCGATCCACCTTCCACTCACCCCAGCCATGACCATCTAACCACCTCCGCAACATTCTCATTTTGACCAACTCAAATCCTGGAAGACTAGGCACTGTGGCGGCTGACTGGACTTCAACGACTAGCTCCCATTCGAATACATCTGCCAGGCCGGTAACGCCAACATCCACACTGGCACATAAGTGGTTTATGACAGCTTCTATTGATGTGGCGGTTGCAATCACAATTGTTTGCCACTGGCTTTCCCACTTACAAAGTTCACCTAATCGGCATCTAGCGTTGATTACTTCGGTAGCAAGTCCATCGCAAGATTTGTCAGCGTCGGATTCAGAACAATTGCTGCCGTTTGGCCAATGGCCCGCCCTCCTTATGACTACATTCCAGTCACGGCAATTTTTGATCTTTTGAGCCGTCCAATCCAGCTCATAACCTGTAGGAAGCTTCTCTCGTTTCACTTGATCCAACACTAAACCTCGGCGTATAACTGCTCTCAGAATAGTCACAATCGCCGTAGCTACCAGCTGGGCGATCGTTACCGACCAATTCATACCTCTTAAACCGATGAACTGTACGACGAATCCGCACATGCCGACAAATGTCGCTAAAGTCGTCAAGTTTTCCTGTGCAAGCCCTTTTGCCTTTCGAGATTTGTTGATTTGAATTCCGGCATTTGTGTTCTGCCATTTCTTGGGGAATGCATAGGATAACAGTCGGCGAATGCCGCTTACACTGGACCTAGAACTTTGACTCTGTATGAAATACGAATCAAATTGTTGATCGTTGACAATTGTTCCCCTCTGGAGCCAGGCTACCTTAGGTTGAATATTTGCCTGTCGATTATCAACGGTCCATGTTGTCTCATCCGTACTTCGCTCGATAATGCGTGCACACAAGAACATCCCTATGACCAGAGCTACGGTTCCAGCAGCCATTAAGGGGAATGAATAAAGTTTCACTGGCATATTATCCTTCTTGAGTGTCGAATTTAAAGGCGATAATACACTATGGCCTGCAAATACCAGAACTCCTAATTGCACGAGGGTTGCTATTAAAGCAACCGCTCTCAATTCCAGGACAGTTACTTGCTGGAGACCAATATTAAGGCCAAGATTCGGCGGCGCAGTGTCGCTTATTTCATTGTTCCCGGAAGAATGATGGAGCTCAGATTGTATAAAAATGCCAGCCTCTTTGCCGGATTCAAAGTCATATATCTCAGCGAGATAAGGGTTCCGGCGCTCTAGGAGTGGCTGCGCATCAATTTCATTTGGACCACTGCCGTCTATAGATTCAAAGTGTAATATCTCAATGACTGGGAATGGGTCGGTCGTTCCTAACATTCTAGCAACGCCATCCCCATTCCACAGCTCGCACACGTCAGAAGACGTGGAAGACATCAATTCAACTTCAACTACCCCTTTGCCTTCTCGCGCACGTCCGATAATCGCTTTCAAAGAAGGTGGGCCTCCAACTCTGATCGCACCGGTGATAGCAGTGATGATACCTAGGGGTGCCATCGCAAAAATGAGGTCTTCAATCCAACTCATTGAGTGGCTCATGTACTGCTTAGCAACCTGCTCTCCGAATAGTGCCAAAATAGGTGCAAGATCCGAGAAGAGATTGTTGCTAAAGTCCCCACCACTATCGGCTAACACGGTCGGTATGAATGAAGCAAACACTGACGTGCCGAAAAGTTGTGCTGATATGTTGAAGGTTTTCAGCAATTGGGTCTTGTAGTTGGTTTGTCCAAGATATCGCACGGTGGATCTATTTAAGTGAGACATCGATGTGCCTTCATCAGACTGTGTTGATGGTTCAAGGGTGTCAACCATCCGGTGGAGCCAAGTTGCTGCTTCGCTCACGTCAGATATGGTAATGCACAGTCACAGCGGTGCTCAAACCCGATCGCTTTTTGAATAGCTTCCGGAAGTAGTCGAAGAAGTGCGTTATTAGCCTAGTCGACTGTCAATGTCTGCAGGATATTACTGTTGGCATACATACAACATCGCGGCAAACAGAACAGCTGATTCGGTCATGGTTGGTATCATTTGGAATATTTTGATCGCGCATATGACCTCCAAGATATATAATAAATGTGAGAGCTGTTGAAACTTGAATGATTACGCTCAACAGCTTTGGCCGCCACAGATTGGGATTGTGATGGAAGCGAACAATTACCACGCCGCTGCAAGGGCATCACTTATACTTATGTAATTTTTTCGCATCGACCGTTCAGTTTCGGTAGAAGTTAGCAGGCATGTATAATGGGTGCGGGAGAAAACACCGAAACGTCTGAGTGGCTCGCTTCAAGTGAAACCCTGAACCCCGGTAATTATCAATATCGCATGCATTTCCCAGTCATTAATTTTATAAATAGAGAGATCTAGCCCCTTTTCTTCAGACTCCGGCAACACTTGCATGCTGAGGGGCAGGATGATATGTAAGCTCGTGTACCAGCCCCCGCCCCGATCCAGGGTGGGGCTGGACGATTTACGTTCCCGAATAGGTGATCAGTTTTACGGTGCAACTCCGAGGGTTGAACACCCGAACTGAACACCGAAAATCTAAAAAGAAGTTTTCGGTCACAGCCTATGTAGATAATAACTGCTCTAGTAGTCTGGCTGCACTTGACCGAAATTGTTTGTGTGTGGTGGATGTGCCCTCAGTGCTGGCCGATGCTTCACTCAAGAGGTAGGCCGAACTCGGGTCTATCCTGCATGACATTAGGGGATATGCTGGAGTACCTCCACCACACACAAACAATTTCGGACAAGTGCAGGCAGACTACTAGAGCAGTTATTATCTACATAGGCTGTGACCGAAAACTTTTTTTTTGATTTTCAGTGTTGAGTTCGCGAGCTCGTTGCCTCTCCGAACCTCGGAGTAACACCGACGACTAAGTCGTCCAGCCCCTCCCTGGGGCGGGTATTCATTCCCGCACCAGGAAGGGGCTGGCATGCGAGCTTAGATGATATGCAAGGCACTGAATTCAGATTTCGCTCTTTTGGTATCCGCTAATGCATACTGAGAGTATTGATGCAGCTAGCTAGCTGGTTTCTGTGTTCGGCTGCCAATCAGTAGTGGTGTCGCTGCATTCCCCATGTATAAATCTTGGTGCAAAGTGTCCGCTTAGCTTATCGTCATATCTGGTATTCGACATCTCAATTTTGTTGCAGGTAGTGCATATACATGACCAGCTGCATGCAGCGAAAACCAAGTGCGAGGGCACAGCGAAATCCCTCTAATGGTGATCACTAGGGGGTGAAAGCTGCAGGGTGGCGAACAAGGATTCCTGCAGTTCGATGCATTAGGCTAGCTACAGTATGCAGGATCGGAAAAGAATTCTAGTGTCATCTACATCTCGCGATTGTCTGAGATTTTGATATGGTAAGCATCACCCGTCTATTCATCATACCATTGCTTCAGTTTTTACTTATGAGCGGAGTACTGAGAGTACGCGTACTTTGCCATTCTCAAAAAACCTTGATCCTATTAACAGCGAGAGATTCCTGGTACAGAAAACTGTATCTGCAACTTACAAGAAGCCTTCTGAATCATAATAATTACATCCAAACTTTCAGTTTGTTCCTTTGACGGAGATGTTGAATCTGACATAGGGATTTACGAAGGAGGTCGTGGTTTGGGCTCTAAGACTAGCTCACTCCTAGTCTATGCTTTTTTAGCACACAGTGATACAAGCCTAAATAGCCGCCAAGCACTTTATGCGGGTGAATACATGCAAATGCGGCCCGGCAAGCAGAAGACACCCAGGATGGATAATTTAACCTGTAGCGGCCTAACTTGACTACAGCAGATAAGGGTGCTGCTCTTCCATGGCCGAAGTGATATATTTCCCACTGATGTGGTCAGTACATAATCTGTGCTCGACGGAAGTAAGAGAACTACCTTTGCTGGAGGAATACTTCATACTTTAAATCTAGTCAACAAGAAGCCAGGTATCCGGTGTAACGTGGAACATGGGATTTTCTGCCATTACGAAAGCAAATCCGGAGCCCACACACATACAGCATCATCACGCGAAGCCCGTTATTACATAAACACACGATGCCAGTTTAATCTTGTACGACAAAGCCTCCACAATTGGGGTAAACATGGAAGAACGTCCCGTGACAGCGTCGGTCGCACCAATATGCAGCCTTTACACGCAAGGATGGATGAGCACCGGTTGAAATACTGGAACATCGCCCCGTCACGTCCAAGAACCATTCCTTCCCGGCACACATGTAACCGGGCAAAGAGTCAAAATTGCTTATACTGCAGATAGGTATAGTCTGCTATAGAATTGCAACCGCATAGAAAACCAATAGATAAGCTCCCATCTAAAACACTGTCCCAACACAATACCAACCAGATTCCGGATCCAAAAACAAACCGGAACCCTTGCACCCATACCCCACCATACACGCAAAAATACGCACCACCCTTCCATCGACTTCCTTAACCCTGGTTCCAAAGCCTCACAATCTTCCCACAGTAACTCCCCGTCCTATCGGTTCTACCTCGCTACCTCTAACAGCCAATCCTCGGCAGCCGAAACAAGGCCCATCTCCATTGTATCCTTGCACATAGTCTGCTAGCGCTAATTGTTTTTCATTCGGCTTGCGCGCACCTCCGAGAATGATGTCGATCTTCCAATGCCGGTCGCAGTGTTTACTTAGACGAGGGTTGCAGTGCGCCGACTGATGAGCAAAAGGATGGCACGCTCAACCTAACACTACTCGTTCCTAGAATTCCTGCCAAGCTAAAATATCGATTCGGAACCTTTGCTCGTGACCTTATCGCCAAGCACCGGGTGTGACTTTGCTATGCCGCTTTCCATTACCGTTCCGATACCGTCCGTCTCAATGATCGGAACCTACCGGACATGATATTCTACTAGAATCTTTGATGCACGGAACCGATGCATACATACTATTGCTAAAACCCCAGGAAATTGCTACCGTAGCGATACTTACAGTTTAGGGAATATCGAGTTAAATCAGAATGTTTTTCGACCCGGTTGTGATACAGTATTAAACGAGAATGTTTCTTGCATTCTTCCAATCGAACTACAGCAGCACTACTGAGTCGAAGGATTTTCCGATTTAACTCGGTATTTGAAGAAACCAAGGAAAGAATGGACTAGCTAGGAGCCTAGGAGTCGAACCTAGTGTTGATAGATAAAGTTCGTGACTGCTCTTTTAGACTTCACACTTTACTCTTCCGTTTCCCTACCCATCGTGGACCTTTAGATCATCTGTACCTAGACAGTCATCGCACCATAGCAATGATTCCACCAGTCCAAACGATCCCGGTCTGGGGTAGGGCTCGGTCTGGTCCAGTCCAACAGGAGAGTCGGACCGGACCGGACCACAGACTGGCAGTCTTGGACTGTACGGGCTTGGTCTGGACCAGTCCAAGGAAGCTACTTCTGATCAATTCAAGCTAGTTACATAACTCCCAAAATCGTACCCTCATTCTCGGACTATACATGATTTCCACATCATTCAATGGAAGTCAATGGAAGGCCACAATTGAAAATAGAACTGGCCGAGCAAAAACTGATGTATGTGTCTCTGAGTATGAGTCTGGGGGTTGTGAGTCAATTTGGCGACTTCCAGTGTATTGGTGACCTCATTTGAGGACTTCGACTAACAATTGGCAGCTCAAGTGGCAAGTGGCAAGTGCCAAGTAGCGATTGAGCCAACATGTATGAGTCTGTGTGTATGAGTCTGCGTGTCTGAGTCTGTATGTATGGGTCTGCATTGTGGCGGGAAAATCCATTTCTCACCATCACCACCGCCACTTAGTTTGGCAGGGGGATGCCGGCTGGGGGGCGTACGGAGATACACGGATAACGGAGATGGACTGAGTGACGGGGAGTATATATTTGGGAGATCCCGGGGTAGATAGACATCATCTCATCATATCATACAACGAAATACACACTCTATCCTTCCCAGCTCTTGGTTCCCACGCACTCTTGCAGAGTTTTCATAGATCCACGCTATTTGTGTGGTTCCTCACGGCCAGGTACACTATCATATCCTCTCACCCTCTTCCTATGCTTTGTTTGTTTGTTTTTTTGTAATCATATTGCATTCGGCCGCTGGCGGGCATGGCATATCCTGTACATATTTCCTCCCCACTTCTTCCGTAACATAAGGAAACAAAAGCAAAGTCGTGAGTCCTCTTCCCCCCAAACAAAAGAAACTGCCACACAAAAAACAACATCAAACTTCTGCACCCCCCCATCACTCGACTCCTCGTGATCTGAGTTCTCTGCCTCCTTCACCACTCCGCTAATTCTGCCGACATCTGTACAAGATAAAAGATCCATCAGTGCCTGCGATCATTTTTCTTCTGCAAAAACAAGAGACATTGGCAATGAAATCTTTGGCTTCTTCAAAACCTTTTCGACACCCTCATACCCCTCCTCCCCCTTTTGCCCATCAACCCAAAGCCTCTTTTGTTCTCGTTTCCATCCTTTGCACCACTTAAAAAGGTGGTCTCTTGTCTGATATTCATGCCCACACCACCAGCATTCCATATCTCTTTTGTTTCCGATCCGCAATAAGTATTTCGCAATCACTGCGTGTCCTGACTTAAGCTGATAAAACCTCGCCGCAATCGTCTTTTTGGCGCCCATCACCGCACTGTTACCCCCCCTCTTCACCAAATCATACCGGTAACTGTGCTTTGACTTCTTCCCCAACTTTATTATTTTTTCTTTGCTTTCTTCCCATTTCACTTCCGTTAACCTTCGGCTAATATGGGCGAAAGAAATATAATCTAAAAACGGTCGTGGATTTTGCGTTTCGGTGTAACTTCTGCAATCCTTATACGCGCCCTTGGTAGTGTTGGCAACGGTTCCAGACCGTCACTTCGGGTCCGGGTCAGGGTGCAAACCAAACCGTTGCCAAATTGGCGATCCGGGTCGTCAATAAACCCGAACTGCCTACTCGGGTACGGTTCCATGGTAAACTCCCAACCCGTCTGAATTGGGCGGGTTGTCAGCGGGTCGCCCAGCTGGTCCATCCATAGATTCAGATAAGGCTCTTCAATTTGCAGTGTGTTGATAGTATCTTATCGAAATCGCATTTACAGCAACCAACAACGTGCTTTTGCTTGTGGAGCAGTTTGCAATGTCGATTAATTTGGTATCTGTGTCTCACCTTCCATATATGGTATTTTTGCCTAGCAAGGCGGTCAATAATACTGTTACGCACGTGAAGATCAGCGCGACGCCTTGATTATGAACTATGCAAGTCCTGAAACTGTTGACGCTCCGTTGACGCTCATTTTCAGGATGCCGCAGGGAGCATGTTGCTGTTGTTTTTGCGAGTAAAGGCTGGCAATATCTCATAGATGGATGTCCGCACCCAATCGGAACATATCTTACTCAAGATGCAAAGATCAAAATCGTTGACGCTCCGTTGACGCTCATGCTAAGAATGGGGCGGCGACCGTGTTGCTATCCTTTTTGCCGATAAACGCGGCCAATACCTCCATTATGCCTAACAACGACCCATTCACTGGTGAATCACCGTACTTACAAGACCACAAATCGTTGACGCTCCGTTGACGCTCATGCTAAGAATGGGGCGGTGACCGTATTGCTATCCTTTTTGCCAATAAAAACGGGCAATACGTCCGTTATGCGTAAAAACGACCAAGTCACTAGTGGATGACGGTACTTACAAGACCAGAAATGGTTGACGCTCCGTTGACGCTCATGCTACGAATGGGGCGGAGACCGTGTTGCTATCCTTTTTGCCAATAAAAACGGCCAATACGTCCGTTATGCGTAACAACGACTAAGTCACTGGTGAATTACCGTACTTACAAGACCACAAATCGTTGACGCTCCGTTGATGCTCATGCTAAGAATGGGGCGGTGACCGTGTTGCTATCCCTTTTGCCAATAAAACCGGCCAATACGTCCGTTATACATAACAACGACCAAGTCTCTGGTGAATTACCGTACATACAAGACCACAAAGCGTTGACGCTCCGTTGACGCTCATTTTAACGTATTGTCCATTCAACATCTGCTGCCGTCGATAATTGTATTCATCCTGATTTGACTTTATCGATTGTCTTTCTGCTTGATTAAGACTCGGCCCTGTGGCAAAGCCGAGCGGCGTAATCATGTTGCACTGTTCACTCTCACACGACAAAAATTGATGTATCATGCCAAAAGATTCATGCCAAAAGATTCATTGTGCCTGCTATGCATCTATTTATGAACCGATATTCACAAGCTACTTCTTACCATTCGCCCATAATACATCTGTAACTGAAACTCTCGGTCAAGCCACATAATGCTGGTGAACCATTGCCGCATCCTGTCCTACTTTTTCTTTCCTGCTTTATTTCTCCGTGTTTCAACTGCATTGACCGTCACCAACACCTTTTCAGCCTGTCTCTTTAACTTCCGGGTCGGCCGAACAAATCCGGGCACATTTGGGGAAGCGCTCACATCCTGCTGCTCTGGGCATTCCGGATCCTCGATGCCATTGTTGTGCTCTATATCGGATTCATTTTCCGCTGCACAATCCTCTTCACTGTCATTTGGATTATCCAAGTGGCCATTCCAGTTAAGCCAATCATCGGTATCCGAAATGCATTCAGGTGCGCCATGATCGTTGCTTTCGACTGGATGACGGTTGATTCTCCAGATTCAGCGGACATTTAAGATTTGAGTTCTTCCTCCAGGGAGGTCCTTCGCAGACAAAGCTGGTGGCAAAGGTGATCTTTCTGACAATTTAAATGGAGCGGCACCATCATGTTGAAAGAGTGACCAGGATGCTTTGACGATCTCTTCCATGTCGGAAATGTATCCCACAGCGGTCATCTGCTTGTTTTGATCGCGAGATTCCTTCTGGGCGGCTCGTAGGTTTTGACTGCACTGCCACATCTCCAAAAAGTCATGAACCTTGGCCATTCTGTGCAATTTCCTTTCCTCCGCGTCTTTCTTTATTTCCGAGTTGTTTTCTGTGTTTGTTGTATCTAATTCTGGATCAGTGCCTGCCAATATCCTGTTATTGGCTCGAGCAAATTGCCTTACAACGACTTTTTCGCGATGGGTCTCGCCTGTGGTTTTTGACTGCCTCCAGCCGATAACATCTCGGCCAAGGGAAAAAATGGCCTCCACTCCGACACCATGTGGTATGATAGAGAATATGTCGTGCGCCACATTGGAGAGATTGGCGTACTTTGAGTGCGTTTCCTCCTGTTGGCGCCACCACTCAGTTATGTCCGGTATCCAAAATGTACAGCTAATCTCCATTGGGTCCGAGTGGTAATCATTGACATTTGGATCGATTTGTCCCCAGTTCTTTGGTGCTTCAGGCGGCGAATTCAAATAGAGCCTGGTGGCAGTCAATAAGCAGGCTGCGCGATCACTTCGTCCATGTGTCATCTCGGCCACATTGTTAGGCGTTAAGTATTCCTCATCATCGCTGGACAAACCATATGGATTGAAGGATGATTGATAGGACCCTGAAGCCTTTGCAGAGGGGACAAGATTGCTGCTTGGTACGGTTTCGAGTTTATTGACCGGCACACGTCGATGTTTGGCACAGTATTCATTCTCCACATACTTCACAAAGCCTCTTGGTATTGTGAAGTGTAGGATGTCTCGTCCTCAGGATTAATATCCATTCCCTTGTCCCACTTTCTAAACGATCGCAACCTCCTGAAAGGATCGAGGATGTGTGCAGAAATAAGAAGCATGCCCGTCGTTGGAGTCACTTCGGAGTAGTATTTGGATAGCTTCTGTCGAGCTAACTTCACAGCGAAGAACAAGTCTTCTTTCCATTGAGTCTTCTTCTTGGCCAAAGCTTGCATCACGCCATCCATGTGATCGAACATGTCATTGTATACTGTGATAATGTGATGCAATGTGACTGTATGCCTGTTCGACATCCAAAGGGTCCAATACCGAAATGGCCTGAATACCTCCGTGACATACTTGACTATCGTCCATTCATCCTGAGTTGTGAATAGCGGCCGGTATTCGCTGTATTTTGGGTTTTGAAGCCACTCGCGTGTGAATTCCCGTAAACGATAGGCACCCTCGAACAACTCCAGTGTAGAGTTCCATAGTGTCTTCACATCCATAATCGGAAGTACTGCAATGCGGACTTTGGCTTTTTGACAGTAAATGAACTCGGTCCAGCGACCAGGTGTTAGCGTGAATAATACAGCGAGGATTCTCTGCTATATGAAGGTCAGCTTCAGGACTTTCAAAATATCATGAAATACGTACTTTCTCAATTATCTTTGCTAAACCTGGTCTCATGGCCGACACCTTGTT
>Ga0307512_10003438_pt1 | contig 18445 bp, 22 predicted proteins | sample 14_EM_MG_FD_200267 | JGI IMG/M metagenome (GOLD analysis project Ga0307512, IMG submission 200267) | Populus trichocarpa ectomycorrhiza microbial communities from riparian zone in the Pacific Northwest, United States - 14_EM | ecosystem: Host-associated > Plants > Roots > Unclassified | place...
GAAATACGAGAAGGCAGAGAGTACGTCAAGGAACCATGATCACGAAGCCCCCCTTACCCCGGAGTAACCTAGCCTGAGTTCTGTGGCGCTGCGGCGCATTGAACCGTCCGCTCACTCCGTGGTTTGCATCTGACCACGAGCGTGGCTCTGACTCCGGACTTGCCAGTCCGCAAAGCTACCACTGTATCGCGACAGTTTGGTAACATGAGGTGATGTCAAACCTCCGTGCAGTCGGATCAGAAGCAGCCCTCGGACCTCGAGGTGAAAAGTCGGGTATTGAAGAATCACCCGCTAAAGGCGTCTTCATCTTCAACACCGCGGCTGATATTGAAGCTAGCTGTTGGTTTCCGGTTTGCACCCGTTCGAAGGGTGAATTTCCCCTTGTCGGCTCCTCAAAACACCTCCATGAAAATTGCTGCTGAATTTATCCGAAAATTAGGCCGAAATCAAAGGGCGGGAGTACAAAGAATTACAGAATCGAATCGCAAGTCCCAAGATAAGTCAAGCACAGACACCGGACGCCAACGCGGTATAAATTCTAGGGTATGGATTGCCATGAACCATTGTGGTAACACAACCTCCATTACTGGCATGTTGACCACCATGCCGCCGAAAAAGATGAGAAGTTACTCAATGTGATGCAGTGCTACCGAGGAATAAAGTTGTAACCAAACCACCAAATGCACGCAGAAGAGATGCTCATATAGGGGCAATAGACACGGCTGGACCCGGAATTGTTGGAAGGTGTGGAAAGGGGATACTGACACACTAACAGAAAAGGTGATCAGCAAAACACTTGACGCAAACAAAGGGAAATATTACAGCATGGTCAACGTCTGCGTTGGTGAAACCAGGGGGAAACACACTGCGGCGATAGGCAGCGGGAAGAGGCTTCGGCTGAGGAATCACCTCTGAGCAATCGATCAGGTTGCTAGGGTCTTGGCCAAGAATAGCAAGCTTGGCCATGGCATCACTGAAGTCTTTCGCCATTCTATCTTGATTGTTGATATATGATTGCCACGCGCAGGCAGTACGAGTATCTGATTAACAAAAATAAGCACCAACACTTGCCAACGGATATGGAAAACACCAGCCTCGGGCAAGCTCGGCATCAGAGTCGAGACGTATCTCGCCTACGAGAGCCGACTGGACTGCACCTAGGTGTTTGACTGCACCGGGACAGTGCGCACCGCGGAGTTGTACCTCAACAAAGAATTGCGTGTCGAACAAGCCCGGGGTCGAATCAAAGGGTGCACCAGGTTCTATGTCCTTCGAGGCAGCAATCGAATGGCTGTAGCAAGACCCATGAGACAGTCAATTTGATCGATAAGGAACATACTAACGAGGCAAGAAGAGCAACCACTTCGTCGGGGTTGAACCCAGCATCAGCAAAGCGTGCTAAAATAACGTCGGTGGAGTCGAATGGCGCAGGAATCATATTGTCTGGAGCAGGCGCAGTTGCATTGGGGCGACCAAGGAGAAATTGCAACCGGGGAGCACCGGGACAGTTGCTGATGCCAACGGCACCGGCAAGCTGGATGCTACAAGAATGGACAGGTGAGTGCCCTATGGCTGGTTTGGTAATGGATCCAAACGCACAAATCGCCGGGGGAAATGACTCCACCGAATCGCGAGAGGAGCTGCGCTTGCGCCCTCACAATGTCGGCAACTCCACGGTTGGCGGGATATCGCGTTTCAATGTCCCCGAAAGTTATTATAGAGCCATCAGCACCTCCACCACTGTGTTGCGGGATCATGAGCCTCTACTCGTAGTGCAGGTAATGGCGGAGCATACCCAGAGGGACCATTGGACAAAGAAATCCCGATGGCATCGTGGAAAGTAAGACGAACGGACTGGCGAACTTCCTTGCCACATTGACCGCCATTGAAAAAGTCTTCCTGGAGGCTGTCGACGATTGGGAACAACACACAACAGGCAGCATTAGTCGCAGTATGGACACTATTGGGGCAAGGAACTCGGCGAGTCAACGCAGCTGTATGTGCTGGATCAGACAAATCTCGAAGCTGACCGGAGATTATGGAGATGTACCATTAGTTACGCCAACTGAAGCAACGATGACCACAAGCCCGAGAATCTTGCACAACATTGCGAAAGTGATGGTCCAAATGATTGTTTGAGGATCAGAGAACGAAGGCGCTCCAATCCTTGTCAACACATAGTGGGTCCATTTATATCAGAAAGGTTGTGCTTATAGAAGGAAGAATGAAACCATCGAGAGGGGCACTGGCACCACTCTGGCACCACGTTGGTGTCGTCGGAAATTTTAAACCAAGCCGAGGAGAATTGTAGGCCGAGAAACCCGGACGCACTAGAAACTCTGACGTCGGCGAAAGCTCATGAAAGGGTCCGTCTGGGAAATGAAGTTCCCCAGTGAGACATAACGTCAATACAAGTGACAAGTGGGCTGATTTTGGTGCCAATGGGCTCTAATCGGGTCCGGGTGTTCAAGTTAAACCCGTGGCACACAGGGGTTCGGACAATACAATACCAGCTCCATTGAGAGATGGACATCGCCACATTTGAGGGATGGACATCTCCATCGCTGAGATCGTTGAGAGATGGACACCTCCATCGTTGAGAGAGAGATACCAGCTCCATTGAGAGACGGACATCGCCATCGCAGTCAAAAACCGTGAGATAGCGATGCCTAACTCGCAGTGCCGCATTTTGCATCATGTGACATGACAGCTATGACGTCAGCTGCGACGCTCAGATTTCCATTTTGACCATTTATTATGGACGCAAGGATTATCTATGGCACTGCGTGGTACGTATGTACACCAAGCTTGCCAAACCCCGTGTAGTCAATTGTTTTCAGGAAGAAGGAACGAACTACGGCACTGGTTGTAAGCGCCGTGTTAGCTGGTTTCAGAGCGATTGACACCGGTTAGCTACGTATCCGTTGTACCTCACGTTCAACTAAAGGGCATATGACTGCCAGCCTGCCAGCCTAAGCACTATCGGTCAGTGATACCGTGCCAATCTCACGGAAGAAATGACCCATGGCAACCGGTTACAGGGAGGATCTCGTCGGGGAGGCTCTCCAAGTCTTATACGAGAAACATGGGTTCAAGCGCGAGGACCTATTCCTCCAGACAAAGTGGGTGGTCAGACAAAGTGTGTACATGGCGACGATACAACCCTCTTTTCTGCCCCAGATTCACGTCAATCGATGGGCAAGATACCTCCAAGCCACTACCCTACGACCCGTCGAGCACCATCGAGGCACAACTCCGGAGCTCCCTGGCCACCTCTTTGCGTCACTTGCATACAACATATCTTGACTCTTACATCCTGCATTCTCCCCTGGAGACCTACCTGAAGACACTGGAGGCATGGCGCATACTTGTCGGTTTCCAAGACGAAGGTCGCGTGCGGATGATTGGCCTAAGCAACACATACGATCAGACACTTCTCGCTAGGCTGGGCGAGGATAGTGGCCACGCTGTGCAGATAGTACAGAATCGCTGGTACGAGCGGAACGGGTGGGACCGTGAGGTTGTGAAATGGTGTCGCGCCAACGGCGCACAGTACCAGTAAGTCTTAGGTCCTGTCATTCATTTTTTGGTCACAACATGATGGACTACTGTTGCAGATCGTTTTGGACGCTGACCGGCTCTCCGAGTTTACTCGCACATCCGGCCACGGCTGCCATCGCAAAGGCGAACAATTGCTCACCCCATCAAGCCGTGTACCGCGTTGTTCAGTCGCTGGGTATCATACCGCTCTGCGGAACCACAGATGAGACACACATGCGAGAGGATATCATGGCCGAAAAACTCGACAAAGGGGAGGAGCACTTCAGTGGGCTGACGAAGTTCATATGGGGTTAGAATGTCGAAGTGTCGATTCCTTAATTACTGTACATGAAATCGTAGCTCTCGAGAAGGAAGGTATATGACATCGCACATGCTGAGAGGAGAGTGCTCTTACCATATTATGTATCCAATGTCCACGCGTTGTCCTTGACAAGCCGCTCTCGCTCAAGAAGGTACTTTCCTGTAACCGAGCTCGGCGAAAGGTCGTGCAGCATGAGAGGTGAGAACTCACCTTCCTTGTACTTCTGAGACTGGTCCGACGCTTTATGATAATACCATCCAAGCCTGTCACCGCAGCCGACACAAAAGACATCGGCTACAGTGTGGACGCCGGTACTTCTGCGATGTGACAAGCCATAAGAGGCCAGATACTAGAGCGGTACTTACAGCAATGGTCGATCCTCCTTGCTCCCCATCCTAAGGTTGACAGCTGAGTGCATCAGACTGCCAAACGAGGTCAGTTTCTTTCGCGAGCTTGTACACACAGAAGGAGCGCACTATCCGCGCCCATCCCGCCCGGAGAACGATTTGCTGATAAGCTCATCCTTCAAAGCCTGAATACGGGCCACCGCAGACAATATATGCCCTCAGATGTGGCCGAAGGGGAAGGGAAAGGAGAGATACGTGCGATTACGGCGGAACAATTTGAGCAGTAGAATCTCGGGCGACCTTCGAATACGTGCTGAACTTTAGAAGTTGAGGATTTGTGCGCGGAAGACATAGGGTATCTCTGTGTCTGTTAGATATATAGCAGAAGAGTGGGCGATCTCCGGTCACAGGTCGAAGGCACACTGCCCAAAGCAAACACGAGCGGGCTGAAGAGGGACAGTCATCCCCATTTAGTCTGAGACAACCCCGGCCCGGAGTCGCCCGCCAACCATGTAGCCTTGGCATTGGTGGCTGTCAGAAGTCTGTTAAGTTAGATCATCTAGACAACCACCTAGATGGGCAAGAAGAACAAAAGCGAGGTGCCAAACCCAAACAACGTCGTAAATCGAGACATTCTTCAGCGGCTTAACTTCCTGTACCAGGCTTCTGTCTACTTAGAGTCTATCTCCCGTCAAAGTATGGGATCTGTACGTACAGGAACTGGCCCTGCCGGAAGTACCTCTGGGCCTCCGCCAGCAGGTTCCACAGCCATAGAGAACGCAGACCCCCCACCAACGACACCGCAAACAAAGGCGCAGAGGAGAAAGCGCGGTCGGGAGCAACGTAAAGGGCGGGTCATACGGGCAGCAGACATCGGGCAAGGGTATGTGCGTGCCATGAGGTTGATTGCGCAGAAAACGACAGTGAAAATGTGAGGTGTTCTCGCTTTGTCGACCTCTGCCTGCCTGACGCACGTACTATTAGGGATCCTACCGTGAAGAGGACGCTGTGCAGAGGTTGCGACACGGTTCTGATCCCGGGTCTATCTGCTACCGTTCGAGTTCATAGTGCGTGTCTTTCCTCGTTCCCCCATGTCATTCTTTTACTTTACGCTTCACGCACGAGCCGCTGACCCCTATCTAGGGTCGAATACTCATCGGCACGTTATAACCACAAGCTGCCTTCGCTGCAAAGTTCCACGCCGTATTCCAGCGCCCCCCGTGCTCGACGCTACCCCCCAGGGTGCCCCTCACGACTCGGAGGATACAGCCATGGAGGTCGACAAAGTCGAGGACCCAATTCCGCTAAAGTCCAAGCGTAGACGTGGGCCACGTCCCCGTCCCCCACCACTTTTCGAGAGAGAAGGGCATGTTATTTTCCGCGGCAATGTACAGATAGAGCCCAAGCTTCCCTAGAAATAAATGCTTATGAAACCTCCAATTCCTTCACGCCTGAGCTTGATCAGACACCATACATTCCTGTCTCCGGTGATCTCAGTAAGAGAGAGTTAGGTTGTGATAAGCAAGACCGGACGGATGGATGATATTAAGCTCAGCTCTAGCCCTCGCCTCGCCTCGCCTCGTACGCCCCTATGCAATGTGAAACACGTGCCGGGCGTACTGACCTGCCCTAAACTCCCTTGTATATAATGCCCCCTCTCTGCTTTCCCGCTTTTCTTCAGAACATACTCAGCTAGGATCTATTCTATAGAAACTAACTAGTTCTTGCATGTTTACACATGCCACATCCTTCAACTCCAGTCGATGACACTCGCGCACACTCGTTATACAGAGAACATGCTGCTTCTTCGGAGCAGCTCGAGGAAGTTAGGCTCGGGAGCGTGGAAACCTTCGGGTGACCCGCATACCTTGCCTGCGAGTTGTGTGCTCGTCTGATGGAGATTTTCCTTAGGGATGGTGCTCTGGTGATTGTGTAGGCACGTTTATATGTTTTGTTTGCTTGTAGCCACTGCGAATAGATCTTCCCAGAAATTTTCATCCTCTACGTGCATGATTACGGCATCCCCTTACTAAGAGGTCATGCTCGGCTAAAATTTTCGCGGAAGTTTTGGACGTAGTCCATGCAAAAATATTCGGATAGCAAATGAGGGGGGTTGATGCTTGTGTCGGGGCTATCGGTACTACAGTATAGTAAGCTAGTTCAGACCTGTGTCATCAACTTAACCAAAATCTCTTTTACTGTTCTCCTTCTCCATACGCCATCCTTGGTTTCAACACTGGCAGGTACCCGAGGAATTGTTGCGATGAATATCACACCGGCCATCATTTCATCCTCTGGTCCATCACGTACGCGTAATCGATGTGAAACGACACGGGGCACAACCTTCGCGACGTCAACCTCTGACACGTCCCATTTCGCCCGAGGGTCCAAATGTAACCAATCCGTCTCCAAGCCTTCTTCTGCCGCGGATGCTGGCCGCCGTGGTGATGGGGTAGTGAATGGCCCTGCCCCGGCCCAATGCAGGTGCACACTCATGTCCGCAGCATCTCCACGATGGAGAGACAGCGAACTCCCAGCCGCGGACGTAATCGAAAATGTGGCGGCGTGCTCGACGAGAGCAGAGCCTACGTCGCCCGCGCAGAGAACGCGGTGTGCGCGCACTAACGCTTCCGCATCTTGTACGCAGCGCATGCCGAGCAGCGTCCCATCGAGCTCATGGTGGTGCCGTGCGGCGGCGATCAGGTCCGCTATATAGAGTCGGAGCGAAGGATGGGTGTTCACGTGTGTTGGTGTGCAGAGGGAGCGTAGACGGGGGAGGAAATCGCATGGGAGTACTGGATTGGGCGTGGCTGGCAGTGCAGGTGAAAACGACAGGAACGAGGATTGCGTGCCAGAAAAGCTAGATGGAAGGTACGCGGCGTATGCTTCTCGCGTGCTGGAATGCAGGGCAATAGCTACGCTTAGCGAGAACTTGTCGAGCTGCGTGGGCGCTTTGTCAGATTTGCGGGAGGGGATAGAGCCATGGGTGGGTGACGTACCAAACTTTTATGAATCGACGGTCGCTCGCGGGGGTCAAATGGACACACGTACACGACGATAAAGTCTTCGGGAAGTTCCTCAAATGAGGGCTTAGCGCCGTCGGGATCCTCGCCAAACGCGACGCGATTCTCGAGCAGCGTGCGGAGTAGGGCGCGATGACATGGTGCGCTGGAGTGTTCAAGTCCGGTTAACACAAGGGCCGACGGCAGCCACGAATTCCCCGACGTTCGTTGCGCACGTGGCCCTTCGGATTCGACCAGTGCCAATGAATCAGAACGTGCTGTCGTCGCGTGGAACGGAAGACGTCGTGGCAGCCAGGATCTCACGTCTGGACGTTCGCGCGGGGTCGTGGGAGATGTATCGGATGATGAAGCAGTCGGCTCGCTAGCTTGCCGTCTGTGACTTCCAGAGATAGGGTGAGAACGCGAACGTTTTGCGCGCATCTTGGAAGAAGAGCCATGCGGTCCTCCTTGATAGGCGGAACAAAAGATGGACGGGACGAATGATGAGGGTGACATGTCCGACGAAGACGCTATCTTGTGTTTGTGAGTGGTGTAGCCAAGTATGTCGGTGAATATCTGACACGCATGATGAGCTCATACGGGAAGGAAAGCGGAGGAGGGAAGGAGATGAACAGTGCACGCTGAGATACAGCCAGGCGCCTACTCATGAACAGCACAGAAGAGAACTGTATGAGATCACTCACAAGGGCAGCCAAGTTCTGAACGATGGAAGTGTCTTCATCCCTTGTTCTCAGCAAAACATGTTTATTGCCCGCCATGACGGAAAGTATGATTGATTGAAAGATGACAGGGTCGAGAGGGACGCCGGGGGCGGTGCTACGGATGAACCTCAGAACGGAAGCGAAGAAGTCAGGCGTTCCCGGAACGCCCAGGTGTGGGGCAGTATTTTGATGCAAATCCGGGTCACCATGGGCCGAAGATGTGTCGCTCATCGTGACCACGTCAAGAGTAAAAATCGAATTGATTGGAATGCGGAACCAGAAGAGAGGACGGACACGTGACATGCTAGATTGGCATTGGCCAAAGTGTATAACAGTTGCTTCACATTGACGTTCCCCCACTGAGCTTATTGTCGCCCGTGAACTCCCTTGTCGTATTTGCTCGGTCCCCTGGTTTCCCCTCTTCTTCCCCCCCTCCCTCCGCACGGGGCCTCCCCTCATCCCTCCGCTGTGGGACCGTGCATGGTCCTCGACGAGGTTGCTTTCTCCCACCATCAATTCGAACGTTTAGTTTGCTTCACTTCGATCAAGCAACTATCCCCTTTCCCCTTCCCCACCCCATCACATTTTCCCACCTAACCGATGGCTGCTGACCTTCTGACGGTGGTCCCTGGCTCACGCCGTCCAATTCGCATCGACTCTACGGGCGTCGTGGTCAATATCGCAATCCAAAGATCTGACCATTCCTCGTTTTCCTCCAATATAGGCACACACTCGTCAGCCTCCCGCAGGAAGCCGCCCACGACTTACAGATCCCCCTCCCTGCAGTTCCCGAGCGATTTGTGCATCGAGCGCTCTGGTCAATGCATCCGTCGTTCACCTTCGGGTCACGGCCCGTTGCCGGCGCCATCCACGCGCTCTGCACGCGCGTCACCTGGTCACGGTGGCGCGGGTGTTCCTGCCCCTAATTTGCCGACGGCGGCAGTCAAACCGAAATACCCGATGAAGCCTCCACTTCCCATTTATCACCCGCTCGGCCGGCTGGCGCTCTCGCTCCCCCAACTCGAATTAGGCGTGCATCCGCCGAGTTCATTGAATCAGACCGATGACACAAGCCGTAGCGCTGCTCCGCGCTCTCGCCGACCCGCTGCTAGAGTGCGCGATGCGACCGACACGGATAGTGTGGATGCCGCTATGCCACTGGCCGTGCCTGGTGATCCGCCGGCAGCACCGGAGAAGCCGAGCCCGCGCAGGCGACGCAATAACGGACAAAGCAATTCCCGTCGTCGTCGCCGTGAGGCCGACGATGGCGATGCGACGTACCCCGCGAAGCGCACACGCGCCAATCGTGCACCCGCCGTGGCGCCCTCGGATGGCGGCTCTCCCGGCAATGGCGGCGCAGATGCAGCGGATGTAGATGGATCCGAAGAAGGTATGAAGGCGCCCGAGAGGCGATCGACGCGTTCGCGCGCTGCGGCCCAGGCAAAGCCGCCTGTTCGAAGGAATTCGAGCGCAAGCGATAGGACACAGACTTCGGTGTCTGTGTCTATCGCGGGTGGCCAACCCAGGAAAGAGGACGTTGACACGCCGCCTCATACCACCGGTCGCGCATCGGCAGCTCCATCTGGTCAATCCGATGCCGTGTCAGTGACCAAGGGTGTTGTGGAAGAACCTGCAACGCAAGGCGCTCAAATTGCGGTGCCTGCTCCACAAATGAAGAGTCCAGAGGCCTCGACTGATAAGGATGAAGTCCCAGGTGGTGCGGAAGATTCGCCAGTTGGGGCTTCTGTCGTTACCTCACGAAAATCTGAGGAAGGCAAGCCCGATGAGGAAGGTGGACCGCGTCCACCGCCTTCCTGACCGAAAATTACTCGGAAGTATTTGGATTTTCCTCGCATCACATGTACCTTGCTTTCTCTTGGTGCCCCAGATGTACACACCTCTTGTGGTCGTTTCTCGCTCCGCTTTCGGTCGTGCCAGTTTCTATTTATGTATTGGATATGTGTATGTGTACATTACAGCCGATGAGGAATATCTCAGTAGTAACTCTATCACGACTCCGCGCCTTCTGAATTCGCACACATTGCGATGGCATCAAGGGCTCGGTCACGAAGGATGAGGAACATACATACTTGATTGCCTCTACAGGGATTCTCGCCCTACTTTAAGACATAGGGAAGAAGCATGGCGTGAAGGGCGAGGACGAATACGTGGCGGTTGTTCATTGCCGAGGTATTTGCGAGAAGGTATCTACGCGAATATGCGCAGAAGCTGGCGAGTTGTCCTCGTAACTAAACAGTATATTAATGGTCCATCGGTCGATAGATGATCGATGATCTTGTGCCGAGGCGGGTGAATGCCAATTGAACACGTGAAAAGGAGTCGTGTGGTCTTAGAGTGACACTGGGATCAAGGTGGTCGTCAAGAGACCGCATGCTCACTGCAGCCTGAGTGGCTCTGATAGAGTAGTCGTCGTTCTGTCGTTCTGTCCTGCATGCATGAGGTGCCTTACTGTACAGAATGGAACACGGGCCAAACTCAAACCGGCGGAACCGCGATCGACAGGGAACGATCGAGAATGTCGACACGTGCGACAGACAGATACGTGGCACGGTTCGTATCATTGCCTCTGATAACTCTGATCCTGGACCTTTGTACCACAATAAGGTCCACTCGAGGTTCGGCCGTTTGCAAGGGCCGAATGTTTTCATGCGGTCACGTTACCAGTAACCCCGCAACTTGAAGGCTTCCACCGATTTTGGGTGGTAACCGTCACCGTGAATGGATCCCAACGAGTGGTTTCGCCACACGCAATCAGACTCCCACTCTAAAACTTTGGCCTTTCTTTTCATGAAGGAATAGCTGCTGTGGGGCCCGATCTTTAAGTTACCAAATATGCACTTTTGTCTGCCAGCAGCACGTCTAGGTGCCCGAAATGGCCGGGGGGACGATCTTTGGTGACCGATACACGCACTCGCTGGCACAAATTGGAATGACAACACCCATCGAAGGGAAGCACATGATACGAGTTCCTATCCTCCGCGGCTACAACCTTGGGTGGAGTTCAACAGCATGAGCCCTCAGCGCTCAGCTTTCCCAGCCACTCGTTCCCAACCCAAACTCCCCCACCTTTCTTTCAGTTTATATTTTAGCGTGACCTCGTTCCATACCTCTGCTTATCCGGGTCTCCCGTTGTCCTCCCTTACTTGCCTTTCCCTTTCTCTCAGGGAACGTGAGTTCTTGAGCCCATGGAAGAACACCATCATCCTCGTCCAGAGAGTGATATCCACTCGAACCGAACCCCCTCATTAGTCGGTCTGAGCCTCCTGGGTGCGCGTTTTCTTTCGTGTCGACACGCGTCATTGTCCAATCCGTGCTAACTGGTCACGCTTCAGGTCATGCCGCGGACTTGAGTGGCCCAGATCCGTTCAGGTCCTACTTTGATGAAGCACAAAGAACGCCCGCCAGCGGATTCCGTACAGAATCCGGGGGTGATGAATGTGACCACACAGGAGAGCCTCCGTCTATGAAAGGGGATGGCGGCGCGTCCAAAAAAACGCCGCTCTACAGAAAACCTTCGTTCCTTATCTGTCAGGCGGTCACCCTCGTTATCGGAATCGGCCTGCTCTTTGTGTTATTGTATCCTGTCGTCAATGCCATTGCTCAACATATCGTGAATGTTTCGAAACTGAATGTCGACAGAGTAGCGATAGCAGGACCGGCGAATACTTCGTGAGTTCTATCCGTCGCTATGCTCACCATATAGCGCTGAGCGATCTGCTACCCTCCAGATTCTCACTACGTATGGACGGCTGGGTAAAGCGACGGTCTCGTCTCTGACTCGAAGTTTCACTTGCTGATATCCTCGTCAAGGTCTCGCACGCTGGCATGTACTCTGCTCAGATTAGCTTCACGCAGCCCCTGCGTGTTTCCTGGGTTAATGGATCTCAAGAGGTCCCGTTGGGCCTTTTCAACCTCGAGCCGCTCAGTGTTAAGAAGAAACGCGCATATATCAACCAGACAACCGACTTCACGATCACGGACCAAAACGCGTTTGGTCGGTTCACCCAGTATTTGATTACATCGAACAATTTCACTTGGCGTCTGCGGAGTGATGACCTAAACGTGCGAGCGCTGAAGTTCCCAGTATCTAAGGGTGTCAAATTCCAGAAGGATCTGACCTTGAGCGGTGCGTGGCAGGTTGAGCTCTCCGTGTAGATCAAGTTTCATTTTCGAGACTTTCTAGGTATCAATAACTTTGAGGGAAATGTCGTACTCAAGGAATTTCAATTACCTAGCGATAGTCCCGAAGGTGGCATAAACTTCTACACTGTAACCACACTGGCGAATCCCAGGTGCGTTGCGGTGTTTCGACGTGACGTACTACCCTCCGACGAGAGGTCTTCAGCCCTTTCCAGCTCAACCTCGGTACTGTTGTTTTCAATCTGCTCTATAAAAATGTTTATCTAGGGCAGGGTATTGGGAAAAACACAACACTCGTAAGTTCTTTTGGTTCAGATGTCATACGCCAACGTGCTCACAGCGTTAGGCATCGGGACGGAACGATATCGCGTTGTCGGGCCGACTTGTTCCGCACAACGGTTCCGAGTCGGAGCTCGCGGTTGTTGGACAACTCTTCACTCGATACATCAACGGCGACACATCGCCCGTAGTCGCGCAGGGCGTGTCCACTCTGCAAAATGACGACACGAGCATTTCATGGCTGAGCGAAGGGGTGCAAGCACTTGCGCTAAACGTGCCATTCAAAAGTCCAAGTCCGATTAATCCGATCCAAAGCATTACCATTGGCAGCCTGTCCCTTGCCTTCTCCGAGGCTCAGCCATGGGCGCCGGTTGCAAACAGCCATAGCGTTCAAGCATCGATGCGTGCGTCTTGTTCCATTTATTGGCACCCTCGTCATCAAACGCCTCTTTGATACAGACCTTCCCTTTGGATTCAACGTGGAAATTGGCGAAATCCGGAACAATTTCAATATCTCAAGGAACGGGTCCACCGTAGGTGGTTTGAATACGGTCGGTATTGCCGCACTTATGGGTGAACCCTGCTGACTTCTGTGGCACTCACACCAGCCATTGGGCGCGTCTACGTCCGACATCCGCGTCGTAGATGCCACTAGCACAGAGGGTACAATAAACATCAACATCGAGAACACTACACTCGCTGTTGTGGAGTCGAGCAGGCCTATTTTTTCTGCCTTCAGTAAGCTTCTACAGACGTCTTATCTTCGGCTGTAAATGCTCACTTTCATACAATAGATGTGGAATTGACAAATTCGGACTACGAGCATTTTCAACTGGAGGGCTATTCGAGCGCCGTGGCCAATATGAGCATCGGCACTCTCACTCTTGACCCTATCAACTTCAACGTTTCCTCAGGGTTGTGGGGTCTGAAGGGCCTGAAGGGGTTCGTGAGTATCGACGGAGTTGATGTCCTTGGTGGCTCTCAGGACGCGCTCTTGTTGAGCACCAATGTAACCATCGACAATCCATCGAGTCTCAACCTTGGGGTTGGAGACTTGGGTACGCCTTATATGTAACCGGTTCGTACAGTAGAAGGTACTTATTCGGTTCAGCCTTCCAGTTGCTCAAGGACGGCTCGCTTTTGGGGACGACGCTGATGCCGAACTTGACTCTTCTAATGGGCAACAACTCAGTTACTGCGCATACCGATTTCTCAGTAAGCCCTACTTCTCTTGCATTCCGCTTCTTCCGAGTATTCAGTTATACCTCGCAGCCTAATAATAGTCCTGAGGGACGAGAGATTCTGGCCAATTTTGTCGGAAAGAAAGGTAAGTCAAACTCTTGAGAACTCATGTCGCTCAATCGTTGAGATATCCTCAGATTCGCTGATCACCATTGCTGGCTACAGCGGGAGTACGAAGATTGCCCCTCTGTTGCAAGCCTTTGAGACTATCAGCCTGAATGTGACGCTTCCCGGCCTGAAAAGCGATCTTCTCTCGACCGCCGCGCTGTCTGGTGAGCACCCTCTGGCGCTTTGACGGACAACGTTTGATTATTCGTTTAGTACTACCTACCACTGGATATGAGAATAATGTTGCCCATGTCTCTGTCACGTTTGCCAACCCCTTCACTGCGGAGTTGTTGGTTACTGGCGTTCGTTCCAATGTAAGCACCCATGGTATCCCACTCGGAACTATCGAGGCGAGCACGAACTTCACATCTGCTGGGCGGTCTACGACCAATTCACCGAACTTTGATATCGGACTGAACATGGACCCTGCCGCGCTGTTCACGGTCACGCGTTTGTGCGCAGTCGCCGCAGGATTAAGTACTGAACAGTTGGATGGGATTGTGGACATTGGAGGTTATAAATACCTGCCGACGACGAGTGGGGATGGCCCCAGTGCGAGCCCGAAAAAGCGGGGCAACATCTATACGTTCGTTACGCTTATGTTTCCGAGTCCTCCAATAGTAATTCTCACCATGAACCATTTTGTAGTGGATTCAATCTCCAGAACTTCGTCGATGCAGCATTCAAACAGTTGCGCTCGGACGTCCAACTTGAAGTGGATGTACAAATCGGTCAGTAGTATTCCCAACTTTGAGCTTTGATGTCGAGCCATCCTAAATTTAAGCAGGTGATTACAAGACAACATTGCAGTACACTCAACCTGCCGTTCCGACGACGACCGATGAGACCCTCAATCTTCTCTTGCCTATCCTAGCACAACCCATCGTACAGAAAATTGTGTCTAACGCCACTTTAGGGTGAGAAATTTAGGAATTCGTCACATGCGGCGATATCTCAGGCTTAAGAGTCGTTGATCTAGTGTGAGCAATGTCCTCATCACACGTCCCGCGGCCACCTCGTTCGGAACGAAATTGTCAGCATCCATCACCCAGGCGGGACCGTGTATGTGAAACTACCGGTGTTTTGATATCCATCTAACAAGTCTACAGTTGACGCAGATATTTCCTTTGGAACTGGCCTTACTATTGCATGGTCCGGTCAGCCCTTGGGGAGCATCAAGATGCCAGATATCAATATCACAGGAGACGTTGGGGCCCAGTTTGAAATGGAGGCCAACTTTGAAGTTGCTGACGTCGGCCACCTGACGGAATTCACAAAGGTGAGCAGTCAGAGATGCGTTCAGGGTGCCTCCTGTTGAGCGTACCGGAAAAAGGTCTTACTCACGGAAGAGTCATTCGATTGGGTGATCTCGGGCGAAAATCTTAGTGGTGAGTTCTCGCCCTCTCGTGGCCCCTCCAGGCACTAACCATGTATATATATTTAGTTTCTGCTTTAGGTCAGAAATTTCGAGGACGCGCGGTCCCTGGAAACTAATTGCCGCTTCTCAAGGGATTACTGTCCCAGGTATCTCACTTCCAGGAAAGATTGTCACCCTTAAGGGGATGAATAATCTAAAGAACTGCGTCAAAATCAACTCTTTCGATTTACCCGGGAATGACCCTGCTGGCGGTATTCACCTAACTCTTGATACAAGCGTCACGAACGTGAGTGGCCAAGTTGCCTTCCTCTGCTCTCCTTTTCAAAGATAAGCCGGATAGCCTTCACAAGTTGGTATTGCCCTCAGCGGGATTGGTTTCCAAACTTACTTTGGAAACACCAACATTGGGCCAGTTGCATCGAACAGCTCATTCACCCTGGCACCCTTAGCCACGTCCTCGCTGGGTTTGATTGGCCGCCTTGTTCCCCAATCCCAACAATCCGCGCTTTTGGATGTGTCAGCTATCTTCAACAACTTCATCCAAGGACTAAACAGCAATGTCTCAGTCCACGGAGACAGTGCTGGAACCCAAGGCGTGTGTGGACAACGCCAACGTTTCCGACCCTGATACTAATTATGCCGATCATTCGCAGGTTACATGGCTGAACGACGGTATCAAGAGCCTCGTTGTCGAGACTGTTCTCCCTAATCGAGGGAAGCTTGATATCATCGAGTCTGTCGAGCTCAACGAACTCGAGTTGCGCTTCACGGAAGGCACCGCGTACAATCCCAGTGCCAGCAGTAATTTCGCCACGGCGGTTTTCACGCTGCCGTTCAACTTCCCGGTGGACATCAAATCACTCGAGCAAAATATCAGTGTCTCGACTGGTGGCGCTCCGTTTGCGGAATTGGTCGTACCCAAAGGGCCTACCACCACGGACGTGCAGCAGCGTGCCATCCACCTTACATTTTCAGATGTTCCGTTTGCTGTATTCGACGACCAGCATGGCTCGTTTCAACAGTTCCTGGCATCAACAACGATGTCGACGAACCAGGCAATGACCCTCTCGGGGAATGCAAACGCGGACGCGGATACCGCTGTCGGGCTGTTGTCGCTCCAAGGAGTCGGGTTTTCGGTCAACACCGCGATTGCTGGACTGCATGGCCTGACGGCGAATCCTACACTGGTCACGTCTCTCGACGTAAACCATGGCTTTCCGGATTACTTGCTGATCAAGGTCAATTCGTCGTTGTTCAACCCTAGGTGAGATTGTGTTGGGGGGTTTTGATCTGACGACATACTGATTCTCAACGTCTCAGTAACATCACACTGGGTGAGTTGGGTGGTTGTACGACGTAATATTTACTTATCATGTGCAGGTGCTGGTGACGCATACTTCGACCTGGGTTTTCAGTCAGTCCTTTCTGCGGCTTGCTTGACTGCTAAATTCTTACGTTCATATTCAGGGATCAGCAAATAAGCGCGGCAATTCTGGTGTGTTTGAATGAACAGCGCGGACGAATGTGCCCTGATCTTTGTGCAGACAGACCTTGTCCTCCTACCCGGGAACGCTTCATATCCAATAGGCATGGAATTTACATCACTGTCCGCAACCTCAATGCTGATAGACTTGTACAGATGTCCACTTCCAACCCCAAGGTAGCGCTATATCTGCTGGCCAGCGATTGCTCGAGAACTATCTGCAAGGCGTCACATCGGATACCACTATTCAAGGATCACAAGGGTCAACTGCAATTGACTCGCTGAAGGTCGCCGTATCCGACCTTCGCCTTACTCCCGTCGAGATCCCTGCCTTGCACCAAAACTTGATTAGTTCGGCTAGCTTGGAACTGCCCATAGATATTGCACAGACTGGGATTGCTTCTGCTTCCTTCACCCTCGACAACCCTTTCACCGCGAGTATCAATCTCCTCGAGGTTACGTCGACTGTAACGTATCAGCAGCTAACTATTGGAACAATCGATCATGTCGACCTCACGTCTTCTCCGGTGCACGCAAACGGTCATTCAAGTATAACGTCACCGCAGTTATCATTCAGGTTCAACTTGGATCCGCTCACCCTCATTCAGCTCTTGCTCTCTGGCGCGCAAAATCATCATGTTGACCTAGGGCCTCTTGTCGAGCTTTTCAAGGTTGTTACACTGACCCCGGATTCTCATCCCCCCGTACGTAATGACTAGAATAAATCCATGGTATGTGGGCTAACTTCGTATAGATCACGACAAGTATCGATACGGAAGCGCCCACCTGCGTCAGGTAGGGCATCCTCCCGAGCACTAAGAAGAAGCTCATATCCTCTGCTCAGTGGAAAGCAATTCGACGTAGCTAATGCTATCCTTGACTCTCTCAAGAACCTGAAGGTGACACTGGACATCGATAGTCGGGTGAAGATTGATGACTGTAAGCTTTTGCTTCGATGTGGAAGCACGAAGTAATCTGGTACAGATGCCACCGAACTGGCCTTCAAACAGTTCAACGTGACTGCTATTGTGAGTTGACCACGTACCTCGCGCTTCGTTTGACTGACATGCTTTATAGACGGACAAAACTGCACTCTACTTGATTGGCGTTGTTGCACCACCAATTGTACAAACTCTTGTGGACGGCGCAAATCTCACTTTTAATGCGGCTAACATCGCGTACGTTTTGCTTCACACGTTGGGCAATTCATCGTTGGCTTATATATTGTATCAGAAATCTCTCGGAAGCTGGATTCGATTTGACGCTGCAGGGAGCTCTGACCAACATTGGACCTTTAGATGCCCTCATCGAATTCGAGGAGCCACTCACGTACGTGTTCGATATGCACGCTTAATTACACTTCTCATACTGGCACTTCAAATAGCGTCACATGGCAAGGACATGACATTGCCACGATCACTCTTCCTTCAAGTATGTGTCTTTTATGTTTGAATAGGTGCATGTGTTCATAGTTCCCAGTCTGCGCTGCCGCCAATGTTGGAGTCCCGAACTACCACGCGGATGCTCGCCTCACGATTACCGACGTTGGACAGTAAGTTCGGGTACATAGTTCCTGGGAGATAACTCTGACGGCATTTCCTGGAGGTTCACCGAGTTCGCCACGTTCCTTTTGCATAGCGCCAGCTTCACTTGGACGATTCACACCAACAAGCTTCGAGTTACCGCTCTTGGGACAATCTTTGATGGCGTTTCTCTCAGCAAGGACGTCAATTTCAAAGCTTTCAATGGCCTCCCTGGCGTAACGATCAGCAATTTCCAGCTTCCATCCGACGATCCTACAGGCGGAATCCATATCGAAACGGATTCGCTCATACCGTCACCCGCTCGTTTGTGTCGTCAA
>Ga0307512_10003439_pt1 | contig 18443 bp, 11 predicted proteins | sample 14_EM_MG_FD_200267 | JGI IMG/M metagenome (GOLD analysis project Ga0307512, IMG submission 200267) | Populus trichocarpa ectomycorrhiza microbial communities from riparian zone in the Pacific Northwest, United States - 14_EM | ecosystem: Host-associated > Plants > Roots > Unclassified | place...
GTAGGTGGGCGGCTGCGGCTGTTCGAGGGCATGGCGGCGCTGCTGGCCGATGTGTCGGACATCGCCCCGCTGCTCCTCGTCCTGGAGGACCTGCACTGGGCCGACCAGTCCTCCCGGGACCTGCTGCGGTTCCTGCTCAGCCGCGGGGTCCTGCAGCGGCCCGCGGGCGGTGCGCCCACCCACCCGCTGGCGGTGTTCGCCTCCTACCGCGCGGACGACCTGCACCGCCGCCATCCCCTGCGTCCCCTCCTCGCGGAGCTGGTGCGGCTGCCCGCCGTCGAGCGGCTGGAGCTGCGGCCCATGGCGGACGCCGAGGTGACCCGGCTGGTGCGTGTCCTGCAGGACCATCCGCTGCCTGAGGCCACGGTCCGCGGGATCGTCGAGCGCGCCGAGGGCAACGCCTTCTACGCGGAGGAGCTGCTCGCGGCCACGGACACGGAGGCGGCCGGTATGCCCAGCGGGCTGGCCGACGTCCTCCTCATCCGCATCGAGCAACTGTCCGACACCGCCCAGCAGGTGCTGCGCACCGCCGCCGTCGCCGGGCGCCGTGTGGAGCACGACCTGCTGCGCGACGCGGTCGGACTCCCCGAGGACGAGCTGGAGTCGGCGCTGCGCGAGGCGATCGGCCGGCAGCTCCTGGTCCCCGGTGACGCCGACACGTACGCCTTCCGGCACGCCCTGGCCCGCGAGGCGGTGTACGCCGACCTGCTGCCGGGCGAACGGTCCCGGCTGCACGGCGCGTTCGCCCGGCTGCTGGCCGGACGCGGCCACCCGGCCGAGAGCGCGGCCGAGCGCGCCCACCACTATCGCGAGAGCCATGACCTGCCCGAGGCGCTCGCCGCCTCGCTGGAGGCTGCCGGGTACGCCGACCGGGTGGGCGCGCCCGCCGAGGAACTGCGGCACCTCGAGACCGCCCTCGACCTGTGGGCGTCGGTGGACGCGGCGGCCCGGCCCTCGGGCGACGGCGTCGACCGGGTGACGCTCACCCTGCGCGCCTCGGCGGCGGCCGCCCACGCCGGTGACTCGCACCGGGCGGTGTCCCTCACCCGGGCCGCACTCGCGAGCATCGGCCAGGACACGGACTCCGAACTCGCCGCCCGGGTCCGGTACACGCTGGCCGGCAATCTGATGAGCGTCGACAACCTGACGGCCGCGTTCGCCTACAGCAGCGAGGCACTCGCCATGATCCCCGCCCAGCCGCCGACCCGGACCTGGGTGTGGGCGGCGGCCACACACGTCATAGCGGCCCGCCACATCGGGGAGAACGGGACGGCGGTGCGGGTCGCCCGCCAGGCCCTGCGCGTCGCCGAGCAGTTGCGGGTCACGGACGCCCAGGCCGACCTGCTGGTCTCCCTGGCCGTTCTGGAGGACGGCGGCCGGCGCACCGCCGAGGGCCGTGAGCGGCTCAAGGAGGCCCGGGAGCTGGCCCGGCGCGCGGGGAACGCGCCGGTGGAGATGCGCGCCCTGTTCAACCTCGCCGTCGGCTGCTTCGAGTCCGGCGACCTCGACGGCTGTCTGCCGTGGGTGAGCGAGGGCCTGGACCGCGCCCGCCGGGCCGGGCTGCTGTCGTCGCCGTATCCGCTGGAGATGCGCTATCTGCGTCTGGTGGTGCTGTACACGCTGGGCCGCTGGGACGAGTGCCTGAGGGCCGCGGCGGCCGACGGGGCGGTGCTGCCCTCGGCGGGCGGCTATGCCACCGGGCCCGCCCTGTACGTGGCACTGGCCCGCGGCGACCTGGATGCCGTCGAGCGGGCCCGGGTTCTGCTGGAGGGGCCCTTCGACTGGATGGCCACGCTGGTCGCGGGCATCGCGCTCACCGAGGCCGCCGTGCTGCGGGGCGAGCCGGAGGCTGCGGTGGAGCGGATGCGGGCCACGGTCGGCGCACTCACCGACGACGCGGGCCACCGCCCCGACGCAACGGTCCGGCTCGCGGCGCTCGCCCTGTCGGCCGTCGCCGACGCGGCCGTGGCACTGCGCTCGGCCGGCGGCGCACCCCACCGCTGGAAGGACACCGCGGACGAACTGGTCGAGCTGGCCCGGGATTCGGCCCTGCGCGGCGAGTTCGGCACCCCGCAGGGACCCGAGGGGCTGGCCTGGCTGGCCCGTGCCGAGGCTGAGTGGCTGCGGGCGGTGTCCGGGCCGGACGCGGCGGCCTGGGAGAAGGCGGTGACCGCGTTCGGCTTCGGGGACGTGTACGAGCGGCTCCGCTGCCAAGTGCGGTTCGCGGAGGCCCTGTTGACGGCCGAGCGGCGCGAGGACGCGGCTGTCCAGGCCCGCGAGGCGAGAGCGGTGGCCGAGCGGCTCGGCGCGGCGCCCCTCCTGTCCCGGATCGACGACCTGATACGCCGCGGCCGTCTCGCCGACACCCCGTCGGGCGGGGAGCGCCTTTCGCCGCTCACCCCCCGCGAGCAGGACGTGCTGCGACTCCTCGCCCGCGGCCGCAGCAACCGGCAGATCGGCGAGGAGCTGTTCATCACCGGCAAGACGGCGAGCGTCCACGTCTCCAACATCCTGGCCAAGCTGGGCGCTTCGAGCCGTACGGAGGCGGTGGCGATCGCCTACCGGGAGGGGCTGATCGCACCGGAGCCGACGGCCTCGGGGTGACCTCAGCCGCCCGGGGGCGGGGTGGCGCAGTCCAGGCTCTGGAGGTCGACGGAGTCGGCCATGGCCTGCATGCCCTTGTCGTTGGGGTGCAGATGGTCGCCGCCGTCGAAGAAGGGAAGCATGCGCTCGGGGTCGTAGGGGCTGCGGAGGATGTGATCGAAGTCGGTGACGGCATCGAACTCTCCGCTGTCGCGGATGAATTCGTTCACTTCCCGGCGTACCGACTCGCCGGCCGGATCCCATTCCGACCAGCCCTTGAACGGGCCGACGGTGGCACCCACGACGCACTTGCCGGCCGCGTGGGCCCGTTCGATGATCTCGCGGTAGCCGGCGATCAGGTCCTGGGCGGTGACTCCCGTATGGGCCTTGAGGTCGTTGACGCCCTCGAAGAGGAAGACGGTGCGGACGCCCGGCTGGGAGAGGACGTCGCGCTGCAGACGTCTCAGGGCGCTCTGGCCACCGCCGTCCACCAGGACCTGGTTGCCGGATATCCCCTCGTTCGCCACGCCTTTGACGTCGGTGCCGGCGCCGCGCAGCCGACGGGCGAGGTAGTCGGGCCAGCGGCGGTTGAGGTCGACGGAGGACTGCCAGCCGTCGGTGATGGAGTCGCCGAGGGCCACGACGGCTCCGGTGCCCGCGGGCGGGCGTACGGAGACGGCGTCCAGGTAGAACCAGGAGCCGATCGGCTCCGTCCAGTGGGCGGCGCCCTCCTCGGCGGTGTGGTTGCCCTGGGTCGCGTAGGACGTCTGCATGGCCATCCCGTGGCCGGTCGCGGGGCCCGCCGCCTCCGGTGAGTGGATGCTGATCACCAGGTTGGTCGCGGCGGGCAGGCTGCCGGGTAACGGATCACTCAGCGTCACCGCCCCGGCCGGGACGGTGACGGAGGGCAGGCCCCCGAAGGTCAGCGGACGGTTGCTGCCGCGGACCAGTTCGGCGCCCTCCTGCTGGATGCCGGCGTAGACGCTGTCGAAGGTCAGCGGCCGGTCCCCGAAGGCGTTGGAGAGCCGGATCCGCAGATCACTCCCGCCCGCGCTGGTGTGCACGACCAGTCGGTAGCCGCGGTCGGCGGCCGCCACGCCCATGCGGTCGGCGCTGGCGCCCCAGGTGACCACCTCGCGACGGTCGGCGGGCGCTCCCACCACGACGAACCCCGGCTGGTCGACGGACGCCTGGACCGGCGTGGCCTGGACGGCACCGGCCAGCAGCAGGAGGGCGCCCAGGCGGCAGGCCCGCGCCGCGCGTGTCTTCACCGCGCGAGGTCCTTCAGCGTGACGGATCCGCCGGGTTGGAGGGTCACCGACCGGGACGCGTCGCCGTACGCCACCGTCGTGGTGCGGCCGCCCACGCTGCGGATGCGTGCCTCGGTCGGCTTCCCGTCCCGCCAGTGCAGGTCGACGACGAAGCCGCCACGGGCCCCGATGCCTTTCACGGAGCCCGACTTCGCCCAGGCGTCGGGGAGCGCCGGGAGGAGCTCCAGGTGGCCCGGGCGGGAGTACAGCAGCATCTCGATCACGGCGGCCGGTGTACCGAAGTTGGCCTCGATCTGGAAGATGCCGTTGCCCGGTCCGACTTCGTAGATGTCGAAGAGGTTGGGGGCTGTGCCGTTGCTGCCGTCGGCCGAGGGGCGGAGGTTGTTGACGATCAGCTGGTAGGCCTTGTCGGCGTCCTTGAGCCGGGACCAGCACAGGCTGCGCCAGGCGTTGGCCCAGCCGAAGCTCTGCATGCCGCGCGCGGTGAGCAGGGCCGTGGCGCCGGCCACGATGTCGGCCGGGGTGGAGCCGTCGGGGCGGATGCGGTCGCCGGGAAACAGCCCGATCAGCGGGGACAGGTGCCGGTGAGTGGTTTCGCCGAGATTGTCAGGGGACATCCACTCCTCCAGCCAGCCGGTCTTCGGACTCACCTGGGGCAGGTACAGGCGCCTGCGGAGGCCAGAAATCTTATCCGCGTAGCCATTGTCCCACTTGAGTTCTGCGGCCGCTGTGCAGAAATTGCCGAACAGCGCCCACACCAGTTCCTGAGCGTAGGTGATCCCCTTCGCGTCGAGGGGGCCCTGCTCCGGCGACCAGTCACTGTCGGCGATCAGGACCTCGCGCGAGGTGCCCGGGAGGGTGGTGGTGAGCAGCCGTGCCTCCCAGAACTCGCAGGCGCCCTTGAGGAGAGGGTAGATCTTCTCCAGATGGGATCGCGACCTCGTGAACTCGTAGTGTTCCCAGAGGGAGTTGCACAGCCAGGCGTTGCCCGCGGGGTGCCACCACCAGCCGCCCCCGCCGTAGGGGTTGGTGGAGATGGCCACGGTCCAGCCGGCGTTCTTGCCGCTGGAGTTGCGGTAGCGGTTGCGGGAGTCGTTGAACAGGCGGCGGGTCAGGTCCGTCCAGGACGGGAGCTGGGCGACGCAGTAGTCGGTGAACGCGTCGAAGCACGCGGAAAGACCGAGGCGGTCGGCCATCCAGTAGTTCATCTGGATGTTGATGTCGGTGTGGTAATCGCCCATCCAGTCCGGGTCGTTGCCGTCGAGCCACAGCCCCTGCAGGCCCATCGGCAGACTGCCGCGCGACCCCGAGATCATCAGGTAGCGGCCGAACTGCACATAGGCGGCTTCGAGTTCGGGGTCCGGGTCGCCGCTGGCCGTGCGGGCCTTGAGCCGCTCCCAGGTGTCAAGGGAGCGCTGCTCGGCGGACGACGTGCCGAGGGAGATGTCGAACTTCCCGAACAGGGCGCGGTGGTCGGCGACATGGGTGCGCAACAGAGTCCCCGCCGAGTGGGCGGCGGCATTGCGGACCTTGGTGCGCGCCAGCTTCTGCGGATCGAGGGAGGGGTTGCGATAGCCCTTGGCCGCGTCCGGCGCGTAGTTGGTGCCGCCGCTCACCACCACGGTGAGGTCCTTGCAGTCGGCGAAGGCGATGTGCAAACCACTGACGGAGACGCGGCCTCCGGTGCCGTAGGCGGTGACGGCGGCCGCGTACTTCAGGCCGTTGGGGAACGCCGCGCCGAACGAGAGCGCAGCGCCCTCGCCGTGCGTGCCCTCGAGCGTGGCGGCACCGGTGTAGCGGCCGCCTCCGCTCTGCGTGAAGTGCAGGACGATCACGTCGTCGGGACGGCTCGCGAAGATCTGCCGCCGGTAGGTGACGCCCGAGCGGACGTACGACGTGGTGACCAGGCCCTGCTCGAGGTCGAGGGTGCGGCGGTAGCCGGAGACGGCCCCGAGGTCGTGATCGGGGATGTCGACGGTGAGCCGCCCGAGCAGGGTGAGGGAGCCGAAGTTGTCGCGGTCGTAGGGGAATTGGCCGTCCGCGTCGAGCTCGTCATTGAGGCCGCCGGTCCACAGGGTGGCGTCGCTGAGCAGGAGGAGTTCGCGGCCGGAGTCGTTGCTCGCGAGGGCGCCGAGACGGCCGTTGCCGATCGGGAGCCCCTGTTCGATCATGGAGTTGTCGTCGGCGGGGGCCTGCCACCAGAGCGTGTCGGGCGAACTGCTCTCGTACGAGGCGGTGTTGTCGGGCCGCTCCGGTGCGGCGGAGGCACTGAAGGCGGGGAGGGCGGCCAGGGCCGCTCCGGTCGTCGCGGCGAGGGCGATGAGGTTGCGTCTGGGCAGCAGGTCGGACGGATCGGTGTTCATGGCGGCTCCTGTAAGGGTGTTCAGGACGACTTGGGCACGTCGATCCGGTCGATGTCGGGCGCATAGCTGCTGCCGCTGTCGAACGTGATCGTGTTGGAGCCGGCCTTGAGGGCCAACGGCACGCTGACCGTTCCGGTCGTCGCCCAGTCGCCGGTGGAGGGGAACTTGTGGCGGGTGGCGCCGCCGCCGTTGGCGGAGATGTCCACGGAGCGGGCATCACCGCTGACGTAGGCGATCTTCACCTGGTAGGTGCCGGCCTTGTCGACGACCACGTTGTTGAAGCGGAGTGTGCCGCCGAGGTAGAGGTTGCCGACCTTCTTGCCGTCGGAGCAGGCGGAGCAGTCGGCGACGGAGGCGTTGCCTGCGAGGGTGTTCGACGACGACTCGGCCTCGTAGCCGGTGAAGGCCACCGGTTGGCCGTTCGGGGTCACGGTGAACAGGCGCGAACCATGCGCGGGCAGGGCCTGGGTGACCTTGTCCTTGTACGTCCCGAGGTTCTCGTGGTTCCACAGGTCCCGTACGCCGGCCTTGCCGGTGAAGCCGAGTGCGGCCCAGTTCGCGGAGACGGCGGCGGGGCGGTCGGCAAGGTTGAACAGGGCGACGGTGTAGCTGCCGTCGGGGTTCTTCGCGGCCCACACCTGTTGCGGGTCGGACGGGGTGACGGGCCGTGCGGGCGGGGTGTTGCCCTGGTTGAGGGCGATGACCTCCTTGTTGGTCAGGAGGGAGACGCCGTAGGAGTCGAGGCGGGTGAGGTCGTCGCCGGTGTAGAGCGGGGACTTGGCTATGGCCCACAGGGTCGCGTAGCTCTGCCGCTCTGCCTTGGTGAGGCCGTCCATCTCACCGTTGCCGACGTCGAGGGAGTCCAGGTCGTTCCAGCCGCCCGGGCCCGCGTGGCCGGTCCAGGCCGGGGCGTCGTCCCAGCGGTCGTCGACGGAGTTCTCCCAGCTGACGAGGGTGTTGCAGTAGCACTCGACGTCGGTGTCGATGCGCCAGCCCTGCGAGTACTTCTTCCAGTCGGCGGCGTGTCCGATGTCCAGGGACCAGGACAGTTCGAGGTGGATCGGGCGGCCGACGGCGGCGATGGCCTTGTTCCAGGCGGCCACGTCGGCAACGTTGTCGTACTGGTCGCCGCTCTTTCCGGATCCGGGACCGACACCGTCGAGCTTGAGGAAGTCATAGCCCCAGTCGGCGATCGACTGGGCCTGGGAATCGATGTACTTCTGCGTGCAGGGCCGGGAGAAGTCGAGCTTGTAGGAGCTGTCCCAGCCGTTCGTGGTGCGCAGGTCGCTGTAGACGATGTCGGCGGTGGTGCAGCCGTCGGCGTTCCAGATGGGCGTCTTTCCGTCGTTGTAGGCCTCCTTCTCGAGGCCGGCGGGCAGGTAGATACCGGCCTTGAGGCCCTTGGAGTGGATGCGGTCGGCGACGGCCTTCATGCCGCTGGGGAAGCGCTTGGGGTCGGCCTTCTGGCGCCCGTACTGGTCGAATTCGGGCTTCCAGGCGTTGTCGCGCCACCAGCCGGCGTCGATGTTGACGTACTCGTAGCCGTACTTCTTCAGCTTGGCGGCCAGGGCGTCGGTCTGCTTGTCGACGTTCGCCTCGGTGAGGTAGCTGTAGTCGCCGTCCGGGTTGAGGCCGGGGTACTTGGACGACTGCATGCTCCAACTCGACCAGCCCATATAGGGCTTGGCCGCGGCGGCTGACGCGGTGGTCGGGGTGGTCGCGGGGGCCGCGGTGGTCTCGGCGTGGACCGCGGGGGCGACGGTGACGGCACCTGCGGCGAGGGCCAGGACCACCACGGCTCTCAGGGTGCGTGCGGGCATGACGGAGTACGAGGATGACCGCATGGGTCGTACCTCCAGGGGGAGTTGGATCAGCGGCTCGTGAAGGGGTCGTCGGGGGTGATGAAGGACTGGATCGCGGTGGCCGCGGCCCCGCGCGCCCATTCCTCGAAGGGCAGCGGGCGGGTGTGTACGTCGCACTGGGCGGCGGAGCCGAAGGCGGCCGCGGCGAAGGTGTCGCGGATCTGCTCGGCGAACAGGTCGTAGGCGGCGAGGCCCTCGCCGGAGATGATCACGCGTTCGGGGCCGAAAAGGTTGGCCACGGTGGCGATGCCGCGGCCGATCGCCTCGCCCGCCCTGGCGTACGCCTCGCGCGCCTCGGCAACCCCTCGGTGGGCCAGTGCCACGGCCTCGGCGGTGTCGGCCACGTCGATGCCGGTGGACTCGCGGATCCGGCGGACGATCGCGGCGTCCCCCGCGATCGCCTCCACACAGCCGCGGTTGCCGCAGTGGCACGGCGGCCCTGCCGGGTCGACGGTCACATGGCCGATCTCGCCGGCAACACCGTGCGCACCGGCGATCACCCGGCCGTGCACCACGAGTCCGCAGCCGATGCCGGCGCCGACCGTGACCACGGCGAAGTCGGTGAGCCCCACACCGGCCCCGAACCACTGCTCGGCGACGGTCAGGGCGCGTACGTCGTTCTCGACGGTGACCGGCAATCCCGTGGTCTTGGCGGCGAGTTCGGCGAGAGAAACGTCCCGCCAGCCGAGGAAGGGCGAATAGCGGACGACCCCTTCGGTGCGGTCGACGTCGCCGGAGACGGCGACGCCGAGGCCGAGGACCGGTGCGCCGAAGTCCTCGGCCGCGGCAAGCAGTTCGTGCACCAGCTCTTCCATCGGGCCCAGCACGGCCATGGCCGCCCTGTCCGTCAGCGGGACGCGCCGGGCGAGTCGGATACGGCAGCGCAGGTCGGTCAGCACGCCGATGAGTTCACCGCCGGTCGCCTTCACTCCGATGAACAGCGCCCGCCCGCCGTCGACACGCACCAGGCTCGCGGGCCGCCCCAGGGCCGGGCGCGCCTCCTCGTCGACGGCCTCCACCAGATATCCGGCCGCGAGCAGCGGACGGACGGCCTTGGTGACGGCGGCCGCGGACAAGCCGGCCCGCCGGGCCACCTCCAGCCGGGTGAGGGGTCCTTGGGACAGGACCGTGGTGAAGATCTGCGAGGCGGCCGGCGTGTGGGCCGGGAACGTCTCGGCAGGTGGGGTCGAACGCATGGCCGGGAACTTATGGCCCTTATTTTCCGCTGTCAATAAAAGAGACAGGAATCGCCTGAAGGTTGACTGTGAGGTTCCGGTGGCTTTCAAATGTCGGGTGAGGTGAGGCTGTTGACAGCTGATCCAGGTATGTCGGCGCCGCAGGGCAGAATCGCCCGCATGACGACGATCGACTGGCGCGAGCTGACCCACGCCTATGGCTCGGCCGAGGACATACCCGGTCTTTTCGCCCGTCTCGGGGGCATCGAGGACGACGCGGTGTGGACCGAGTTGTGGTCCGCACTGTGCCATCAGGGGTCCGTGTACGAGGCCAGCTGGGCGGCGCTGCCGGTGCTGGCGGACATCGCGCGGGGCAGTTCGCCGGGTGCGCCCTTCCAGGCCGTGATCCTGGCCGGGGCGATCACCGGCGACGAGGCCGACCCGCGCCGCGAGCGGTACGGCCGGGAGATCGGCGACCTGCTCGGCGTCACCCGCGACATGCTGGCCGCCCCGGGTCGTACGGCACCTGCCTTCGTGAACCTCCTCAAGTCCCTCCTCGCCTTCGAGGGCGTCGGCCTCTGGTCGGAGGCTCTCGAAGGGGTGAACAGCGAGGAGTACGAGATCGAGTGCCCGGCGTGCGACGAGGGCCTGTTCGTCGCGTTCGGTGACTACGGCACGTTCGTGTCGGCCGGGGACTACGTCAGCGGGCCGGAACCGGGGGCCACCGAGGCGCGCGGGGAGTTGACTCCGATGCCGCCGGAGCGGCTGTCGGGACTGGGCGCGCGGCTGCACGGCGAGGCCCTCGCGGCGGAACAGCCGGAGGTCGCCCGGGCCCTGACGTATGTGTTCGGCGAAGGGCGCTGCCCCTCCTGTGACACCGTGTTCTCGGTGTCACAGGAGGTGGAGAAGCAGTGGATCTGATCCGGGCACCCCATTCGGCACAGGCGCCCGGACCGGTGTCCTCACTCCGCAGTCAGCGGTGCGCGGCCGGGGTGTTGGCCGGGGTGACGTTGACCGCGGCCCAGGCCTTGTTCACCGTCAGGTACTCGGTGCTGTTCAGGCCGTACAGGTCCTTGGCCGCCTTCAGCGTCGCGACGCGCGCGTCGTGGAAGTCGGTCGTGGAGACCATGTAGCGGGTCAGGGCCCGGTAGAAGATGGCCGTGGCCTTGGTGCGGCCGATGCCCTTGACGACCGAACCGTCGGAGGTCGGCGAGTCGTACTTGACACCGCCGATCGTCTTCTGGCCACTGCCCTCGGCGAGCAGGTAGTACGCATGCGAGGAGACGCCGGAGCCGGCGTGCACCTCGGCGTCGTACACCTGGGGCGACCAGTCGTCGATCGTGCCCTCGAGCTTGTCGAGGGACGGGTGGTCGAGACGGCGCAGGAACTTCTGGTCGAGGCCCAGCTTCTCCCCGATGAGGTAGTCCGGCTTGTCCTTCGCGTTGTTGGTGAAGAACTCGACGTTGGAGCCGAAGATGTCCGCGAGCGACTCGTTGAGAGCGCCGGGTTCGCCGTACTGGTTGCCCTCCGCGTCGACGCGGGTGGGCTCCAGCTTGGCGGTGGCGTCCACGACACCGTGCGTGAGCTCGTGGCCGGTGACGTCGAGGACGACGAGCGGCTTCTTGAACATGTCCCCGTCGCCGTCGCCGTAGAGCATGCAGTCACAGGTCGAGTCCCAGAACGCGTTGGCCACCTTGTTGCCGAAGTGGACCATGGCGCGGGCGCCCTTGCTGTTGTTCTCGATGCCCTTGCGACCGAAGGTCTTCTTGTAGAAGTCCAGGGTCTTGGTGACACCGTACTGGGCGTCGGCGGCGGCGCTGTTGCGACTGGAGACGGCGCCGTTGCCGAAGACGTCGTTGGTGGTGGTGATCTTCTTCCCGCGGGCGAAGCTCTCCAGCTCCTGGCCCTTGGCGTCCCGGGTCTCGGTGCCCCAGCGGGTGGGGTCCTTGAGGAGGTAGCTGGTGCGGGCCGTCCGGGTGGTGGTCAGGGGGACCTGTCCGACGAAGAGGGATTTGCCGGTGCCGTGGGCCGTCGACGGGTAGCGCGCGGCGGCCGCGGACGATGGCGACGTCGCGGTGAGCGCGGCGGTCTGCGAGCCCACGCCCGTGGCGGGGTCGAGTGTCTCGCCGCGCTTGCGCAGGGTGTCGAGCAGATCGGGCGAGAGGAACTCGTCGCTGTCGGGGGTGTTGCTGCGCACCTTGCCGGTGACGGCGTCGATGACGACGGTCCGGGAACCGCCGCCCTCGGCGGTGCCGCTGTCGCCGACCCGCACCTGGTAGGCGAGGGCAGACGCGCCGTCGCGGGCGTCCACGACGAGTTCGGCGCTGCCTGCGTCACCCTTGGCGACCGTCGCCGCCTTCTGTTCGGCCTGGTCGGCCGAGAGCTTGGCGGCGGTGGCGAGGGTGGGCCTGACGGTGTGGCCGGCGGCCCGGGTGACACCCGCGTACGCCGACTTCCCGGTCAGATGGACGACGAGGTCGCCGCCGAGGACCGGCAGTCCCTGATGGGCGCGGGTGAACCGGACATGCCGGGCACCCTCCGGGTCGATCATGACGTCCGTGGCGTGCAGTTCGTCGCCTCGGGCGACGCCGGTCGCCGAGGCGTGGGCGAAGGCGGCGGCGCGGGCGGCGGACACCACGGACGCGGCCGAGGCGTCGGCGGTGGCAGCGGCGTGGCCCGTCCCCGTGGCGGGGCCCGCGAAGGCGGTGCCTGCGAGGCCCGTGGCGGCCGTCGTCACGACGACGGCGATCGCCACGTTACGTATGTGCGGTCTGCGCACTGGTGAGGGTCCCTTCCTTGCCAGGCAGCCGGGATCACCAACTGCCTTGACACATGGCGCCGTTGAGCGCCATGGGGGCTGGTCGGGCCCCCGGACGAAACCCTTTCGGACTAGTCATGACCATGTAAAGACTAAAAAAACGGTTTCCGTGCGATATATGGCAATACTTTGCAAATCCACACCGCTCAGTGATCGGTGGGTGACCAACTGTGCGTCGACTGTGGAGATGTGACGAGACGGAAGAAAGTTGCCTCACATGAATGTGACCCATCTCGCATCCAAGAGCGCGGTCCTGGGAACGGTCGTGCTCTCCCTCCTGACGGTCCCCGCGCATGCCGCCCCCGCCGGGTCGCTGCCGAAGCCCGACCTCCCCGGCCTTCAAGGCGTGCTGCGCACCGCCCTCAAGCAGGGCGCGCCCGGAGCGTTCGCGCGGATCGACGACCACGGCACGGTCGGATGGGCCGCCGTGGGCGTCGCCGACCGCAAGAGCGGACGAGCCGTGAGCAACGCCGACCGGTTCCGCATCGGCAGCGTCACCAAGACCTTCTCGGCCGTCGTGCTGATGCAACTGGCGGACGCCGGCAAACTGAACCTCGACGCCTCGGTCGACCACTACCTGCCGGGGCTGCTGCCCGACCGCCGGATCACGGTGCGTCAGGTGCTCGGGCACCGCAGCGGTCTGTACGACTACACCAACGACATGTTCGCAAAGACGGTCCCCGGATTCGAAGCGGTCCGCACCAAGGTCTTCACCTACCGTCAGCTGCTGGACCGATCACTGAAGCGTGCGCGCACCAATGCTCCGGGCGCCGCGTACTCGTACTCCAACACCAACTTCGTCGTCGCCGGCATGCTCATCGAGAAGCTGACCGGACACCCCGTACGGACGGAGTACGAGAACCGCATCTTCAAACCGCTGAAGCTGCGCGACACCTTCTACGTCCACCCCGGCACGAAGATTCCCGGCCGCCACGCCGAGGGCTATCTCACCCCGGACCAGTCGGGCGCGCCCCTGGTCGACGCCACCGAGCAGACGATGTCCTGGGCGCAGAGCGCGGGCGCGGTCATCTCCACCACGCGGGATCTGAACACCTTCCTCTCCGCCCTGCTGCGCGGCCGGCTGATGTCGCCCACGCAGCTGAAGCAGATGGAGCACATGGTCCCGGTCAACAGCACCCAGGCGTACGGGCTGGGGCTGCGGCGCCGTGAACTGTCGTGCGGGATCTCGGTGTACGGGCACACGGGCGCCGTCCAGGGCTTCTACACGTATGCGTTCGCCTCGAAGGACGGCAAGCGCAGCCTGACGGCGCTCGCCACCACGTCCAACAACGGTGCCGTGCTCAACACGATGCTGGGCACGCTGGAGTCCGCGTTCTGCGGGAAACAGGCGAAGACGCGGCGCGGCACACCGGCCGTCGAGCGCTTCGAGGACGTCGCTCCGGGAGTTGCCCGGGACTGACCCGGCGGGAACCCGCCCGCCCTGGTGGACGTTGTCCGGACGAGCCGACTGCGGCGAGACGACGACACCAGGGCGGCGCGATGAGCGAGTTGGTCCCCGGGGGCAACATGCCCCTTCCGGGCGGCGCCGTGACCGTCCGTGTGCCCGGCCCTTTCGACGTGTCGGCGCTCATCACGGACGACGGAGGCAAGGTAGGGGGCGACGCCGACTTCGTGTTCTACAACCAGCCGTCCGCTCCGGGCGCCCGGCTGGACGGCGACACCCTCACAGTCGACCCGCCGAGACTGCGCCCCGGGGCCACCCGGATCACGGTGGTGGTCAGCGCGGCCGAATCCGGCACTCCCCTGGGCCGCCTCCCCGCGCCCACGCTCCACGTCACGGCTGCGGACGGTCGCCGACTCGCCGGCTTCGACCCGCCGCACCCGCGACAGGAGACGGTGCTGCTGCTCGCTGAGATCTACCAGCGGGGCGGCGGCTGGAAACTGCGGGCCCTGGGGCAGGGGTACGCCGACGGGCTCGCCGGCCTGGCGCGGGACTTCGGCGTGGACGTCATCGACCACACGGCCGGGGCGGGGACGCCGACGGCACCAGGGCTGCGGCCCCCGCCGCCGACGCCACGGACTCCCGCAGGCCGGGCGGCGTCCCCGGCACCGCCGTCCGCGCCGGCGCACCCCGGCCCCCACATGCCACCGTCCCCGCTGTCCCGTCCCACATCCACCACGCCACCGCGAGGCGGAGCCCGGCCGGCGTCACCGATCCCCGCGCCGCGCTCCACCCCCACCGCACCGCTGCCCTCCCCCGATCCGGACGGCTTCCTCGGTCTGGTCAACTCCGCCCGTGCCGCGTCCGGTTCACCGCCCGTCACCCTCGACGCCCGCCTGACGTCCGCGGCCCGAGCCCATGCCACAGCCATGGCCGCGGCAGGGCGCCTCGGCGTCGAGGGCCCGGACGGTGTCTCCGTCTACCAGCGCGTCACGGCCGCCGGATACTCGTATCTCACCGTCGGCGAGCACCTGGTCTCCGGCCCGCGTACGCCCGCCGAGTTCGTCCAGTACTGCCTGAGCGACGAGCAGCCCGGCCGCACCCTGCGCGACCCGGCCTTCACGCACGCAGGCCTGGCGTACGTCGGCGACGGCCGCTCGGGCGACCTGTACTGGACCGCGTTGTGGGCAAGGCCCCTCACCCCGGGTGACCTGGCGCGGACGGCGGCCGAGGTGGTCGACCTCACCAACCGGGAGCGCGCCGGGGCCGGTCTGCCTCCGCTGGCCTCCGACGCCCTGCTCACCACCGCGGCGCAGGCGCACAGCGCGGACATGGTGGCCCGCGCCTTCTACTCCCACACGTCACCGGAGGGCAGCCAACCCTGGGACCGGGCCGCCGCCGCGGGCGCACGCCGGCGCTCGATCGGCGAGAACATCGCCTGCGGCCAGCGCTCCCCCGCCGAGGTCGTGGACGGCTGGATGAACAGCCCCGGCCACCGCGCCAACATCCTCAAACCCGACTTCACCCACATCGGGATCGGCTTCGCGGGCGGCGGCCCGGCAGGCACGTACTGGACGCAATTGTTCGGCGCCTGACCGCCCGGAACTGCCCCACCCCGCGATCTTGGCGGAACGTGTTCTTCCGGGACAGGATGCCCGCATGAAGGGTTCCCTGTTTTCCAGCGAGTACATGGTCCAGCCGGCCACCGACGCGGGCATGACGGTCGAGAACGCCAAATGCATAAAATACGCGGTGAACGGCGAGATGCTCTCCCGCCAAGGGGCGATGATCGCCTACCGCGGCAACCTCCAGTTCGAGCGCAAGGGCCAGGGCGTGGGCGGCATGCTCAAGCGCGCGGTCACCGGGGAGGGGCTGCCGCTGATGGCGGTGCGCGGGCAGGGCGAGGCCTGGTTCGCGCACGAGGCGCAGAACTGTTTCGTCGTCGACGTCGACCCGGGCGACGAGTTCACCGTCAACGGCCGCAACGTGCTGTGTTTCGACGCCTCGCTGTCGTACCGGATCGCGACGGTGAAGGGCGCGGGCATCGCCGGCGGCGGCCTGTTCAACAGCGTCTTCACGGGACAGGGCAGGCTCGGCCTGGCGTGCGAGGGCAATCCGCTGGTCATCCCGGTCTCGGCGCAGTCCCCGGTGTACGTCGACACGGATGCGATCGTCGGCTGGACGGCCGGTCTGCAGACCTCGCTGCACCGTTCGCAGTCCATCGGATCGATGCTGCGCGGCGGCTCCGGGGAGGCCGTGCAGCTGATGCTGCAGGGCGAGGGGTACGTCGTCGTGCGGCCGAGCGAGGCGACGCCGCAGAAGGTCCAGCAGCACTGAGACCCCTCGAGTGCCATGAAGTGATCTGCGCCTCAGGAGCAACCTCTCCGGCGGCAATGACGTCTTGATCCACAACAGGTAGCGCCCTGGCCCTTTGGGTCAGGGCCAGTTTTCGACGCGCTATACACGCTATGTATACACATCATGTATAGATCGGGTGTATACCGGACCGAAAGGGATCCATGTACGGCAAGGCATCCGCCCCGGAGTACCAGGGCGCCCTCACCACCCTCTCCGTGAACTCCTCGCTGACGGACGTACTGGCCGCCGGCACACGGGAGTTGAGAGCGGCCGAGCAGGCCGGCAGGCAAGGGGAGGTGGCCCGCACCGGGCTCGCGGTCGCCGAGGCGCACCGCCGGCTGGGGCAGGTCGGGGACGCCGACCGGGCATGGAAGGCGAGCTACCGCGCGGCCCGGGAGGCCGGGGACACGGCGGCCATGGCGTGGGCGCTGTGGAGCGGCGGGACCCTGGCCCGGCAGCGGGGTGCGTTCCCGCTGGCCTGGCGGCTGCTGGGGCTCGCCGCCGAACTCGGCGAAGCGGGCGGCGACGTCGTCGTGCGCGGCTACTCGCTCGCGGGACTCGCCGAGACCGGGCGTATCCAGGGCGACTACGAGGCCGTCCGCAGGCTGCACGAACAGCTGCTGGCCGAGGCCCGGCGGCGCGGCGAGGCACGGCACACGGTGTGGGCACTGGAGGGCATCGCTCAGATCCATCGCAACACGGGTGAGTACGACACCGCATACGCCCTGTTCGAGGAGGCGGCAGAGATAGCCGCGCGGGCCGACGACCGGCGCGGTCACGCCTGGGCGTTGCGCGGTCTCGCCGACATCGTGTCCGTGCGGGACGGGGACGTCGAGCGGGCGCTCGGGCTGCTGTCCGAGGCGGAGACGACGTGCCGTGCGATGAGCCTGTCCAGCGCGCTGGCCTACAACCACAAGATGCGCGGCAACGTCCTGTACCGGGCGGCGCGTTACGGCGAGGCCCGGGACATGTACGAACAGGCGCTCTCCGAGTTCCGTGCGATGAGCGAGCCGCGCGGGGAGGCACTGGCGCGGCTGGGGCTGGCCAAGTCCCTGGCCCGGCTGGGCCGCGACAGCACCGAGACGGCAGCCGAACTCGCCGATCTGGCACGCGAGTTGGATCGTATCGGGCTGCGCCACGCTCGGGAGATGGTGGCTCGGGCCCAGGCGGAGTTCGGCCTGGGTGCGGAGGTCGCACGGTGACGGCGATCCCCTCGGCGCTGCGGGCACCGGCCGACGCGGCCCAGGTCCTCGGCCGTTGCCGAGAGTTGGTTCGGCCGGCGCTGGAGGAGGCCGTCGGACGGATGCATCCCTGGGTGGGTGAGATGGCCGCATACTCCTTCGGCTGGTGCGAGGTGGGCGGCGCGCCGGCGGTCGCGTCCGGCGGGAAGGGCGTGCGGCAGGCGCTCGCCGTGCTCGGGGCCGAGGCCGCGGGGGCACCGGGGCAGACCGGGGTGCCCGCGGCGGTGGCGGTGGAGCTGGTGCACACCTTCTCCCTCCTCCACGACGACATCATGGACGGCGACGCCGCCCGGCGCCGTCGCCCCACCGTCTGGAAGGCCTACGGCACCGGGCCCGCCGTCCTCGCGGGCGACGCGCTGTTCGCGCTGGCCGTCGAGACCCTCGCCGCCGTACCGGCCGGGCCGCAGGCGGTGCGGGTGCTGTCGGTGGCGCTGGGAGACCTGGTACGCGGTCAGGCGGACGACCTGCTGTTCGCCATGCGCCCGTGGACGGGGCCGCGGCGGGTGCGGCCGGAGGAGTACCGGGCGATGGCCGAGCACAAGACGGGCGCGCTGCTCGGCTGCGGGGCCGCGCTCGGTGCCCTGCTCGGCGGTGCGGTGCCATCGGTGGTCGACGCCCTCGACCGTGCGGGGCGCCACCTCGGGATCGCCTTCCAGGTCATCGACGACGTGCTGGGCATCTGGGGCGATCCCGCCGTCACCGGCAAGCCCGTCCACGGCGATCTGCGGGAGGGGAAGAAGACGTTCCCAGTGCTGGCGGCGCTCGACTCCGACGGCCCGCGGGCCCGTCGGCTCGCCACGCTTCTGGATGCGGGCGGGAACCCCGAGGAGGCGGCCGCCCTGATCGAGACGGCGGGCGGCCGGTCGGCGGCCCTGGCCGAGGCACGGCGTCACATCACCGCGGTGGAAACGGCACTCACGGACGTGGCCCTGGCGACCCGGCCCACGGATGAACTGCGATCGCTACTGGAGTATTTGGCGCGGCGGGACGTCTGACAGGGTGGAGACGATCACCGGCCCCTCCCCCGCTCCGAAATCCCAAACCGTTTGACCTACGCCGCCTCTCGCGTCAGGGTGCGAGGCGGTGCGGGTCGTCGCGCGCGGGCCGGGAGGGTGGCTGTCTTGATCGGGATCTCGGAGATCGAAGACGCGGCGGAGCGCATCGCCGGGCACGTCGTGCGCACGCCGACGCTGCCGAGCCCGGGACTGACCGCACTGCTCGGCGCCCCGGTCACCGTCAAGCTCGAACTGCTCCAGCGCACCGGTTCGTTCAAGGCACGCGGCGCCACGGCGAAGCTGCTCTCGCTGAGCGACCGTGAGCGGGCCGCCGGAGTGGTGGCGGTCAGTGGCGGCAACCACGGGGTCGCACTC
>Ga0307512_10003440_pt1 | contig 18438 bp, 17 predicted proteins | sample 14_EM_MG_FD_200267 | JGI IMG/M metagenome (GOLD analysis project Ga0307512, IMG submission 200267) | Populus trichocarpa ectomycorrhiza microbial communities from riparian zone in the Pacific Northwest, United States - 14_EM | ecosystem: Host-associated > Plants > Roots > Unclassified | place...
ACTAGTGACAATAGTGGGAGGTAACAGTATCCCATAGGGTGTTTCGCCCCTGATTTTCATGTTTCAGATATGCAGCCCGGCCCGGAGGCTTTTGGAAAGCCCGCAGGCTTTCGAACTATAAGCCCGGCCGGCCCCCCTTAGCGCAGGCTTCCAAATTTCCGGCCCGGCCTGGCCTGCCAAAGCCGGCCCGAAAGCCCGCGAGTCGGCCGGGCCCGTTTCGAACACTGCGGTTATCCGCTTAAGTGCGTTTACTTAATACTTTTTCCCACTCCCTATACACTGCAATCTTTTCGTTGGGTAGTTACTGTTTTCGTCATTCAACTTTACTGTCCAGAGGACGACATCACCCTTCGGTGGATAATGTTATTATACATACCGGGACCTAGGGAAGAGATGAGAGGAGCGGAGCGGAGATAGGAAACTTGGAAGGGTCAGAGTATTATAATCAGCGGAGCTGTCGCATAGAGTTGACATCACGCATAATCAGCGCCTGCCCATCTGTAGGGTGACCCACGATGCCCCACTTTCCCCAAATGTCCACCAAGGTATTCCACATCATTAGCAACATCACCCATTCAAACCTTTTAAACCCGCGCCTCAGCTCCTATAAAACCAGCAGCAAAAACCGCGGCCCTTCTCGATTCACTCAATATCCTTCTAGCACTATAAACGGTAAACAAGACCCATAACGACGACTAGCCGAAATATCTAACGCAAAACCGTAGTACAACCTGGACTCGACCGAGGAGCTGGTTCTTGATAAGCTTCAGGTTTGAAACAGGAATCGGATTCGTTTGCTAAAGTTCGAAAGGCTTGATAATCTGTCAATTAGAGGCTTGGACGAAATCTATGGTGTTAAAAATGCGGAAGATTGGGCTATTTGAGTTGCATATGGGCCTTAAAGGGCTGATTATGAGATACGACTACGTATGACTTGTAATTGAATATCGGGTTTAAAGTGTTTGATGTAGCGTTTAGGTGCAAGTGTCTTGGCAAGATGGGTACTGTGGCTGGTGGCTCATCCCTGCAGCTAAAAGACGGATTATCGCGCTTGATTATGCGCCGCCCCAACTCAATGCCATCACCAACCCCACACAGTGCACTACTCCTAACCACTTATCCCTCCGGTGTACCACACTCCGAGACTACTCCACCATTCCCCGACAGCATTCCCGAAGCAGTCTAACCGATCGACTGACCCTGTTCTCATTTTTCGTCTCAGTTGCGCCTGATCCCTTTTCTACGATTGCGCCTCGTGAGACAATCGCGTCCGACGTTGCGACACAGATCGATCACCCGCCGCAACTACCGCATACCCTTCTTTATCGACGACAATGACAAAGCATCCTCCGACGGGATTTGTCGTTCTCTGTATTGCAAACTTCAATGACGACAACTACGAACCACTCAACCCTGACGAAATGTTTGCTATTCTGATCCCGCGATCCGAGGTTGCTACTCTACAAGTGAGTGACGCCATATGTATTCTATTGATAACTATTAACAGACTGCTACCAGAAAGCGAGAGCAACCTTCAGGCTGCATATGGAATGGTTCAATGAAAACTTATGGCTTAACCGCATCTTAACGAACTGTGTCGCGTACCGCGATATTCTCACACGCATTAAAGAGCAGGACTGGGATCAGATGTGTGCGACAGACGCTTTCGATCATATCTATGTGGGCGGCGTGACCCCTGGAATGTTTGGCCGCTTCGACATTCGAGTCTCAAAAGGGCCTTGGAAGGTGGATTTATAAGGTATCATTTGGATAAAGTTGTGTTACAAGATAATATAGTACATCTTTGCGTGATTGCGCGTGATTCTTAAAATATTCCATAGAGCAGGGATCAGATTCGTTTGCGAAAGCTTCGAATACTTCGTAGTGAATGTTTTAATGGATTGTCCCATTCAGGTGACAGCATCGACCCAGTTATGAGCTCATAAAAATAGCAAAACCCGCAACATTCGGCAAAAACACTGTTTTCTTACCTCTTTAAAGGACAATTTCAAGAATACCTAATGCTCTTAGTCGCCAAGTGGCTACATCTTGCGATAATTATCACTCGAAACGCGATTTCCAACGATACTACCACGCTTTTGGTTAAACATAGCCCGCGTTATTACGATGTAGAGCGGATGCCAGAAAGTAGTTTTAGAGAAATTCTATAGTTTCTATGCTATTTTTGTAACTGTATTGCTACACCAAGCTGTGACGAGTTATTGTCATTTGCAACTCCATATCGTCATTCCCCTCAGCATCCAACGGCCTCGGGTCTGATAACACAACCTTGTTCCTGCACTGCCGGATTCCCGTTCGCCCTTTTTTCGCGCAACCGTTCCAGCGTGCGCTAGTATCAACACGACGGTAATAATAACGTTGGCATGGACAATCCATCAGACAGCTAGCCACTCTTAGACTACACCGATTATAGGACATCGTTACCAACAACCCCGACAAATCAAGAACCACATTTGTAAACGCCCCCAGATACACTAACTCCGCTGCGTACTCAGCACACGACATCAACGCGGAGGTACCGATGAGGGCTCACCTCCGGAAAGTTCCCAGTATGCCATAAATCTGGTAGCGGCAGAGTCCAGGACAATATTTCGAGGCGGGACACAATTTCGCGATGTTTCAGGCTGCAGCGAAGCGTTATGGCAGCCGATTACCCAGTTCCTCGGTCGGGTGCAGGTTGCACTACAGCTTCATGTAGGCAATTGAAGGCAACACTACGAGCCGCCGACGGTAGCATGTACCGAATAATAGTAGCCTGTCATCTTTGGCACCTCATCAGCAACATCGGCCGGATTGCTCCGGCTGTGGAGGCATTCCTTGGCGATAATCTACTCTCGCATCAAGATGGATTTTGGCGAGGACTTTGAAACCGGTGGTCCAGCTTGTTAGAATAGATTCGACAAATACCGGATACCTGCTTAGTCTACCGAGGCTCTGGCATAGGGTTCCATTGCCTTTGGTTCTCAGCGGGACTCGATTGGTGTAAGCGGATGGCGCTAGAGAGTGTTTACAGTCGCCAAAGTATCGCGACGTAGATATTTCAGCTAGGTCCCCGCGATCAATCGTATTTGCCGCTTTCACTGCCGTGGCGGACAATGGGTAATCGGGAGGGCGGCGGTTTTGCTACCGTTTTACGGGGTGAGGCGCGGGTTTAAATGGTTTGGGGTGGTGTTGCTAATGAGATGTGAAATGTCTGGTAGCATTTGGGGAAGGTGGGGCGCTTTGTCTGTTGGTGGGACATCCCTGCAGTTGGGAGACGGCGCTTTATTGGAGTATACCCAATGTGTTGTCAGCTCTGTGCCACAACCCTGCATTCTTACCCCTCCCGTCTCTCTCCCCTCTGCTCCTCTCATCGCTCTCTTTTAATCTCGCCTAAGTCATTTCCCTACGATTATCCGTCCAGCTACTTGCTTTAACGACCATCCTCTCGGCCCTGACCCGTTCGTTACTCAACTCGCCGACGTCGGTAATGACAAAGTATCCTCCAAAAGGTGTTGTTGTCCTCTCGACGGCAATGTTCAACGGCGAAAACTACAAACAACCCAAAGCCGACGCCGATGAAAAGATGGCAGTGTATATCCCCCGCGCTGAGGTTGCTACTCTAGATGTGAGTGTATCCTACGTACAAGTTGTCTCGTTCCTAGATTTCGAAATAAAATTTCTAGCCGAGAGTGCTAGCGAGCAAGGATGCAATCTTGGGCATGAAACAATGGACATTTGCTCTACGATTACTAACCATTATTAGGAAGCCTATAAAACATTCCAGAAGCGTGTCACATGGATACGTTTTTCCGGTGTAGCTCTATCCAAAATCCTAACGAACTGTATCGCATACGGCGATCGTCTCGCCCACATTGAGAAGGAGGACTGGGAGATGATGTGCAGGATAGAAGCATTTGACCATATCTATCTGGATTGCGATCTAAATAATGAGGAGCTTGTGTACGACATTCGAGTATCGATAGGGCCTTGGAAAGTAGATAGATGATGTCATGATACGAGCACGGTTATGAATGTATGCTTTGCAATTGGAAGGTTTCGTTAAGATTGCGTTTAGTGTTGACTATAAAAGGCTTTGCGGATACAGCGCGGGTGTCAAGCGGACTGATCGTGTCTCAAATATAGTACATCAAATTGCCAACGCACCGCCCAAAATTGCTGCAGGCTGGGGCGTGCGCACCGCCACAAAATTCACCAGAAGGTCAGCATACTAACCACAACACCCGTCAATTCCACTGTTGCCCTCAGAAACTCCATCCTTTCCTTGAGCCTCACAAATCCCCACAACACAATCTACTGTATCCCATAATCAAATGTAACCTCTAACTCATGTCACTCCCAAAAAATGTGCCATCCGGGGTGGTTCAGGGTGTATCAATCACTAAGCCCGGGAGGGCTTTTTTTTTACCAAACATCTATTCCATAAAAATCTGCCTTTAATATATCGAAATTCATCCCACCTTTCCGCTACTCCAGACTACAGATTCCTCCAAAATCCTACCGACGATCGAGTGATAGCCTTATGAAAGAAGTTTTTTTTTGAGGCGCTCCCGAACTGAGATTTGGAACAATACAAATCAAATTGGCCACTCCCAGCCCGTTCAACTCAACTCCGCTAACTCCAAGACCAATACCCTCTGATAGTGAAGCAAAAGGTCTGGTTTAATTCAAGAACCAGTTTAGTTTGCGAGAGCGGTGGGGGGTATTCAAAATGGTGGCCAGTAAGCGCAACTAGAGACTTCAGTTATTGTTTTATATAGGCTGCGACTGCGCAAGTTGTCTTGATGTATAGTTGTAACCTCAGCTCTAGAAGTGGTTTGGCTGCGATGTCGGTGGGAAACACGGTTACTTGCTGTTCAAGCAATCATTGTCCTAATGCCAAGCGCTCATCCACAACGCGCAGGTAGCGAGCAGCTCCCACATGAATGAGAGACAAGAGCCAGTTAATACCGAGTCTATTAAGCCCCATTCACGGAATCTGCTAATAGGGTGGTATTTGCGACTACAATAGGTACTCCCGCTTCCACCGCCATTACCACCATCACTGCCGCTATTGTTTGTACACTTCCTATCACCTGCTGCTCGCCTGAACTTAATGCTAAAATATGAAAATAAAAATATAAGTGGTGGCAGTAGTAATCTAATTTACAGGCCAAACTACGAAAAAACATCCCATTTTATGGTGACGGAGATGGTGATGGAGGACTAATTTGAATGGGTGGTGATTATATGGTTTTGGTAGTGGTGGCAACGATCGCACCACACCGAAGTTTCTTCGCCCTATTCATCAATTCCGTGAATAGCGCCCCGCGCGGGTTTGCCCCATCTGCGGATGGAGTAGATATGAGAATGGAGCTTAGCAAGTCTGATAGTAGCCACAACATAGAGAGAAAAAAGGATACCGTCGGATTTACGCACTCGACAATCTCTGCTGGCTAATTTCTGGGTTTATATTCCAGCGCAGTTTTTCCTCGCTAACTATTAATTAGACGTTGGCTTAAGCTTTTTGACTAGACTTGAGTTGGTGTCGGGTTCATCGCCACGGCCATTGACCAGGGCCATCGATCGCAGTACCAACTGTCTCACCCGTGCATACATTATACATTAAGTAGTTACGCATCCCTGTATTTCAGACGCTCCTTATCTGCAATACTTCCTCATTTGCAAGACATTAAATTAAGATTGAGCGGACGGAATCATCCCAGTAACTTACATCTCCAAACAATATTCATCCTCCATCAATTCTTCCTCTGCGTTTCTTCTCCATGCCTCCCAAGTCTCAGCCAAAGCTGCTCCCTCCAACTTTCGATGGACCGACAATACTGCGCTTGACACCATTTCCGGTAACCGTGAGTTCTTAGTGAATGTAGTTGGACAATTGATGGGGCTTACGGTTCTGGGAGACTCTATGCACGATGATGACACGGTCTTATATCTTAGCCCCGCAAACGTTTCCTTCAACCCCCGTCGACGTCCGCGCGGAATATTCTCACTACCTTTGAGGTATACTACGAGTCTACTGATATCACTATTACGAATCCAACCAGCGTCACTAAAATCAGCGGCTTTTCATCTGATATATGGAGTACCCGCGTAACCACCAACCGAAGCAGACTGGGACGAGGACCTTCCAGGAATTTCCTCCACAAGCCGGTCGAAATGGGTCCGGCGCTAAGTACAGCGTATGGACTGCTGTTTAGGTCTAGATCGGAACTCAGGCTAAGAGGTGGAACGCGTATAGTCGGCGGATACGACCAGTCCCACATGATCGAACTGCCAAACAATTCCGCTGGTACCTCAGCAAATTGGCAGATCCCTTGTGCACTACCGATGCTAGTGGAAGATGTTATTCTTTCTTTTCAAACGGAACACGATATTATTTTCTTCCCTGACTCGGGGGCATGTCCCCACATACACACATTCAAATAAGTGCAATTCCACCTGCAGCGTGGAGGTGATGAAGCGCTCCAATATTCTTACCAAATACGAGCCACCTACCAAAACGAATATTTCTGCACAAGTTAATCCCAAGGACACAAATCACCAAATAGAAAACTTCACTGTAGTACTTAACCATAATAACCACGAGTTCCACAAGACGGTCATTCCAAATTACCGATTTTCCCAAGAGCGTGAACAAGGCAGTGTAGAGGGGCGGTATGAGATTACGGGTACATTTAATATTTGGGCTATGGTGGGACCAGTCAGACGAAACGATAGCGACAGGAATTGCGTTTCCATTCTTGGGGGAGTTTTCTTGAGTCAGAAATACTTGTTAGTTGAGCGCAAGACCTTCGGATTAGCGCTCACAAAACGTAGCAAAGATGAAGCCAAGATTGTAACTGTGTGGTATTCCACATCTGAGGTGGAGGTAACAATCACTGCAAAGGGTCCTATCTCTGGCATCATTATTGTCGGGCTTGTGTTGGCTACGAATGCTACTGCGGGGTACTATGGGCGAAAATGGTGGAACAGAAAGACGGCATTGACTTCAAGTCGGCATTTGCCTGATTGTGAGGGGGTATGGAAGGTGCCTCGGCGAGAGAACGGCCAGGGTCAATATGAACTAGAGGTAATCCCTCAGCCGAGGAGTGAGTTACCGGAGGGAAGTTTAGTCCAATAGTTGCGGTTATCGTAATTTTATAATAATTTAGCGCCACACAAGTACTAGTATCAACCCGATAACTGTATTTAGATACGCCATCCATCGTACAAGGGTCTACAGAACACATATCACTTAACAGTTATAGGAAAACTACTCTTGGTAGCGGCGTCTGAGATCTTCTGGAACTAATACCGTCCTAAGAGCCTGAGAGCTACGTCAGCATTGTACCCCACCACCAGGCTTTCGATGTCGTAGAGCTAGGGGGGTCACTGTTGAGGTTGGCTGGGGTGCTCAATGGTCCGTTGGTCCTGTGCTCCCTGTTGGAAGTAGTGGCGTTATTGCTACCCTGTCCCTGAAAGCCAGAGAATTATCAGACAGGCTATTGAGAGGACTGCTGCACATTACCTAGTATCTCGCATTGGTAACTGATGTGATACGGTGGAAGGTTGGAGCGGAAAACTTTGGGGGACTGGGGGTGGAACACTCCCGAAAACAGTAAAGATGCAATCTGGAATGCCTTGATCTTGAGTTGACACTCTAAATGTGGAACCGGAACGTGTTTTTCAGTCTTTCAGGAACCTAATCACTCTCCGTCATGAAATTATCACTCGATTTAACTGGGGTAACTGTGTTGCATGAACCTGACCGAGCTGAGCTTCAGCTGAGCTGATGTCAAGGCACACAGCCGGTAGGGCATAAGGCACCCAACTACCTTGTATATATCTCGAGTCTTTCTCCTGCTCTCCAGTCTCTGTATCTTAAGTCTATTCACACGGTTCTCCCCTTCCATATTTTCAACAAACTGGGTTTGATATCTGATTGTTTGTTCTGGATTTCCCATGTTCCCGGCCCCAGAGAACTCCGCCACGAAATATTTTCTAAGTGGACTATTTAGAGTGGTGAGTCAGCGGGAGGCAAATATAACCTATCTCGCTAGCAGTTATATCCAGGTCCATGCCCCAGATGTCGTCCACGGGGGTGGACTACGGGTAGTGTTCGCTCCACAGCAGTAATAACAAAAACAGCAAAGGTTTTGGGATCTGCTCACTGCTGCGGGCGGGTGTATTGGAGAAAACTGCCTGTAGACTTGTCACTAGGCTCTAATTGGGCGATTGGGGTTGACGGAAGGGTTAAGTTTATCTCACGCTGTTACAGCTGTCAAAACCGCATAATTCATTGGGCCTCGCCTCTCGCATCCTTGAATATCGTGGCTAGAAACAAATCGCAAGAAGTGTCAGTATGCTTTGCAGCGTTCCTGTTTCCATCACTCGACCACAGCCCAAGATTAGCTCCATGAACCAACATTCATCAACCCCAGTGGTAGTGGTGTATTGTTGCTATACTCGAACACAATGATCATTATCCACATCATAGGACTGAAAGAACTAGCTACTTGCTCCAAAACAAGACACATCTGCTTCCCGGTTTATACTACCACGAAATCCTCCTTTCTAGCAATCTCCTACTTCCCCGCGCTGCTAAACAAAGGAAACTCGTGCAAAGGGAATAACACAATACAACCCACTACATCATTGCCTCTCCGAAACTGGCTTCCGTGGAATTAGAAAGCCTGTTTCTGTAACCTCGGAAGTGTTCTTGACTTCTCCCAACGAACTACCCGAAGATTCCTCCATCTGTTCAGCCTCTAACAGCAATCTCAGTTTTTCATTGTTCTCCCATGGCTTTAGGAGGCCTTCGGTCCCCTTTTTCCAGACGAATGCCATCCAGGAATCGCCAAAACTGAATATTGTGACCAGAACGACAAAGGCGAGTATAATGATAATCCATGTAGCGCTCAACGTCGTATGTTCTGCGGAATGAAATTTGACAATGTTGCACATCTTTTTCACATCCGGCAAGCTTTCGTTCGAATATTTCTTGATCCGGCTGTGATCCGGCGCCGGGGTCTTAACGACTCGAAGGCCATACAATTGAATCCGTGCCAATGCTATGCAAAACCAACCTTCCAACTCTATCTTCCACTGCTCGTCCGCTAGCCGCGTTTGAATATTGTTTGTTAGGTATCTCGAAGCTTGAAGTGCTGACAAGGTGCGTCCCATGACTGATTGATATATAGTAGAGCTTACGAGGGCATGGCTGGCGAGAACGACTGCGCTGGAGCCTTCATCATCAGCCTGGCTTCCGAGCAAATCACGGATAATGTCACCGAATAGCATTGTCTGAGCAAGGCCCGTCCAGTTAGTGCAGTAATGAGTTACATCACTGCACAAAATTGCCATCTCTTGACAGGCGATGCTATTAATCGGACGACTCATTCGATAGAGAGTGAGATCGTAACCTTCACTAGCTCCATCGGTTTCCGACTGCACAAAAAACAACGGATCAGAGGAGTTTTTAAGAAACAATATTGTAGGGCCGCGTATCGTGATCACCGAGAGCGTGTAGGAGGACACCGGCGTCTGAAGAGGCGGCAATGGCGGTAGAATATCTGTATCCAACGTATAAAAGGCGGTGACATCGTATCCGGTAGAATTATATCGGAATAGGTAAGATGCGTTCTTCCCCGATGGGTATTTGAAAAACGCGTACAGCCCAAACGCCTCCGGATCGACTCCAGTCTTGTTAGTATCTTGAAGCTCGGTCTGTACATTCTGTCTGCTGTACAGGAAAGGCTCCATGGTGATTGGCGAGCAAACTGTGCGTCGACGAAAAAATAGCCGTTCCGAAAATTTGGAATTCAACCCAAGCTGTGAAAAAGAGATGTTTCCAGTATCCATTGTGAAGGCCGATCGATCTCGATCTTTAATCAAACAAGTGCCGTCCTGGAAGGGGCATCGGTTCATCTGTGTAGAATACGGCAGTGACCGCTGTGGCAAGGTACGGCAATCCAAAACTCCAGGTCCCTCCGAGAGTTGACCATAGCATCCTCGAACGTAGCTCTCAGCATCGACCGTGTCGTTTAACATAAGTTCGGCGTTTGTTAGCTCATACTGCAGTGCTTCTTCACGCGTGTAATTTTTAGGCAACGTGATGTTCGATATCCACTCGCCACAATCTGGTGTGTCAATCGATCGAACTGAGTTTCCCACGCTGATCTTCGACGTCAAAACCCCGAATACGACAAATGCCCCATAGTGAGCAAACACAAAAAACGCCAACAATACAGTTGTAGCCATTTTCCGTGAAAAAATCGCAGTGCCGCGGCAGAAATTGAAAGTATATGAGGCGAGTGAAAGCAAAGCACCTCCAGCGGTCTCGGTATTTCGGAGAATGACTTGCTGGTGTCTGACGGGACAAGCGACCGGGGTCTGGAACAGTCGGTTTAAGGGATGATACATTGCATGAAGGAAAAAGGCCCAAATCTTCCAGCTTCTGTTGCCAGCAAATCCGACCAGTATCACAAGGATCGCCATCAAGGTCGTCGCTGAACGGGTATCAAGCGTCAGCATCAAGCCAGAAATATCCCCTCTCTGGTAGTCGGTCCAGAAGCCTATGTATACAACACTTGATAGATTCATGACCGGTCGTCGGTTGGGCTTCTGCGCGAAATATGAGTTGCCAATTACAGCGAGCGGACTCTTATCATGCACTGACCCAAAGAAACAAATGGATCCTCGTCAAGCTTACTACTTCCTAGATGCACAAGGCGGTGGGTATCTGTAACTCGTACAGTAGAGGCAACCCACTCTGTCTATCAGAAACACGGAATTAAGTTTTCTCTTTCTATCTTGCAGAAGACGAGATGTTGAATGGAGAGCAATTGTAGGACTTGAATTTTGCAACCTTTGGACGAGTAGTGGCCTTATAAAATTGAAACAGCTGGCTGTGGTGGACTGGAGCGATATTTCGAATTGGGCTGATCACCAAGCCAATCAAAGCGCTTGTTTAGTTGTTGGATCATCCCAGAAAGAAGAAAATTTGGTCGAGCCAGTTGACGTGCGGCTGACGAAGGGATTGTCTCAAAAGACGTCACTTTGGCGATGGCGTGCCAGGGATGTTCAAATAGTGATACTTCGAGAAGCTTGATTGTATATTATCTAAGAGTGCCACAAGGCCATATATATGAGTACAAGTGTGAATGCGTGCGTACGCATCTATGTATAGACCCTTCAGGCCGACAGCAATCTCCGGTCATACGAGGCTCACCTCCGGCCATACGAGACTCATCTCCGGCCATAAGAAGACAGAGACCTATCATGCAATAAGGGATCTGACCCAATTGGAGGACTTCCTATCGTCTACAGAATGGGATGGTGCGCACCACGCTCCGAGACCATCTATAGTCACAACGTATAAATATGGCATTTTCATTACGAAAAATATTTCCTAAGAAGTCTAAATAGAAGATTTTGATAGAACGAGGAGTTGGATAACTATGCCTGCTTTTATGTAGGTTTCAATTTCTATTGTGTTGATGGAATTTGGTTTCTATAGATCTACGTAAAGTCTTGAATAAGAGGTATGCCCTCGTTTGGGTTAGAGTTCGTAATAAACCTAAACTGGAAATTTATTCTAGCATCTATTCTTTAGTCTGTAGACGGCGTTTTGGTCACTGGCGCATTGCCTACTCTAACGACCAAAAAGCTGTCTACAGACTTATCTATTCTTAATTTCCCTTGTGGTGGGCGTACCTTAAATTTTCAAGGTAATACAGCGTGGCCACTATTATTCATATAAGGAGACGACATGTGTCATTTTCGATTCTTATTGGTCAGAATTCTGTGGCTAAGTGGCTGATAGTGGCAAGTATAAACCACATGAACGAAGATCTAGAATGACCCATTAATTTAAGTCTGCGAGTTGGACTCTGACAACAAAGTGTCATATACACAAAATGTGTATAACTACCTGCTTTCACATTCCAGGTTCAGATTCATGATATCTTTAATATTGGGTGAGTGGTTGTGGATTAATACCTTTATTGGAATGTTTTTGTTCAGTAGTACAAGGAAAATTTGGAATAGAGTAAGTTGGCAACTAGAAAGTGAAATAGGACCTATTTATGGATGTTTCATCCATAGAACATGTTGTGATCAGAGCAAAACTTGGGGACTTAATTGGACTTCAATTGATTCATATAGCAGAGCAGAAAGCATCTTTTCACTGGACAATATTTGCTCTGGTCATAGGAATGGGACAAACTCACAGAGACTTGGAGAGATACACGTGTGGGCTTGGGACCTGCACAGTAAGTATACTGTAGGGGTTGGAGTCGAGTGTACTTGGAAGCCAGGGGTGAGGTATACCTGGGAGTCGAGCTGGAGACGATCTATTTGGGCGCCTCCAAAGGGCGGCGAAGCCGCCACCGTAACTTGTATAACTAAGGCACTGTAAAAAGATACACTCCAGATTAAGACGCTAGCGATTAAATAGTTAACATCTTTTGGAAATCAAAATTATATCAGTGATTCTTACCGCGTATCAATGGGCAACTATTGCAATAGTGAAGGGGAGAACCGTGTGTATTGGCTATAGAGCGATGACTGTCTAGGTACAGGTCTAAAGGTCCAAGATGCTTAGGGAACGGGAATGAGTAAAGTGTGAAGTCTAAAAGAGCAGTCACGAACCATATCTATCAACAGCAACCTAATCTGGAACCTACCTTTTTTCCACCTATAGTACATTGCTTTCTTTTAACTCATCAAACCACCTATTGAGGTAGAGAGAAATAAAGTTCTAGAAACTAAAGTCGCAATATTTCACCTTTCCATTAATTGAATTGATAAATGGCGTCGCGTGTCATAAAGGCAAGGCGGGGGTGCTGCCGATGGGTAGGTGGTTCCTATGTCCAGCGAGGTTCCCCGCCGTCCCTCTATCAAGCGTGAAGTTTCCTCACATCAGTAGTCAAAGATAATCCTAGTTGTCTGAAGGAAATCCAATTGGACCGCGATCTGCTCAGGAAAGGTTAGTCTCGATAGCTGGGTAGTACTCCGAGACCAAGGAAAGGTACTTTCGGCAGTCCTAACTACAAATTTAGAAGTTGTAATAAAGTCGGTTTAACCTAAGATGTCAGACGGCATGAATTAGTTATACCGGGACAAAATCCACGATCGTCGTCTTCGCATTCTCCGAAACATGTGGCATCATAGACACAGACCAGCACTCGCTAGTGTACGTTCCTTGGTACCACCAAGGAATACAGTAATCAATTCCATCTAAAGTATACGCAAAACTCCAGGACACCGATGTATATGGTACTTTAGGGAAACAATTCCAACTTTTGTTTTCACATCGGATCTGGAGAGAGCATTAGTAGACGTGGGAGCTGGCTGTTTATCTATCTCAAATATGCGTCATATTTGAAAAAATACATGAAATAAGCTCCTCCAGATCCCCAAAACGAGAAAAACCTCCCTAAACCAAACCTCGAAACCGGCAGATATGAAAATATACACTATAGTAAAAAAATTATGGACGAAAAAACCTAAAGAAACTGCGTTATAATTCTAATATAATTGTAAAACCATACCAGTGCACTGTTTATGATCCCCCTCGAACACTTCCTCGATAATACCCAGTAACGAAAACCTGAAGAAAGAAGCTGCTGTGAGGAAGTATATAGTTAGCCAGGTAGATTCCCGCTGTGAAAATGCTTCCTCGATACAGTCGCGGTATGTTCCTGCGTCGTTGCTCTTGTATACCATGTTGCTGTTAGTGCCGGAAACAGTGTACTTTTCGTAACTTGCGGCTAGCGATATTGGGGTGGTGTGTTGTTGCTCGTTGTCCATGCTGCTTGTATCTACGTCAACTTCCAGGTACTCGTTCTGAATGTCGGACTTAGACAGATGCCTGTAAACTAAATCTTTAACTTCGGCTTGTAGTGTCGCTTGGCGATATCTTGCTGGCTGTATGGATATAGTGGAAAATGAATTTCGTAGTTGTGATCCTTGTTCTTGTGCTTGTACACCAAACATTTTTTGAGGTGGGAATTGGCGGTGTTGGCGTTGCACGTAATCCCTGCTTTCGGTCTGTTGCGCTAGATAATCGGAAAGACATAACGGCCGCAAGAACCGGGTTCGTCCGGGATTGCGCCATGACCAGAGCTGATCACATGCTCGGGAATTCGGGATAGATCGTGCTGGCTCAAGAAATCGCTTGGCTATGCCTACAAGTTCTAAGGGTGGAATGAATGGTAGTTGCTCATTCCAACGGTGGTGAAGCGGAATGATATGATCCAATTCAGGCTCCCATCCAGGTTCCAGCACCAAATGTTCCTCGGGATCATATGCTAGCAAGTTTTCAGCCAGCACATTTTCGTTGGGAGCATGTCCGAATAACGCGTCGTATTCACGAAAATGCTGCAACACGTTAGCTTAGGTATTCAACTATCGAGGGAGCTCTACCCGTCCAAATAGATCCCACTGTACAAATTCTACAAAAAGATCGGGATCGAAAGTGGGCGGCTGTATTAAGTGGGGCATATCCTGGAGTTGGCTGCTAGACCTAAACCACTGGACAGTATCCTCATTTTGAGCCGCACCTTCGCCGGACACGGGTGTAGGTTCTGGGAGCGGAGCCAGTTCTATCGAGGGGAGCTCAGGAAAATCTCGTATTTAGCTGACACGCTGAAAAGTCTGCGACACGACAGTGTCCACATTTTCAGCCGCACCTCCGCTGAACACGGGTCTGGGCCTTGGTTGGAGATCATCGTCGGTTAGGGATGAGCCGGACCCATTGCTGACTTGTTGCTGTGCGGAGGGTGAAGCGCCTTGCTGTGCGGAGAGTGAAATGGATGGTGCCGGAGCATTTGATGATTGGTCAACACCAACGCTTTCGTTAGTAGGTGTTGTAGTTGTAGCTGGGCTGTCAGTAGCAGGGCGTGTGATGAGAGCAGAGGGGACGTGTCCTGCTGAAATCAATTACCGGCTATATATTCATTGCGTAAGAATATATACTGACCTTGCGATTGTTGCTGTTCGCTCTGCGTCATAGGCGGGTGCTGGTTCACGCTACTTGAGGCTACCTCAACGTTAGTACTCTCCGAAAGTGGTTCTATACAATCTAAGAAGTTACATTCTGCACTATGATACTGTGTATATAGCTGCTCAATCGTATCTGGGAGCCTTCGCCTTAAAAAATCCGCTAATCCTCTGGCATCTGCCCGTCCAATTAAGGAGCCTTCAGGGTCGCGGGATTCCCCTTCACTGCTAGAATCTGTACCAGCTTCATCAACATCAGACTCACAAGAAACCATTCCTGAAGTTCCGACATCTAATTGAGATCGTCAGTCTCCGGGACCCCAATTGTGCGGGGCATATCAAGTCATACAGGGGTTCGGAACATCCTTCTTGCTGCATTCAAACAAGTGAATATACACCTGCGGCCAGGATTTACGGCTTCCCAGACCATTACTCTTCCGTATAATCCTCGGTTCCACTCTTTCAAACCTTTCTCTCGGAATTTTGGGACAATCTGTCCTTTCCAGGTGTGCCATGAGTTGACCCTGCTCGCCAGTTCTATGACCGCATCGTGGACACTGGCAGGGTCGTAGGTGTTTTCTCAAGACATAAGCTCTACACCAACTATTAGATTAACTGCATTAACTGATAATAATAAAAACTTACTTTACTCTGTGAAGTTCCGGACTGCTCCAACCGCTACAGGTTTGGTGAGTACTGGGGTTATTTTTGTAGTATGGACAAGCGAATTGTTCCTCCTTTCCAGAGTCCTCTGATTATTGAGGGACCGGATTTTCGGCTGGGCGTTTGCCGTTTCCATTCCCTCGGGAAGGTGATTCTTTCCCGCCGCCTTCGCTTCCGTCCCCTCTTGGTGTCTTGGAAGAACTTTCACTAGTGTTCTCCGGCGTTATATTGACGAATCCTCCGCTGGCAGTTGTCTTTCGTCGTCGTCCTGGATTGCATGTCTTCGTACCAGCTTCAGCATTATCGGTGTCGATATGTGCACTGTCTGGAGGGGACCAATCCTTGTCCTCAATGACGCTGATATCTCCGCAATCACAACCGAGCTCACCAGGGCAGAGGTGCTGGTTCATAGGAATATCGGCCACATGCTTGCATCCACTTGTTTCGCTTTCGTTCGGGAGTTCGCGGCAACGAATCTGATTTGGATGGCTCGGTCGCAGGTGCAGCAGTGTGGGGTCGGTGAAATCGTTCCTGTAATAACATTTAGCTGCAGGTCATGGCCCTCGGTGGTTATAGTACCTTTCTTTCCAACCCTTCTTGCCTAGAGGCAAAGACGGATCAGTGTAACGACCTAAGGTTATACGTTAGCATTAGAGTTATGGTGAATAATATGGTAGACTGAATACCAGATGTCCCAGAAGGCCCTCATGATATCGGTCCTATCCGCTAGTGGTGCTGTTCTAGCTACAGTTCGCAAGGAATTCACGAATACCACGGATTTCATCCGCGGGGAAGTCTGTCCTTGTTGCTTGTGCGTTGGTGGGAGAATCGGAGGGACAATTAGTCTCAGGAGAGGGCGCTGCGCTTGCAGGTTCGCTCATGTCTATATTTGTCGAATTGGTTTTGGTTGTAGTTTGAATTGTGGATTGAGCAACAGGTTGCAGTTTATATTGCGGGTTGAATAGTAGGTCGCAGGTTTCATTGCGCATTTAACAGCAGGCGTCAGGTACTATAAACATTCTAATGTTGCGCACCTCGAATGCACCAGACCCATAGAAAAGCATCTTGCGCATCCCTCACGCGCAACCACCATGAACTCATCCCTGCAAATAAGATTCGGCGAATACCACTATTGTTGGCATCTAAGCACCAGGCTGAATACTAAGATGCTCTGTACCCAAAACCGGGAGATCAAGAAAAACAAAGTATGAGCGATCGACGCATCCAGAGCTGTATTCACCGACTTTGATTGGCTAAACTTTAGTTCAGCTTCCATGCAGCTTGCGCACACGTCCCACGCAAGTTTATGCCACTAAGCGCTTCGAGCAGTAGAACGATAGCACACTTACATTTCCTCTTGCGTAGCAGACCTGCTCAAATGCTATCGAAATGCCAACCGAGGTCAACCACAAACGGAGTGTGTTTGTCCGATCGCTCGAAGGTATCGAGCCCCGCGAGGTTGACAGGCTAACTGTAAAATCTTTGGGGCTAACATTGGCGTTCCGACTTATGCCTAATTGTGACGAGCGAACGCGTCTTGACGTTGTCGGACAATAAAAAGTAAAACCTGACAGCGAGTCAAAGTAATAGTTATTTGGCATGTAACGGACACCATGATGAGAAACATCGGAAAATTAACGAACGAGATGGCACTCTGACACGTGACGGCCAACCATTGCACTCGCTACTGTATGTAAAATTTAGGTGTGCCGAGCAGCATCGAGGCTCGTATTGATACAGCACGTTACACACAGATTTAAGATATCACGACTTATTGTTGATTCTTCGTCCCAGGTGTGTGTCGGTCGCTATGAGGTTAAGGCTCTGCACCGATACCATATGACTGCATGCGCTAAGGCTGGTGAAGAAGCGGTGATGATATTAAGGAAGTGTGAACAAATAACGCTACTAGATGTCCTGTGAACTAAGACTCCGGTTCGTTAGCGTCCATAACTGCGCAATCGCAGTGATGTCCCATGGATCACGGCGGACAAAAGGGTAATGGCGATGGAGAAAAGGAGAGTTACGTTTAAAAGAGATAACGGCCTCCCCCTTTCTCAGAAGAAAGATTTGGAGATTTCGTCGGAAGTAAATAGAGCACTTTTCAAGGCAAATGTCCCATATTTTGTTCGCATCCAGGGAGTTACGAAGAACACCCGGGGATGCTTGTCGACGATTACAACCCCTGCAGCAACGGCCGAAATGTTGATTCGGTATAGGGAGATTGTAATCAAAGCAGCAAGGAAGGTGGACGCAGGAATTGTGGACATCGAGACGGTTGAACTTTGGGAGAAAGTAAAAATGCACGGCGTCAATTTTGATAGATATTTGGGGAAAAAGACAGGAGGTGGTCTTGAAAAATTGAGGCAGGAATTACTGGCTGAGAACGAGGGGGTGGTGTTGCCCCTCGCCATCAGTTGGATTGGAGGACCGAAAGATGTGCAGAAGAAGAAGGCAGAAGGAAAGAAAGCATCTTCGGTTGTGTTTGCGGTCAGGGGAAGTAAGATGGCCGAAAAAGTTTTGAAGGGGGGTTTGAGGGCAGCAGGAATGAAGTTCGATGTGGAGAAGTTCATTAAGGCTGGACCAGATTCCTTTTGTGGAGTATGCAGCAGATGGGGACATGTTGAGGCAAAGTGTGGGTCTTTGAAGATGCCGGCGTGTATGTTGTGTGCGGGGAGGCATTTAACGAAAGATCATAAGTGCAACGTGGTAGGTTGCAAAGCTAATGCAGGACAGAACTGCACCCATAATGTTGACAAGTGCGTCAAC
>Ga0307512_10003441_pt1 | contig 18437 bp, 11 predicted proteins | sample 14_EM_MG_FD_200267 | JGI IMG/M metagenome (GOLD analysis project Ga0307512, IMG submission 200267) | Populus trichocarpa ectomycorrhiza microbial communities from riparian zone in the Pacific Northwest, United States - 14_EM | ecosystem: Host-associated > Plants > Roots > Unclassified | place...
CGAAGTCGTAGTGGAACGTCGGGCCGGCGCCGCTGGAGAAGTGCACCTTGGACATGTCGCCGTTCACCGGCCAGGCCATCTTGAACTCCAGTTTCGGCACCGCGACGGGGTGGTCGTCGGGGCACACCACGCCGGCCGCCGTGTGGGTGTCGACGGGGTAGGCCATGTGACTTTGGTGGTCCGGCGAGTCCAGGTGCAGGCCGTCCCAGCAGCTCGGCGCCTGGTAGCGGATGTTGAGCTTGACGCTGCGCTCGGTGGAGCAGGTCAGCGGGATGTTCTTGTTCTTGTAGCTGTCCCCGCACTCGAAGCCCTCTTCGGTCGCGGCGAGGAACTTGTCCGCGTCCGTGTTCTTGGCGTTGCCGACGACGAACCGCAGGCCCTTGGGGAACGAGCGGACGCTGCGGTAGTCCTGTACGCCGGACTTGTAGTAAATGGTCTGCAGCCCCTCCGGGTTGACCGCGGTGTCGCCGTTGAAGAGCGTCGGCATCCAGTACGCCGACAGGTCTCCCTTGGCCTTGCAGGTGGTCTGGCCTTGGCTGAGCGACTCGACGGTGCTGGCCGCGTTGGTGGTGGTGTTGCCCATGAATGTGTGCAGGTGCGCGGCGCCCGGCAGGTTCGGGAAGACGATCGGGTCGTCGCCGATGTTGGTCCGGCTGACCGAGCAGTTCGCCTGGAACTCGTGGAAGCCGCCCTTGTTCGGCGGAACCTCGTGCGACGGCTTGACGTTGGTCACCGGGTTGGGCGCCATGATCCACCCGGCCGCCGTGGTCGCACCGGAGCTAGGCGCCGAACTAGTCGACGGACTGGGAACACTCACCGACGGGCTGGGAACGCTCGTTGACGGGCTCACGCTCGCGCTAGGTGTGGTCGCCAGGCCCTTGCCGAAAACCTGGAATTCCCACAGCGAATACCCGTACGCAGAGGTGCGCGCGGTGCCGTACATCCGCACGTAGCGCGCCTCGCCGCCGACGGTGATCGTCTGCGTGCCGCCGGTGCCCGTGGTGGTTTCGTAGACCGACGTCCAGGTCTTCCCGTCGAGCGAGACCTGGATCTGGAACGCCCGGGCCGCGGCCCGTTCCCAGTTCAGCACCACCCGGCCGATGGTTGCCGGGGCGCCGAGGTCGACCTGAAGCGACTGCGGGTCGGCGAAGACGCTCGACCATCGGGTCTTGGTGTCACCGTCGACCGCGGCCTCAGCCGGGAAGGCGCGTCCCTCGGCGGACGAGGCGGTCGCGGGCTTGCCCTGCGACAGCGGTATCTCCTCGGCCCCGGCCTGATGCAGCGGCCCGACGAGGTACCAGGCGACGAAGCCGACGAGCGCGGCCAGGATGCCGGCCAGCACAAGGCGCCGCGACTGCGGCCGGCGGCGGTGCGACAGGGAATCGGATCTCATCGAATCTCTCCGTTGGTGGGCAAACAGATCGAGCACGCGCAGACGCTAGCGACGAGAACAGCCCGCGGTCCTGGGCCCAAAGACCCAGATCAGGACCCAGGTCTTCGATCGGCCGGCCACGGTGGATCTTCACTCGATCGGGTCACCCGGCCGCTGATTGTCCACATCGGACCGTGGTGGATAGGCGGAACGAGGCACCTTTTCGGACCATCACCGCATCGAATACCCGGTGGACCGTCATACCATCGGTGACTGTTTACCGGCCAGCACCCGTGGCGATACTTCGGGTCAGCACCAGAACCGCCCCAACGCGCCAGGTGTCCTACGCGGTGGCGCAGCGGGGCGGTAAACCCATCTCCTGATGCCCGGTCAGCGTGTGAGGACTTGATGGCCCAACTACCGACTAGCTCCCTGATCGTTTTTCTGGATATCGAGCGGTACGGCGAACGCCCCGACGGCGTCGCCACGGATCTTCGGGAGTCTATGTATCGGACCGCCGACGAGGCACTGACCGCGGCCGGCATCGTCGTGGCGGACCGCCACGTCGAGGACCGCGGCGACGGCCTGCTCGTCCTGCTGCCCCAGGCCGGCCCGGTCGAGGTGCTCGGCGCCTTCGTGCGGGAGTTGGAGTCCCTGGTCCGGCACCGGGCGGCCTCCCGGACCCCGGCCTACCGGATGCGGCTGCGGGTCGCGATCGCGAACGGGTTCGTCAGCCACGACGGCAAGGGCTGGATCGGCAGCGCGATCAACATGGCCGCGCGGCTGGTCGACGCCGGCGCGGTTCGGGCCGCCCTGGACGACAACCCCGGCGCCCACGTCGCCGTCATCGTCACCGACGACCTCTACCAGGACGTCGTGGCGCAGGGCCATCCGTCCATCGACGCGGGCCGCTACCGGCAGGCCCGGGTCCAGCTCAAGGAGGTCGACACCCGCGCCTGGGTGTGCATCCCGTACGCCGAACCCGCGGGCCCGGCGGAGCCCGGCGGCGGGCCCGGGAGCCCGAGCCCGCCGCCCACCGGCGGCTTCATCGGCAATCAGGTCACCGGCGGTGAGCAGCACATACACGGCGACTTCACCGGCATGTCGGTGCAGATCCCGGGCACGTGGGCGCCATGACGACGCCCGCAGCACCACCGCCGGCGGCCGAGCGTCCCGTCCCGCCGCCCGTCGCCGCCAAGAGCCCGGCCGGGGAGGCCCGATCCCCGTCACCGACGCCCGAGCCGAAGGCCCCGACGGCGCCGGCCACCGAGACCGGTGCGGCCAAGGGGGCGGGCGACCCCGCCAACCCGTCGCTCTCGGCCAACCAGGGCGGCGTACGCAAGGCCTTGAACGACGCCGGCAACGTCTCCGAACGGCAGAAACTCACCGAATCGGCCAACCGCAACCTGATGACCGGCAGCGTCACCCACGGCAACACCACGGTGGAGGGCAACTACATCGGCCTGCAGCTGGTGACCCGGATGGCCGACGCCACCGTGCGGCCCGGCGAACTCCCCCGCCGGTTCGGCGAGGCGGTCCGGCTGGCCTACGCCGGCGAAAAGGCCCTGCTGGCGGCGGTGCAGGCGCACACCGACCGGCGCACGCTGATCTTCTGCGCCGAGCCCGGGCACGGCAAGACCGCCGCCGCGGTACGGCTGCTCCAGCACCGGCAGGTCAGCCGGATCATGTTGCTGCGCCCCGACCAGGATCTCGAACAGCTCCTGGAGCTGACCGACGACACCGGCTACATCCTCTGCGATCCGCCCACCTCGGCCGGCATCAGCGCGCACGCACTGAACACGATCAGCTCCCTGCTGGAGAAGCATCGCAGCCACATCGTCGTCACGATCTCGGACACGGCGCTGCTGAGCGACGAGGACCTGCTCGATGTGACCGTGCAACTGCCCGCGCCGCCCGAGCCCGCGGCGGCCCTGGCCAAGCACCTCGAATGGCTGCTGCCGGCGCACGCGGCCACGCTGCAGGCCAACGACCGGCTCACCGCTCTGGTCGCCGAGTCGCTCAACGACTCGACGCCGCTGCGCCAGATCGGTGAACTGGCCACGATCATCGCCGAGGTGCACCGCGACCGCGCCGACCTGGACGTCGACGAGGTGCGCCGCCTGCTCGAACTGCGCGCCGACCAGGCCTTCACGATCTGGTTCGACCGGCTCGATCCGGAAAACCGGATGCACGCCATCGCGCTCGCCGTCCTCAACGGCCTGCCCAGCGAATTCGTCATGGAAGGCATGCGGGCGCTGCGGCGCAAACTCGACCCGATGACTTCCGGGCTCGTCGCGAGCGGGAACTCGACCCTCTCCGTCCGGCAGCCCACCGACCCGTTCCGGGTGTCCCGTCGGGAACGCTTCGCCGCCCTGCGCGCGACGGTCACCCAGGAGACCGTGCGCGGGGAGCACGGCGTCACCCGCTCGCAGACCGCGCGGTTCCTCGACAAGACGTACGCCGAACGGGTGATCCGCCGCGCCTGGTCGGAGTTCTCCGCGCAGCGCGTCATGCTCGACTGGCTCGGTGAACTGGTGGCCCACCCGGCCGAGGCGGTCCGCATCCAGGCCGCAACCGCGGTCGGCATCCTGGCCACCGACTCGTTCGAGTACGTGAGCCGTACCGTGCTCGACCGCTGGGCGATCGCCGACTCCCCCCGCCGGCGAGCCGCGGCCGCCCACGCGCTGCACATCCCGATGGCCGACCCCGAGCTGCGGCCGGTGGTCCAGCGGATGGTCCGCGGGTGGGTCGAGGCCCCGGCGTTCGGCGAGGACGGCGACTTCGGCGAAAGCGACGAGCCCGATCCGCGCGCGCAGGCCACCGCGGCCAAGGCGTACGGGTACAGCCTCGGCCGCAACGATCCGGACGGTGCGCTGAAAGCGCTGCACGGGCTGGCCCTCGCGGACGACATCCGGGTCGCCGTGGCGATCGGGGAGAGCCTCGCCGAGCTGGTGCTGTCCGACCCGGACCGGCTCACCGAGCCGGTTCTCGCCACCGTCCTGCAATGGCTGGCCGACGCCGACAAGCCGGTCGGCGAGGCCGACCGGGAAGCGACCGGGCACCTGGCCTTCCTGATCCTGGCGACCAGCCTGCTGACCGACGAGGCGACCGGGCCTCGCGACGGCGGGCCGTGGCCGACGCTGCTGTGGCTGGCCAACGAGCGTCCGCCGCTGCAGTTCGGGCTGGCCTCGCTCTGGCACTACCTCCTCATGCAGGGCCAGTACTTCCCACGGGCCGCCGAGGACGTGCTCTACGAGTGGGCCCGCTACGTCGAATCCGACCCGGCCGGATGCGCGGCCCTCGGCGAGATCCTCCGGACGGCCTGCGAGAGCGACTGGCAACACCTGCTGCGCAACCACGTCCTCGTCGAGGTCGCCGAGTGGACCGGCACCGACGTACCCACGCCGACACCCAACGCGGCCCACGCCGTGCGGGAAGCCCTCAACGACCAGGGAGCAGGCCTGTGAGCCACCAGAGGATTCCCCTCTTCGGGGAGCCGCGACCGGTCCCGCGTACCGCGCTGACGAAGCGGGATCGCCAGCCGAACGTGGCGATCGTCTACGTCTCCGACGAGGGGCAGTACGACCGCATCGACGGCGGTCGGTCGCTGAACCTCGGCGAGTCGCTGTGGACCCGCTACCGCTACCGCTTCGACGTCGACACCGCCGACCATGAGGTCGAGTTGCTGTTGCAGGGCAACGAGCTGCCTTCGCGCGAGCCCGCGTTCTACTTCGTGGCCAACGTGGAGGTCGGCTTCCGGGTGCTGGACCCGGTTACGGTGGTGCGGCGCAAGGTCGCCGACGGCTTCCCGGTGGTGCGCACCCGGGTCATGGAGCATATCCGGCAGATCTGCTACCAGTACGAGATCCACCGGGTGCTCGACGCCGAGGCCGCGGTCAACGCCCACTTCGCCCAGCCGGTGGCGCTCAACGAGGGGATCGAGGTCTACCGCTGCTTCACCCGGCTCTCGCTCGACGCGGGCGCCGCGCAGCACGCGGCCCGGCTCCGCTCGGCAGTGCAGGGCGGCGAGCTCGCGGTGCACGAGCGTCGCTCGCAGATCGACGGGGCCCGGCACGACGCGGATGTGCAGATCATTCGCAGCCGGGCGGAGACGGACGACCTGCGGCGGCGGGTCGAGGCCATTTCGGCGCTCAACATCGACGAGCAGCGGCTGCTGGAGATGTACATCGCGCAGAACCCCAACAACGCGGCCGAGGCGCTGAACCTGCTGAACGCCAAGGAGCAGGCCCGGCACGAACGGGCCGAGATCCAGCACCAGACCCAGCTGAAGCTCTTCGAGTTCCTGGTCAACCACAACCTGGTACGCGGGCCGCACATCACCGCGCTGGCCGGGGCCCTCGCGTCTCAGGTGTCGCCGGGCGGCCAGCACCAGCAGACCGCGCTGCCGGCGGCCGGCCCCTCGTACGCGCTGCCGGCCCTACCGTCGCAGCCGACCGCTCCGCCGCCCGTCGCCCCGCCGGCGGCCGCTCCTGCGGCGGCTCCCCCGCCGGGCGGCGGCCGCGGATCGATCGCGCTCGGCCCGGTCACCCCTGCGCCACCACCGGCCTACACCCCACCGCCGGTGGCCGCGCCGCAGGCTCCCGCGCCGGCCCGGCGACCCGCCGCGCGGCCGCCCATGGAGGTGCCGTCCACGCAGCTCCGGCTTCCGCAGCCGGCGGCCGGCCCGCCCGCCGTCGGACAGCGGGCCGCACCGCCGGCCACACCGCCGCCGCCACCGACGGCCCCGGTGGCCACCAGTGTGCAACCGATCTATCTGGCCATCGACGCGTCCGCGCCCGCCGGCCGGTGGGGTGGTGCCATCGAGTCCGGCCTGTCCGCGCTGCTGGACGACCTCGCCAAGCAGCCCGCGATCACCGGGGGTCTGCACGTCAGTGTTCTCGGCTTCGCCGAGACCGTCCGGACGTTGCAGCCGCTCGGCCCGGTGGTGCCCGCCCCGCCGCCGCAGCTGACCTTCGAGGGTCGGCCCGGCCTCGCCGCCGTCTTCGATCACCTGCTGCGCAGCGTCCCCGGCGACGTGGCCGGGCTCAAGCAGGCCGGCCACCGGGTCAACCGGCCGATCGTCTTTCTGTTGTGCACCTCGAAACCGGCCGGCGTCGAGTGGCTCGCACAGCGCAACAGCCTCGCCGACCGCACTACCCTGCCGGCCGCGCCGAACATCGTGGCCTGCGGCGTCGCCGACGTCGATTCGTGGACGCTGCGCGCCGTCGCGAGCCGGCCGGAATTCGGGTTCATCGCGCCGCGCGAGATCGAGCCGGCCGCCGCAATCAGCGCGTTCTGGCAATCGGTCGGCAACAGTCTCATATCGTCGGGCCTGGCGCTCAGCCGTGGCGATTCGTCGCTGTCGATTCAACGCCCCGACGGCTTCCAGATCGCCAATGACGAAATCTGAGGCAAACTCGCGACCGGGTTCGCCCCGGAAAGGCGACGACGAATTCCCCAAATTCGGGTTCTGGGGAGCACTCTCGCCGGCCGATCAGGAGGGCTTGCGGCAACTGGCGACGGTTCGCAACTTCGCGGACGAGTCAATGATCATCAACCAGGACGACGAACCGCGGTTCGTCATGGTCATTCTGCGCGGCTGCGTGAAGGTGATCGCCCGGGACACCACCGGATATCAGGCGATCCTCGCCCTGCGCGACTCGGGCGACATCGTCGGCGAGATGGCCAGCATCGACGGGGTGCCCCGCTCGGCCACCGTGCAGGCGATCGGCAACGTCCGGGCGCTCATTGTGCGCTCGTCGGACTTCCGGATCTACACACGCAGCCATCCGGACGCCTCCGACGTGCTACAACGCTGCATATCGGCGCGGCTGCGGGAGGCCGACCGGCATCGCACCACGGCCACCCGGCCGGTCGCGAAACGCCTCGCCGCCGTCCTGCTCGACCTCGCCGAGCGGCACGGCCAGCCGGACGGCGACGGCGCCATCGTGATCGACCTACCGTTGTCGCAGGACGATCTGGCCGGGCTGCTCTCGGTGTCGCGCCGCACGGTGTCCCGGGTGATGGAGAACTGGCGCCGGGACGAGATCGTCCTCACCGGCCGCCGGTCCATTGTGATCAAGGATCCCGATCGACTCTGACCAACCCAAAATCATCCAGTACGCCAGCTGGCGTACTGGATTACCACCGACCATGTCAACATCGGACCTTGGCGCCCCATCGGTCAGCCGTGCCCGCGAGACCCAATCCATTAAGGCCTCGCAAACTTAGTCGGAACGCATTGCCTTTGTGGACGTTAAACCAGACCGGACCGTCGAAAAAAGCATGGCCACATGGCCGGAACCGCCCATCCTATGCTTGCCGCATCCACATTTATTAGCCGGAGACAACGCATGCTTTCCTTGCCGGACGGTCTATCGGCATCCCGGTCAGGAACCGCTGCGGCCAGCCGCCGCGAGGTGACCCATGCAGTCCGCTGAGGTGCAGACGAACCGCTGCGCGGTCTGCCGCTGGCCGGTCGCCACCGGCGCCTGCACCCTCTGCGGCTGGCGCCCACGCGGCAACGCGGCGGAGCGCGCCGCCGCGCAGACACGGTGGGATCTGCGGGCCGTGCACCTGGCCGCGGCCGGCGACGAGTCGGTAGCGGACAAGCTAAGCGACGACGTCCGGGGCGGCCGTCCCTCCCCCGCTCAGATCATCGACGCCGGTCACCTGCCGCTCGTCGCGCTCGACAGCACCGGGGCCCTGGAGGTCGTGGCCACCCTGCTGGCCAGCCTGGTCCGGGGCGAGCTGCACTCGGTCGCGTTCCTCTGCCTGCGCCCGGACGGGGTGGAGGTGTTGACCGCCGGGGCCAACCCGTACGGCATCACCCGGCTCGCCGATCTCGACCAGAGCTGGCACTGGCTCGACCTCGCGCACGACCTTCCGATCGACACGGCGAAGCGCCACTTCGCCCTGGCCGGCGGCATCGGCGAGCCGGAACAGGCCCTGCCCGGCGCCGGGACGCAGGTGTTCGACCCGGTCGCGGTCTTCGAGTCGATCGCCCGGTCGCTGCCGCACCCCGCGTTCGACCACGGCAGCGCGGTGGTGGTGGTCAACGGCGCGCCGGGCTGGACGCTCCTCACCAAGATCGCCGAGTTCGTCGTCATCCGCTACCGCGCCGCCACGCTGCTGACCCACCCGCTGCCGGACAACGCCCGCGGGTTCGTGGGGAGCATCGTGCGGCAGGCGCCGGTGGGCCAGGCGCACAAGTTGGTCCTGCTCGAGCCGCACCCCGACCAGAACAGCGACGGGCGGGTGCACCTGCTGCTGGACACCCTCTTCGCCCGGGGCGAGCGCAGCGACAAGCGCGCCGAGATCGACCTCTACGCGCCAACCGGCGCGACCGGCCGCGTCACGCTGGCCACCGTCGTGAAGCAGGACGGCGCCCCGCCCGCCGAGTGGCAGACCGTCGACATCGTCGAGGTCGACGTCGAGCGGGGACACGCCGGGCACCTGGAGATCTCGTTGGACGAGCGGGGGCTGCCGGTCTACACCGGCCCGGCGGTCCGGCCGAGCCGGCGCACCCTGGCCACCCTGTTACGCGACGTTCCCCGCCGGCTGTCCGAGCGGAAGATCGACGTCGTCTTCGCCGCCGAACTGGTCGCCGGTCCGGGCGCCGTCGAGCGCCTCATCCTGCTGCGCGACACGCTCGCCGCCCTCGACAACGAGGCCGGCGGCGGGCAGTGGGTCCGGGTCGGCCTGCTCCCGTACGGCCAGCACCGCGGCACCGGCATCGGCGAGCCGCCGCTGGACGCGGTCGCGCTCACCGAGCCGCACATCGCGCGGGCCGCGGCCGAGACGATGACGATCCGGCCGAACTCGTACGACTTCGCCGCCGCCGTCGAGGAGGCGCTGGCCGAGGCCGGGCGGCAGAGCTGGCGCCGCGGGGCCGAGCGGGTGCTGGTCACCCTGGGCAGCCGCCCGCCGTACCCGCGGGTGCAGGGGCCGGACCAGGGACGGCCCTGCGTTGCGGGGCACGACTGGCAGGCGGAGATCGCCCGGCTGGGCGCGGGCGGCGTACGCCGCATCGCGGTCTGGTCCGACCCCGAGTGGGGCAACGTCGACCGGGTCGACGAGCCCCTGGCCGTCTGGGCCGAGACCGCCTGGCAGGCCCTCGGCGCCGACGGACGGCTCGAGCTCGCCAGCGCCACCGTCGCGGCGCTGCTCGACCGGATCGGCGCGACGTTTGTAACTCCCGAAACACCCTTTCCCTACCGCGCGGTGCCGGTGAACGCGCCACGCGCCACGACCCGGAGGTCGGCGTGACTCAGCCAGCACAGGGCACTTCCCCGTCCCAGCAGACCGTCCCGCTGCGCCGGCGAGGTCCGTCCGGGCCGGCAGCGCCCGCGCCCGCAGCCCTGACGGCCGCCAAGACCCCGGCGCCGACCCCACCCGCACCGGCCCCGACGCCGTCGGCGCAGCCGCCGAACCGGCCCAACCCGATCCGGTTCGGGCTGTGCGGCGCCACCGGCGGCGGCAAGACCACGTTCCTGGCCTCGCTGAAGATCGCCGTGGGCGAAGCGAACCAGCGACCGGGCGAACGGTGGGCCATCACGTCGACCGATCAGGCGTCGCTCAACTTCATCATCGACCGCGAGCAGGAGCTCATCGTCGGCCGTAAGTTCCCGGTGGCCACGACCACCGACACCCGGCTGCACTGGGCGATCGACGGCACGCTGCCGCCCCCGCCCGGACGGCCCGGGTTCCTGCGCCGCAACCGGCCCCCCGAGCAGGTCAGCTTCACGCTCGACGTCGAGGACCGGCCCGGCGGAACGTTCCTGCTCAACGCGAACGATCCGAACAACCCGTTCACCTTGAGCGATGCCGCCCTCGACCAGCTGGCGCACGCCGACGCGCTGGTCTTCCTGTTCGATCCGATGCGCGAGATCGGCCGCTCGGACACCGAAAACTCGAACTGGCTCTACTTCAACAAACTCATCCAGACCCTGAAGATGCGGCTCTGGAACACCGGGGGCCTGGTCAACGGCCGGCTGCCGCATCACGTCGCGGTCTGCGTGACCAAGTTCGACAATCCCGCCGTCTTCCTGCCGGCCTTCCACGCCCGGCTGATCGACATCGACGAGGACGGCACCCCGCGCGTGCCCGCCGACCGGGCCGAGGAGTACTTCTCCTGGATCTGCGAGCAGATCGACCGTCAAGCGGTCGACTCGAGCACCGAGCAGTTCCGGAACCTGCTGGCCAGCGAGCTGCTCAAGGAGCACGTGTACTACTTCGGCACGTCCTCGGTGGGTTTCTGGACCCAGCCCGGCGGCCGCTTCAACATCAACGACTTTCAGAACTTCGAGCGCGTCAACAACGAATGGCAGCTGCGCGGCAAGATCCGGCCGGTCAACGTGCTCGAGCCCCTGGTGGCGATCGAGCGCACGATCCGTCTCGGCCACCGATGATGGGCGACAGCATGATCAGCGCCGGGCCGGCGAGTCGCGTTCGCTGGGCGACGATCGGCAAGCGGGCGGCCCAGCGCGACGACTACACCGTTCTCGCCGACGACACCGGCGGGGACAGCGCGCGCCGGCACCAGTACACGAAGGCCATAGCCGACCTGGTACGCAGCAACCCCAGCAGCGCCGAGGCGGGCCAGCCGGGCTCGCTGCCGTGGGCCTTCATCGCGCCGGTGGACACCGACGCCGGCCGGCGGACCGCCCTGGTCGTGGTGGAGTGGCCGCAGGCCGACATCCGCGACGCGACCGGCCGGCGCGCCTCGCAGACCCGCTACTTCGATGTCGACTTCGCGGAGCTGGCCCGGCGCGACACAAGCTACCTCAACCTCTACGACGCCTGCGCCGCGATGACACCGGAAAACGGCACCGAGGTGTACTTTGCAGCGGAACCGGCCGACCCGGCCGAACTGGCGGCCGCCATCGCCGAGTTCGGGTCCCGCCGGCTCGCGGGTATCGCCGGGCTGATGCTGGACGGCGACGTCGTCGTCATGCCCGACCCGGCACTGACCGACCTACCCACCCGACTGCGTTTCCTGGACGCGGTGCTCGCCCTGCTGCCGTACGGGATCCGCGACAGCGTCGCCGTCGCGACCTGGACGCCCAACGATGCGCCGCACGGCTTCCGCCTGGCGTTCAGCACCAGGCAGCTCGCCGGGCAGCACGTCGTCGGCCGCGGCCTGGAGCCGGTCCTGCACCCGGGTGCCGGGCGGCACTACTTCGAACGTCTCGTGCGCTACCTCGACCACGGCGGCGAACACGCCACGGAACGCCTGGTCACGCGGCTGTGGGCGGACCGGCGCGAATATTCGGTGCACCGGCCGGAGGAGGTGCTGGGAGCCCTCGCCGATCTGGATCAGGTCTACGCCGTGTACCAGGACCTCGAACGCGGCGCGGCGAGCGTCGACCACGTCGTCCGGCTGCTGCGCACCCCCGGCATCGAGCTCGTCGCGCACGAGCCCGCCGTGGTCGACCGGCTCGTGCAGGAGGTGATCGACAAGGCGCCCGGCACCGACCTCGACGTGCTGAGCCTGCACTGGGGCACACCGGGGCTGGCCTCGATGGTGGTCGAGGCCACGCTCACGGCCCCCGAGTCGCGGGCGCTGGGGCTGTGGAACGTGGCCCGGACCGCCGGCGCCGAGGCCACGTTCCTGATCGCCCTCGTCCAAGGGGCCCGGGACGGCGAAACGGACCGCCTGGCAACCCTGCTGGCACGTCATCCGGTCCCGGCGGTGCCGGAGCTCGGCCCGGAGTTGCTCGCCTACCCGTGGATCCTGTTCCGCATCCTGACCGGCGCCTTCGTCGGGGGTCAGCGCGACTGGCTCGACCGGTGGGCCGAGCTGGCGTTCGGCCGCGACGAGACGGCCGGCGCGCTGCCGCCCTGGGCCGAACCGTTCGCCGCGATGCGATCCGGCCGCCCCGAGATGACCCCGGAGCAGCTCGCGGATCCGACGTGGAAGAACCCGCGCGCCCTGCCGGCTCTGCTCGCGCTGGCCGGGGGCACCGCGGGTGCCACCGTCTTCCTCGAGTGCTACACCGCGTGGCAGGCGCTTTTCATTCAGCTACGCAGGCGCAAACCGGCCCAGGTGCACATCTTCGCCGACGTCGCCGACAACATCGGCCTGCCCCCGCCGTCCGGGCAGGCCGGGCTGGACCTGCTCCGGCTGGCCGCGGGGATGCAGCCGGCGCGCGAACAGGCGGCGATGGACGCCGCCACCACGGCGGCGTACCTGGACGGCTTGAAACACCGCTTCACGAAGCTAAGCCCCGAGCCGGTCCGGCAGCACAGCGCGGAGCTGGCGGCGCTGCTCGTTCCGGGCCGGCTGACCAGGTCCGGCGTGGACTTCCTGCTCGACCTGGCGCTCGTGGTACGCCAGACACCCACGCTGGACGGCGAAGAGGTCTACCGCCGCCTTGCCGCGCGCGCCGCCCTCGAACCGGAGGCGCTCTACGGGCTAGCGGCCGACACCATCCAGTACCTCGTCCACCTCGAGCCCGGCCTGGGTACCAAACTCGCCAGCCGGCAGCTCGGTGACGCGGCCGCCAAGAACTGGTCCCCGGGCGACGTCATCCCGATGTGTTTGCAGGCCTTCCGGTCCGGGATGACCAGCGTCGCCATCCTGGACGAGCTCGGAGCGTGGCGCGGCCTGGACGACCCGGCGACAACGTTCAGCCTTCTCGATCAGCTCTGGAAGGCGGCCGGGCGACCCAACTCCGAGGAGCAGGACCGGGCGCTGCGGCCGGGGCTCGCGCATGTGCTCGAGGGCCGATCCGGGGTGCAGCGCGCCCGCGACCTGAACGCCTGGCTGGCCCACCGGGCGGAGGTGTACCGAGCGCACGCCGCGTTCCTGCAACGGATCATCAAGACCCACAAACCGCCTAAACAAACGCGCTGGCCGGGAGGTCAATCCTCGCCGGAGAAGGCCGACCCGCGGGACAACTCCGAAAGGAGTCAATGATGTTCAACCGGTTTGCTGCGGCTCGGCGCCGCACAATGACCCTGCTCGCCGCGGCCGCCGCCATCGCGCTGGCGTGGCCGCCTGCCGCCGCGTCGGCCGACCCGGCGACGCTCGCTCAGATCGAGAAGGCCGTCGGGGTGGGCGACATCCCCGCCGACTACATCATCATGGCGGACACCTCGGGCTCGATGGCCGGCGCCCGGTACAACGGGCTGAAGACCAGCCTGCGCGCGTTCATCGCCGCGCTCGACCCCGCCGACCAGGTCACCCTCATCACCTTCGACTCCGACGCGGACGTCGTCTATCAGGGGCGCGTCGGTCGGTCGCCGGACGCCCTGATCGCCAAGCTTCCCGCGACCGCGGACGGCACGGCGACCGACATCGGTGCGGCGCTGGAGAAGGCGACCGACGCACTCGAGCGCAAGGGCGCACCGGCGATCGCCAGCGTCGTGCTGGTCACCGACGGCGGGCACGTGCCGCCAACCGGCAGTCCCTACCCGGAGACCGACGGCTACGCCTGGCAGCAGCTGCACAAGCGGGTCAAGCTGATCAGCAAGCAGAGCCTGCGGGCGTACGCCCTGCCGTTGTCCGGGGTGTCCGGCGCGTCGCTGATGGGGCAGGTGTTCGACCGGCCGACCTCGCTCAACGCCGCATCGGTCGGGGACGTGACGCGGCTGCTCGAGACGCCCAAACAGGAGGCCCGCAAGGCGAAGATCCGCTCCGCGCTCGCCGCCGAACAGGGCAAGGGTCTCACCGTCGAGTGGCCCGCGGATCTGGCCCGGCTGTCGCCCGGCGACAACAAGATCACCCTCACCGTACGGTCGAGCACCGCGCACATTCCGCAAGAGCTGACCAACGTCTCGGTGACCAGCAGCAACCCGGCCATCCAGGTACGGCTGCGCAGCACCACGGTCGTCGTGCCGGCGGGCGGGTCGGCCGAGGTGGGCGCGGTGGTCTCCTGGGACGCCGGGCCGCGCAGCCTCGCCTACCACGAACCGGCGTCGGCGGACACCGGGCTGAAGCTCTCCGCGTCGGCCACCTCGCCGTGGAGCGCCACCCTCGCCGACGACCTGGGCATCGGATTCCAGCCGACGCTCACCGGTGCCGAGGTCACCGGGCACGGCTCGGCCAACCTCGGACGGCCCTGGCCGTACCGGATCGCGCTGCTACTCCTGATCGTCGCGGCCGGGCTGATCTTGCGGTGGTTCTACCAGCGTCCGATGCTGTACGGCACGCTGCTGGTCGAACCGCCGCAGCCGCCCGGTCACCGGATCGGCCTGGGCGGCCGCGGCCGGGTCGTCACCCTGAACCGGGCCGAGACCGGCGAGAATGAACCGATCCGCACCCGGATCGTGCGCAAGCGGGGTGGCAGGCGACTCCGGCTCGAGGTGGGCGGTACGCCGCTGGAGCTCAGGCCGAACAGCGGTCGCACCCTGCGCAGCGTCGGATTCGAGTGGCAGGACGGCTCTCAGCCGGCCCGGCCCGTGACACAACAACCACCGGGCGTCTCCGCCCTGCAGGTGCCGAACAAGCCCGCGTCCGGCGCCACCACCCAGTGGTTGACGGCCCCGCAGTCCACCCCGGCCCGGCCGGCCCCCGCGCCCGCCGTCGCGCATTGGCCGGTGCCGACACCGCCCACACCCACCAGCACACCGACCGGGCACGCGCCGCCGCCCGCTCCCACAACACCCGACGTCCCGGTTGCCCGGCCGCAGCCGGCTCCCCCGCGGACCGCCCCGATCGACCCCGACGCCGACGCCGACCTGCCCGTCATCGACGAGCAGATCGCCCGCATCGAGTAACAGACCACCCGGCACAACGAAGGAGCCCGGCACGATGAGCCAGCAGATACTCCCCTTCTACCTCGTCTGCGACGAGTCCGGATCGATGTCCGGCGCGCCGATCCAGGCGATCAACGAGGCGCTGCCGAAGCTGCACCAGGAGATCGGCAGCAACCCGGTCGTCACCGACAAGACCCGCTTCTGCCTGCTCGGTTTCTCGGGCAAGGCCGAGATCCTGCTGCCCCTGTCGGACCTCAGCGGCGTAACCTCGATCCCGGCGCTCAAGGCCTCCGGCGGCACCGACTACAGCAAGGCGTTCGACCTGCTCCGGCAGACGATCAACGACGACGTCAACGCGCTGAAATCCCAAGGCCACCAGGTGTACCGGCCGGCCGTCTTCTTCCTCTCCGACGGGCTGCCGAGCAACAACGGCTGGGAGCAGCCCTACCAGGCGCTGATCGACCCGGGCTGGCGTCCACACCCGAACATCCTGGCGTTCGGGTTCGGGCAGGCCGACCAGAAGACCATCCAGCAGGTGGCGACGACGAAGGCCTTCATGGCCGACGGCACGCTCGGGCCGGCCGACGCGCTGCAGGAGTTCGCCAAGTCCCTGATCCGGTCGATCGTCAACTCGGGCACCCAGTCGGCGGCGGACCAGTCCGGCGGCGCCACCCTGGTCATGCCCGACAACGTCCCGGGATTCACGACCATCAGCGCGGAACAGGTGTGATCCGGCGGTTTCTGCGCTGGCTCGGATGGGGGATACAGATGTCTGACGAACGACAGCCCGCGGCCGCGACCGCCGATCCGACGGTCCCCGCCGGACCGCTCGAACCGATCGCGGTGGACCAGAACCCGCGGCCGGCCGCCGACCCGGTCCACGAGGAGCAGCCGTCCCCACCGGAACCGCGCCAGCAGATTCCCGTGCAGATCCGGCAGCCGTCGCCGGTCGCGTCCGGGCCGGCCGAGCTCGGTGAGCCGGTGGTGCTGGTCGGCAAGCCCCGGCTGAAATCACGGCCGGGCGCCTTCACGACCGCGCTCGACGCGCCGCCCGACTCGGCGATCGACGGCGGTGACCTGAACGGCATGGTGGTACGGGCCGCGTCGCTGCGCGGTGACGACCACCGGTACTACGCCGATCCGCGGCAGGACGCCTTCGCCATCCACTCGCTGTCCACCGGCAAGGGCGCCACCGCGCTGCTGGTGTGCGTGGCGGACGGCGTCGGCAGCAAGCCGCTGTCACACCTCGGGTCGGCCGCGGCAACCCGCATCCTCGGCCAGGAGATCGAGCCGTACGCGCAGAAGTTGCTTGATCCTGCCGCCGAAGGTGGCCTGCGCAAGCGATGCGCCGAGGTGATCAGCCATGTCACGCAGCGGCTCGAACTGGAGGCCGCCCACCGCCAGGTGCCCGCTCAAGCGCTGTCCACAACGCTGGTGGCGGCGCTGATCGGGTCGATTGCCGGTGGCGGCCACCGGCGGGCGGTGATGTTCGCGGTCGGCGACAGCCCCGCCTACATCCTGCGGGACGGCCATTTCGAGCAGATCTTCGGCGCGGGCGCGGCCGACGACCTGGCCGGCGCGGCGACCGACGCGCTGCCCTCCCGCACGGTCGAGCCGATCGTGATGGTGGCCGAGCTCGGACCGGGCGACGTGGTGGTGCTCGGCACCGACGGTCTCGGCAACCCGATGGTCAACGAAGACGTCCGCACCCAGCTTGCCAAATGGTGGCAGGGCGGCCCGCCGTCCCTGCCGGCGTTCTACTGGCAGATGAGCTTCCGGGCCCAGTCGTTCGGCGACGACCGCACGGCCGCCTGCGTCTGGATCGGCTGAGGTGGCGGGCGTGGGCGGCACCACCGGGGCGACGCCAGGAGTCGAGCAATCCGCGCTGAACCTGGGCGAGGTGCTCGACAAGGGCGGCCAGGGCGAGGTGTACACCCTCGGCGATCGGCCGGACCAGGTGTTCAAACGCTACTTCATGCCGAACGTGAACGCCGCCGCGCTGGCCGGCCTGGTCGGCTTCCCGCTGCGGCTGCGCCCCGCCGAGCAGCGGACGCTCGAGGAAAACACGGCCTGGCCGACCGAGATGGTGCTGGCCAAGGGCCAGGCGGTCGGTTTCCTGATGCGACGGGTGCCGCCCGCGTTCGTGGCCCGGACGGCAAGCGCCAAAGGCCAACTGCGGGAACTGCAATACCTGCTGTACGAGCCGAACCCGCTGTGGGGCGACATCGAACCGCTCGACGCGGACGACCGGGTCGAGCTGGTCCGGGCGTTCGTGGAACTGCTGCGCATCCTGCACCGGCACGCGGTGGTGCTCGGCGACATCTCGATGCGCAACATCCTCTGGGCGCCGGGGGATCCGCCGCAGCTGTTCGTCCTCGACTGCGACTCGGCCCGCTTCGAAAGCTCGCCGTCGGTGCTGCCGCAGGCGAACACGCCCGACTGGGACGACCCGCACGCTCCGCCGGGCAGCTCCGATCTCGACTCGGATCGCTACAAACTGGCGTTGTTCGTGGCGCGGGTGCTCAGCCGGGACGCGTACCTGCGGCCGGGTAAGGAACTGCAGCTGCTTCCCGGGATCGAAAATCCGATCGCCGAGCTGGTGCGCAAAAGTTTCGAGCGGGCCGGCGGCGCCCGCGGTTCCCGCCCGGACGCCGACGAGTGGGCCCGGGCGCTGAGCGGACGGGCCAGCATCGCGCTGACCCCGCCCGCGCCGCGCGCGCCCGTGCCGCTGCTGCCGCTGGCCGAGATGGACAACCGGGGCGAGCGGGAGGTCATCCAGTTGCGGCCGTTCCAGCCGGGACGGCCCTGATGCCGCTGACCGGGCCGCAGCTCAAGACGGTCAACGAGGCGCTACTCGACGCCTTCGGCCTGGCCGGCCTGGACCGCCTGCTGCTGTTCGGACTGGACGTGCACCGCGAACGGCTGTCGGTCGGTGGCGGCCTCACCGAGGTGGTCTTCGCGGTCACCCTCGAACTCAACCGGCAGGAGCGGATACCCGCGCTGCTGGCCGCCGCCCGCGCCGCCAGCCCGGGCAACATCCGGCTCGCCGAGGCGGCCGCCGAACTGCTCGCCACACCCCTGCGACCGGCGCAGATCCCGGCCCTGGAACGGCTGCTCGGCGGCGACCGGAGCCGGCTGCTCGACGCCGGCGCCTGGCATGTGCGGCTGGGCGACATCCAGCGCTGCGTGGCCCGGGTCGAGTTCGCGGACGGTCGGCCGCTGGCCACGGCGTTTCTCATCGGCCCGGACATCGCCCTCACCAACCAGCACGTCATGGCCCCATTCCTGAGCGGGCGCCTGGCCCCGACGAACGTACGGTTCCGGTTCGACGTCACCTGCCGGGACGACGGTCAGCCGCTCTCGA
>Ga0307512_10003442_pt1 | contig 18434 bp, 16 predicted proteins | sample 14_EM_MG_FD_200267 | JGI IMG/M metagenome (GOLD analysis project Ga0307512, IMG submission 200267) | Populus trichocarpa ectomycorrhiza microbial communities from riparian zone in the Pacific Northwest, United States - 14_EM | ecosystem: Host-associated > Plants > Roots > Unclassified | place...
ATTCCCTTCGCTTCACCACGTTTTTCGAATTCAGGGTGGTTCGTAGGAAATGACATTGTTTGAGGAAGGTTTCGGTTGTAGTCCCAGGTCTCCTTCATATGGGGCTGTTGTCCTCCAAAACCCAAATTCATACGTGCGACAACCAATGCATCATGATCATAGGCACTATGGTTGGTTGCATTATCGAATGCCCATAGACCCTGGTAACCAGGAAATGCGTATTGGAAAATTGGAAGCGCAGTGGATTTGGCATGCTCAACCATTCGTTCTCCAGTCCAGTAATTACCCTTACTGTATTCTAGGTACTCAAAGGCATCACGGACTGGAGACCCATCCCTCTTTGGCCACATCGGGTTTCATAGTAGTTCGGCATCAGAAACAGTATTTGGAACTCGAAGTGGACCTCCAGGAGTCAGAAACGCAGAAACCATGATGCCTTGTCCCTTGTTTTTAGGTCGTAATTGTGGCTTGTCCTTCTTCAACCATATCCGTCGTTTTCCATCGTTGGCATTGAAAGTTGACTCATCGTGTGTGACAAGAACCAGTGGCTTCTCGCCTTCAAGTAATCCTATATATTTGTAATTAACATGCTGTTATTACAAGAAGAAATGAATGATATACCTGGTGGTTTCTCCCAAGTACCATCTTCGTTGAAGATCACCATCCGGCGCTCTAACTCTTTCCAACGGGGAATGAACACATTCACGCGGTAGTCTACCACATCTTCTCGCTCATGTCCATCGATATAAACTCCTTTCTGAACAACCCCATAGTGAAATCCCATGTTATTCAGCCAGCAACGGGTTGTGCGGACACGGATTCGATGACTGCGTTCGCCGGTAGCTGTGGCACTACTATTTTCTGTAGTTGCAGATTCCAAACAGTCGTGTATTGCTTGTTTAGCCCGCTCTGAATCCAGATATTCACCAACTGCTTGAGCCAGCCTGTGTGCCGTGATTTCTACCACTGTCAGTTTTTATTTATTATATAAAAAGGTTGATGACATACTTTCGCCCATGCCAGCCAGCCATTCCCGGACGGCAATTTGTACTCCTTCATCATTAAACCAGGAGCGAGTTTTCGCATAACATCCTCTCCTTCCTTCTTCAATTTTCCCCTCCAGGATCCATTGTAACTCCCAAGTAACCAACTTTTGTGCAAAGTATAACCCCTTTCCAAAACATCTAGCCACTACCTGAGCCATCTCCTGCCGAGTCTCCCCTAACTTCCGACCATTTTGCACCTTGAACAAGCAAAGAACAGCCTGATGTCGGATAATGTTCTGGGGGAGTACATCCGCTGTCTTTTTGGATCTCAATTTCTTTTCCAGCAGAATCATGGCATTGGTGCGCTGTGCTTCCGAAATTTCCTGTCGTGACACCTCATTCTGTCCTGCAGACCCCTCACCGCTGGTGGATACTGAATAGTGTTCTGCTTCGGATATTATAGCAGGGTCCAGGTTCAAAGCTGTGGGGCGGATAAGGAATCCATCGTCCAGTGTCCGAGATCCTAGAGCTGCCAATTTCAACTCCCTCTGCTCCTTCTGTTTCCTTCTTTTTTGTTTTTTACTCAATTCTGCACATCGTTGATATCTAACTTTGATATCATCATAGAGAGCGTCCCCCCGGTTTTCCGCTGTAGCCATCAGATAAGCGAGTGCATCCCCCTCTGGCTCTGCATCCTCCTCTCCTTCTGTGAATTTGCATTCATCCTCCTCCTCCTCCTCCCCATCTGACAGTCCTTCCCAGTATACTGATGCCGGAACTTCTCTCCAGAACACAGCAGTATCACCCAATACGCTTTCTCCTTCCAAATCCTTTGCATTGTCGGGTACTAGCAGCTCACTCTTTCGACAGGCCTTTCTTTCCCCTCGCGCTTTTTTCATATGCCGGTGTTGCTTTCTAACAGGAGGCATGCTGTGTGGGTGTGTACTCAGAAGGCAGCAACGGAATACAGCTTGTGTAGATAGTATGATGGTTCGGTAGTGTGTGTTAACGCGATCAAAATGCGCCTTTTTTTGTATGGATCAATATTGGTTTTGTAAGAGCGAAAGCCGTGCTGGCGGTAGCTGGTTGTAATCTGGGAACTGTCAGTCCGCACTCAGACAAAATGTTGGATCATGGCGCACGCTGGGCAGATGGAACAAGTGTCGCAACGCTGTTGAAACGCGCCCTTTTTTTTTAGAACTATCAGATAGTGCGAGGGCAGAGAATGGGCTGGCTGGGCTGGAAATTCTGATGTTGGAGCTGGCTATGGCCGTTCGGATAGCAGTGATGGGTTACGCGACGCGTCTCAAGCCGAGGAAAAATCACACAAAAAATCACAAAATATTACTGCATTGGGAATTAATTAAATAATTGAATTTTCAAACTGAATGTCCCTATACATTGGCTCAAGGCGTCCGCCACCATACGTGCAGTCCGGGCTCTCTATCTATATGACTAGCGCGAGGTAAACTTACATAGATATACGTATGAGTGAATTCTTGTGACAAGATTCTGAAGATTTGGCTGCTCTTGCCCATCCGACCGATTCCAGTCTTGTCTTCCTTGACCTCCTTGACCTCCTTGACCTCCTTCCGGCCTCTTCCTTCCTTCCGACTGGTTTAAGTATCCTCTTCCTTGTCCTCCTCGTCCTCGTCTACCACGATTTCCACGATTTCCGCGATTTCCCCGATTTCCACCTCTGCCGCGTCCTCGTCCACGACCTGAATTGGTACCTTGCGTATATAACACTACCCCTCCAGTGGTGGATCTATTCCGACGTTCTTGTTCGTCGAGGGAAAGTCTAACGATTATCGTTTCGACGGTAATGTTTGGAGTCTCGCGTAGGATAGTGACTAGGTTTTGAAATTCTGGTGGAACGGTGTCATAAATGCGAGTTGTGAGTAATCCGTCTGATACCGCTTCGTTTGTACCGTGGAGTTGGGCTTGGTGAGTCTGCAATCGTGCGATGTAATCGCCGACTTTCTCTACTGACGCTGGATGGGTATTGAGGAATTTGGTAAGGATAGTCGCTCTTCCAGTTTGCGAGGCAGTAAAGTCGAGTCGTCTGAGCAAGGTGTCCCAGATTTCTTTGGGATCGGTGAGATCGCGAATGTGAACTTGAACGTTTGGCATGCACGTCTGCTTCAAAAGGTGAGCAGCCAACGCGTGTCGTTTGCGATAGCTGTCAGTCGCCGCTTTTGCCGTCGCACCATTTGCCACCGGTGGCTGCTGCTCGTCTCGCTGACGATTTAGAACGCGTCGACTACCGTAAGAGCCGATTGGACAGCGCTCTTCCAGTCTTCGTAATTCGTTCCGTCAAGCTTCTTGATAGCACCGTACTTCCATTAGTACCAGGTGTTGTTGTCAAACTTGGACGACTGCATGGTGTACGATTTAGGTAGCAAATTAAGAAAAAGGTCGGAAAAGTTCTTCGATTTGAGAAAATATCTTGAGTAGGAGGGTGAGGAACTTCTTTTTGTCAAAGATTTGATGAAATTGCGACGAGGGCTCATACCCTGTCAATGGGAGTGATGTGAATATCAATGTGATGGTTCTCCATGTGACACTGCCTATATATAGCAGTGTGGTCACGAGGACTGACTAAGCATCAGATGACATCAACAGTGAGAATGAGCTTGGCATCGAGTGATATTGCATGTGCACTGACAAAAGTCTCAGCGGCGTACACGCAAAAACCCGGGCAACCCTTTGTTTTATCTAATTAACAAGGTTTTTTTGGTTATTATTCTTCGCCTCGTTGACGCGGTGCCAATCGCATATCGGACGGTGTGCGACTGGAACATTTCTTCTATTTATTGCGGGTTGGGTTCTGCTGTAAAAGTCACTCTGCACCCTCCCTCCCCTTACCAGCATAATCAACCCCAACTCCACCAGTCTCATCTGAAGCCGCTTCGACTTTACACCGTGAAGTTTCTCATACATGGCTGCATACACAGTCACATATCTCCTTCCTTTCCCCGTCATTCGGACTCTTCCGCGACTTCTTTTGGCTGGGATCGTTGATTCGATCAAAGGGCATGGCCTTGGTAAATAGGAAGGGTGGATATAGTTTGTGGTGGGGCTTCTGAGGCACCTGGATGTCTTCTGTGCGGCGAACAGATTTCCCTCCGGAACGCATGCGCCCTAGATACAGTGAACGTTCTTATTAGCGTATTCTGATAAAGAGCTTCGACTGTGTGAATAAGATGCCGCCAGAGCGATACCACAATCATTGAGTATATAACCATAGCGAGATCCCCCTGGGTCCTCGAAATTCCCTGCTACAAAGTGCCAATGGGTATATCATTCCCCTCAAAATAACAAGAAAAGAATAAAAACAGTCGTTAGATCGTCCAGAACAAAAGAAATAAGACAGTAGATACAAAAGCGCGCCCCAAATAATCCAAAACCACATAGATAAACACAGGGATAGAGAAAAAAAAAACTACCCTCCACCCGCCGGCAACCCCCCAAATGTCCCGGTTGACGCCTCCATGATTTTCCCACCGCCCAGACTTTTCCCTCGCTCTCTCATCCTGCGGCCCTCCATCAACCCGCGCAGACCGCGCTTCTGCAGGCCAATGATGTTGATGCTCTCCCACCACTCCTCGTCTGCCGCGCCCGGTAGCGGTGGAAGCGGCGCACTCGTGTCCTCATCCACGCCGGTATCAACGTTGCCGCTCGCAGCGGCGGCGGAAACGTCATCGTCGGGATGTTTATTGTCCATGTAAACGGCTTCGATTCCAGAACCTGAACCCGCGGCGGTCGCGGCAGCGTTGAAGACTGCCGCAGCGTTTTTACCGTCGAGCTGCTGATGGATCCGTTCCACAGTTGCTTCGAGGAGTCCCTCGATGCGGTAAGGTCGTGCGATCTGTAGGAGCGAGCAAAGGATGGGTGCGATAACGCTTGGGTCGCCGGGAGGTGGCAGGGAGCCGGTATATAGGAACTCGGTGAGTGCTAGGACTACCGAGTGGCAGTGGGGGAAGTAGAGACATCGGGGGCGGTCGAGGGGATTGTATTGTGCTGTCGTTGGTGGCTGCGAAGGGGGTGGGATGCCCGCAGGACCCCCTGCCGCTGCGGGCGCGGAGAAGGATTGTGGCGTTATGGTAGCCATGGATACTGCGCGGCCTGTTGGATCCGGCTCATGCTTGGTCGAGTTTAGGAGCTCGATGAAATATGGGCCCCACCTCTTGGCAATCATCCGCGAGTTAACGGGCACCGCTTCGCCCTCCATGCACACGAACTCCATGTCGGCAAGCTCGGGCATGTTCATGAACATACGGCCGAACTCCTCAGCAGCGGGCGAGAAGGTCCTCTGTGCAGCCGGGTGCGAGGCGTTGCGCCAGTTCTCGTACAGACCGAACGCTTCCAGATCAACTTTGCAGAGATTGGTGAAGTTAATACGACGATGGTTGTAATCCTCCACTAGAGAGCGACCCTTATTCCCTAGAATCAGGAAGGAGCTGCGACGGTTCCAGAGCACCCCGCGGTTCCATGACCCCTGTGCGAACACCTGCCCGGCGTCGATGCGTGACCATACCAGTGTCCGTAGATCCAAGGCCCAGAGCGCATACTCCTGTTTGTTGGAAGTAAGGTATGTTCCCGACACCACGAAGTGATTATCCAACACCCCGCCGTTTGGGAACCGCAACCCCGGAGGCGAGTGCTGCCCGTTCATCGTCTTCTCCGTCAGCGATCCATCCGGCAGACGCAGCTGTAGCTCCAGTCTGACATCCAAAAAGTTGTAGTTTGAGTAGATCAACATCGCGCCTGGGCCATTGGGGTTCGGCGCATTGCCATTCACAGCAGCAGGAGCAGCAGCGGGGGCTGGTTCGTCACCTGCTGCTGGCGCATCAACACCAGCCCCTATCTGCGCAACCGACAACTTATTTCCCAGCGGCGCCACGACCGACCTGTAAGCTCCACACGACCGATCCAGCGGACTCTTTGATGACCAGGTCAACGAGCGCAGATTGAAGACATTGACCTCCTCTATGTAATGATTCGCCGAGTCCTGACCTCCCACGACGACCATCTCCGCGCCGCCAAACCCATCCAACCTCTCCCCGCCCACCACCGCCGCCGCAACCGCATTAGCCGCAGTGAAAAACGCCGTACTCTGCAGGATCGTAGCACAGTGCGCATATCTTCCCTCCGGCGGATTCGGCGTGGGGATGAACGTCCAGGAGCACGACGGAATATCAAAGATGTAGATATCGCTCATGACCTGGACCTCGCTCTGGTCCGGTTGATTCTGCTGGCCGGCAGTGGCACCACCTGCCGGTGACGGCGTCGTCATATTGTGGGTCCCCTCTTCGCCCGAGGGCGCTGCCGCGTTGTTGGTCGGCGACATCCCTCCGAAGCAAACCAACTTCGAGTCGCCCAGCGCACACACACTATGGAAGTACCTTGGCGGCGGGATTTGCCCCTTTGTCTCGAGCTTCCGCCATACCCGAGTCATCAGGTCGAGAGCGTACATATCGTTCGTGAGTTGTGGCCTCGAGCGCGACAGGATGCGCCCGCCAAAGACGAAGAGGACATCGCCGACGACGGTGGTCGAGGGACCGACTAGAGGCGCGGGTTCCCTGCCAGTGGTCTTGAGGATCGTTGAGACCAAGGTCGAGAAGTTCTGCGACGAGGAGGCAGGCTGCGCAGCTGCGACGGGTGTCGACGAGCGCGGATCGAGGTGATTCGCGCTGGTGCTGCTGTTAGTGGTTGCCATTGGGGGAGGTGTCGTCGTTGTTGTGGGAGTTGAGGGGTGGTTCGTGGCCGCGGGAGCGCTGGGGGTAGTGGTCATATTCGATTGGGCTAAATGGGCCAAGCGCGCGGCCCCTTGATGCAGGGAAGCAACTTCAGATATTCCTGAAGCTTCTACGACACAGCGCGGGCCACGCATGATTCAATTCGCTAGAGAGGGCGGGAGTTTAACTGTAGCTGTGGTTTGGTGACTTTACTTTCGCGATGGAGGTATTTCGGATTTCAAGGGGTTTTTATAGGGAAGAGGGGGAGTGAGCGAATGCTGTTTCAGAACCGCACTCCGTACGGCCCATCGGAGCAAAGGCTCTCCGATGATGTCTTGATGGGAGATGTTACACTGCGCAAAGCGGTGCAGCGTGGTAAGCTCCAGGCAGACGGTGCGAACATCCAAAACCACTCCGGCAAGTGTGACGGCTTCAATTCGCCATCATAGATGCCTGCGTGAGCTTCCCGGCTATCACGGAGTAATACACCAAAGCTCCCGGCTACTTAGGTCCGCATCACTCACATGGAGTATCTCCAGCCACAAATGCAAGGAGGGCAGTTCGAAACATCCAGAGGCTATCTAACCTCGATCTCCTGCACTTGCAAAGCAATGTGCCACCCAGAAGGCAACTCAGTTACCCAGTCACGCCGAGGGATAGATAGAGGAGAGAAGCTGCATTATCACTATCGAAAAGTATACGGATAGAACGTCCCTACAATGCACCAGGACCAGTATGTACTTCACGAGACTGCGTCGACAACCTTGATGTCTGTCCTATCAGGAATCGACCGTATGGCAGCCCGTTCGGCCTCCCGATCCTTCCCATCATCCCCGATAAACACTGTCAAGCCGGAAAATGCTTCGAAGAGACTCTTCTGATACCACTCCTTCCGTGAGTATCCACCGGCAGCAACCTCCGTCCTGTCGACGAAATCATCCACCCAATCGTACCTCGGGTACTCGTCCAGAACCTTAAAGTACCGACTGGTATCATCGACGCCTTTGCCTAGCGGTTGCCACTCCTCTTCCTCTTCCTCCTCCTGCTCATCATCTTTGCTGACTTTCGCCAAAAAGGAGCTCATGGCTAGTTCTCGACCTTGCTGGACGCCCTTAGCATTAACCACATCCAGTCTCGCTTTCTGTCTCCTCTCTTCCACCCGCTTCGCACACGCCACCTTGATCCTTTCGACCAGCTCGAAATCGCCCTTCGCCATAGCCTCGATTTGCGCCCGGCGGCTCATGAGCATCTCCTTCTTCTCCTCCTCGGACTCGATGACTGCCGCATTCCGCGCAGCTCTAAGCACATCCTTCTCAGCATCCTCCCTGGCGAGAAACGCCATCGCCTCGGCACGCTGCCTCTGCGTGTTCCTCTCGATAACCGCCTTGTTCTCCTCTTCATAATTTCGTAGTTTACTCTCTGCCGCCTCCACCTCCTTCTTGGTGCCATTAACGATATCGAACGTTGTTCCCTCGACCATCTCAAGGTAATCATCCCATTCACGCTTAGTCGCGAACTCGTCTTCGCGGCGGTTGAAGACCTTGTTCACGCGTTTCCGGACGTCGACCTCGCGCTCGACCGTTAGGTCACCGAAAGTTTGTTTGCGAAAGCGTTGGTTTCGAAGGCGCTTGCCGCAGCCGGCGACGGGACAATCGCTGGGACCGTTGCCGAAGAGACGATCCACACAGGACGAGCACATCTTGTGGTAGCACGTCGGCTCGATTAGGAATTTAATTGCTGGATTGAGGTAACGCGAGGACTTGCACACTGGGCAATATTCTTCGGAGTCTGGGTAAGTTAGTATTTGCGGCATATGGTGTTTATCGGAGGGAGCTTGTAGACGTACCGTCGATAGACATGGTGAGCGGTGGCGGTGGAGTCTTTGTTTTTGTGTAGGCAATGGTCGAAGAAAGTTAGATGGTTGAGTAGAGGTAGTTGAGCAGAGGAGAACATATCTGGGTGAAGTACATACCTAGGCGTGGCCGAGCTCAATCTACAGTGCAACGTTACACAATCTAGATAGCGTGACTGAGCACGTGCCACTGGACATGTATTATCACTCGCTTACTTGCTGCTTCGAGCCACCGACTCTGGTTCAACGAACTCACTCCATCACAATTGAGATCAGATGGTGTCCGGCCCATAAAGGCATTCCTGCAAAACGAGGAGGTTGATGAGTGGGCCAAGCTGGCAGCGGACGGGCCGTATTCCCATGGAGTGGAATGGCTGCAATTTGCAGACAGGTATGGCAGAAGGTCAATGCCTCTTCCCAGATCCTTTGCACACCTTAAGCAGGGAATCTCGGAAGAGAAGTGGCCGGAAGCCAAGACGTGGGCGGATTCTCCCATTACTCGGAAGAAGTATGTACCAATACTGCCAGCAGCATAAGGCGCCCCGGCAACCGACCCAAATTCAGCGAAGAGCAGCAAGCTGCTAGCGGCGAGGTACTGCCAATTGAAGACAGGTCATTGTCTCACTGGACAATACCTAAAGTGGACGAAGAATAGGCCCGCAGCCAAGTGCTGGTGGTGCCCGTACTGGACCCAGACCCGGGAGCACCTCTTCAAGAACTGCCCCCACTGGAAGGCGCAGCAGAAAATCCTATGGGCGGAAGTGTTGGGCAACTGGGTGGAGGAAGAATCGGTTCAAGATTCGAGATCTCTTCACAGATGAGCGCTGCAGCTAGGCAATCCTGGACTCCCTATCTACCACGGATGTGGGACGAAGGGTGGGTCTGGAGAGGTTGGAGGAAGATGTGCAGAGTGTGTCGGAAGCGGAGCTCCAGGAGCGTGAGTTGAGGGAAGAGGCGAAGAGGTTGGAGGCGGACGAGCTGAGAGGGACCAGGGGGTGATTGTACATGTGGCATATTTGGGAGGCCAGGGCGGAGGGCAAGGGGAGCTACAACGAGCCACCTGCGGATTGATCGAAGCTGAGGTGGACACTCGGGTTAAAAGTACGCCGCCATAGTCTACATAGGCTGTATGCGAGTACGATTAATCAAAAAAAATCAATGAGCTCACTTGCTCACGGGGCCAATTGCAGTTGGAAATCCAGTAAGAATTGCCTTATTCAGGCTACTATAACATACTTGCCCCCAATGCCGCGAAAACAAAAAGTCAAGTAAACAAAAGAATGAACCCAAACACGTATGTACAAAGGCGACAAGCCAAACTCCAAGCACTAGCTAAAACATAACCCATCGGACACCCAAAAAAAGAAGTAACAAAATGAGTGAAGGCAGTGGATGGACAAGAATTTGGGTATTCCAAAAAAAAAAAGGAAAAGGAAAGAAACCGATAACCCGGCAACAAGAAACGAACGGTTAAGCAATTAGGTATCAGAATCAACCCCAGTTTACACGGCCAGTGACTTAATCAGATCCTCCGTCTCGTCACCCATTTCATATTCCTTAGGCCTCTCACGCTCGACGAATCCCTCGTTGACATCGTATAGTGCGTAAATCTGATCAGACTTGGAGTCCATCTCTTGAACGAGTTCGTTCAGTTCCCGAGTCATCGCCTTGCGGCGCTTCTTCTGAATGGCTGGATCAAGCAACATGAACTCTTCGCTCCTGCGCTGATAGATCCTGGGGGGTTGTCAGCAACGTGTCGCCGCACCACGTACCAGACTATTAACTCACAACTTGAGATGCCTAAATTCATCCCTTAGCTGCCTGACCACGCGCTCTAATTGCGTCTGCGGAGCGACACTAGGGCGCAGGGTGTGCTCTTCTTCGAACCCTTCGGGAACTGGGCGTTTTGAGGCAGGTTCAAGCGGCGGGGCGGAGTAGAGACAAGAGTTATCGATATCTTTCAAAGGATTATCACGCTCCATCTCCTCTTGACGAAGGCGCAGGCCATCGTATCGGACACAGACAGTGCATTGTCGGGTATCGTGGTCTTCGGCATCATGATCCACCGAGATATCCTGATCACCACTTGAAGTCTCGTCGTCGGAAACGTCCTTGAAAACTACCCGCGGGGCCGAGCGGAGCTCCGGAACCGGAGCCACGGCCTCCTCCTCAACGGTGGGGGCAGTGGGCTTAGACTCTGTGACTTCGACGGTTTCTGATGTCGTGGCCTCAGCCTCGGATGCACAGGCGTGCCCCCCGGCGGACGGAACACGGAAGAGGCCCGGCGTCCTAGCACGCGTAGGAGCCTGAATGCCGCCTCCGGATCCCGATGCAGGTTCAGTGGCGTCGATAACCTCTGAACCTTGGGTTTCCCGAGTCAGGCCACGGATCTCCGTAGTGTCCGGGTCCATCAAGTAAACGACCTTGACCACTTTGCGACCCTTCTGTTTCTTGGTAGTAGATTCTCCAGATGATCCGGTGTCAATAGCATGAGCGCCTGCAGAGGATGAAGCTTCGGTAGTAGGGGCCTTCGATGGCTTATCTGGCTGGACCTGTTGCTCCCGCGGGCGCCGGGCCTGTTGCTCGATCTCTTTTCTGGCCTTCTCAGCAGCGGCAGCAGCCTTTCGCTTCTTGCGCTCCTGGTTGATCTCCTTCGCAATGCGGCGAACCTCCTCTTGAGAGATAGACAAGATGGTGTCATCGGACGCAGCACCCGGGCCAGCCTGTGACCCTTCCGGTTCGGTCGACCTAACTAGCACCTCGCGACCCTTCCCTTTGTCTTTCACTTCGGCTTCTGGCGCTATCTCTGCACCAGAAGTCTCCCTAGCCAAAGACTTACGGGACCTGGGAATCGTAATGGTTTTCTTCCTTCCGTCAACTTCCTCGGTTGTCTTCTTTTGTGCTAGCGGTGCGGACGGAATAATAAGCGGCTCAACACGGCCCACAAACAGGTCTGGCCGGATTTTCCTGAGCTGTTCTTCGACAGATCGATCGAATTCCCGTTTAGCTTCCACGCGTCTGATTTCTTCCCGTTCCTCCTCTTCCAGCTGCTTTGCAATCCGTTCGGCCTCACGTTTCTCCGCCTGTTCTTCCTCAAATTCTCTGCGAGCAGCCTCCCGCTCTGCAGCTTGTCGCTCCTCGACCTCACGACGGGCCGCTTCCTCCATCGCTACTCGGGCTTGTTTAGCGTATAATCGGAATCGCTCCTCGCGAGCACGAAATTCCTCGCGCTGACGTGTGGAGCGCCTCTCGATCGAACGCTTCTCCTGTTCTACCTGCTCGAATTGTGCTCGCAGTTCATGGTAGGCAGCCTTCAAATCTTCATGTTGCGCGATAGCCATGGCAACAGAACTGACAGCAACGAGCCGCTCTTCCTCGAGGCTTCCGGACTCGAATGCTCGCCCCCCCTGCGCTTTACCGCGCCTGATCTGATCCTCGAGCATGGCTACCTTTTCTTGGAGCTGCTTCATGCCACCCAACAGAGCACGTGAGTCGTGGGGAATCGGAATGGAATCAATTGGGATATGTGATTCCGCCGAAGCGCCTTTCTTCGCAGAGAAGTGTGTCACTTCGTTACCGCCGAACAAATCTGTCATATCAGGCATGTTGGGAATCATAAACGAAGGATCGGCGTTGCGAGTGCTACGAGTAGATTGTTGCGTGGTTTGCTTCGTGCGCGGTCGTGCAGACGGCTCGGGCGGACCGACTTGTTTAAGCTCTTTCAGAGTGGCCTGGAGGTTGATCGTCTGTGTGTGGCCATCGAGACCCAACTCCCTGAGGAAGTCCGGCGTTGACTTGAACGATTTTGGAATCGCACTGGTAGGGGCCCCCTTCCGGGTTCGTCCCAGCATCGCCGGCATGCCTTCGGTGATATCGTCATCCCGCCGACTCGATGCAGCACTGGTAGGGCGTTGGAATCTTGTGTTTGAAAACCATTTTCGGTTACTCTTGTTTCCAATATCTTCCAATGCATCCTCCTCAGAATCGCGTGGATTCGCCACCGGTGGGCCGGCGAAACGGGACGCCCTCGATCCACCACTCCCCGAGTTCGACACATAGTCCACAATTTTCGATGGCGCCTCGGCACTGCCGGACGACAAGCGCGACCTCCTGCGCCTAGGAGTGGGCGCTGCGACGCCGAAGTCCAGTGTCGGAGGGAACGACGAGCCTCGCTGAACCGGTGATCCCAAAGACCTATCAACAGCTGCTGCCTTCGCTTTTTCTCGGCGCTTGGCGGCCGACACCTCTTTCGAGGAGGAGGCCTTGTCGTCGAGTTTCCCACCGGTCCGTTTCTTGCTCTCGTTCCCCTTCGAATTCGTCAAACCAGTCGTGAAAAGATCCGCATTCCGATCATCGAAGCTTACACCACCAGCACCCGCAGCCTCGGGATTTCCCCGCCCAATTTCATACGTATCCACATCGGTAGTATCGCGAAGGTCGTCTGCCGCCATTGTGAAGTCAATGAAACGATCACGCAAAAGTCTGGAGTCGATGGTGGGTGTCTGGTAGAGCATCGTACCGGGAGGTCCAGTAGGAGCAGCCCTCGTCGGAACGTGTATGCGCTTGGTCGAAGTCGCGTTGGCGTCCTTGCCGACGTCCATCGACATTGACATGTCGGTATGGTCTCCGCCTGGCGGAGGGAGAGACGAGAACGTGAGTTCCTGGAAGTCGCGAGCTAGCTCGCGTCCGAGGCGGTAGCGGTCTTGTGTTGATCGGTCGTTTTGCCAGCTCGGATCAATGACGGGGAGAGATAGTGTGCCTGTGTCGTCTCCGTGGCCACCGTAATATGTCATTTGGGTGGTTGAATTCTTCCTGTAGGTGGTGTGTGTTGTCGCTGTTGATGTTGTAGGTTTTAGGTTGTCAACCACTCACAGATATTTTGCCTTATGGATAGGTGTAGAACGAGGAGAAGAACGGGAGATACTGGCAAAATCAACCAAGAATTAAAGGAGTAACTGCCTGGTGCAAAAATGAGACTACTTTTTCATAACACCACCACCGAGAAAGTAGAGGGGGAGAAGTGTCGTGTTATGGGGAAAGACGTGAGGCGGAAGGGTGAACCTTTGTTGTTGTTTTGCTCAGCCCAGACACAACAACCAGGAAAGCTTGGCAGTACTAGATCGTAAACACCAGCAAAAGTGTCGACACCGGGTAACTGTACTGTAGTGTAGAGAAATAGCATATCGCGGACGGGGGCTCAAACCGTGGTGGTTAGGAGCTTTGGCGGATTTGCCCACACGATGAAAATCCCCCCAGCAGCGCCGCCAGCAAAAACAACGCCCAGGGATCCGTAGAGGTCCTGCAATCTCTTTAACTTGTGGGATAGTTAGATAGTGAAGCGAAGGAATTTTAGACTCCATTCGTCCTCGTAATCGTCAATATCGAACTTTTTGTCAGGGCTTTCGCCGTATGTACTATAGCGGTTCATCCCTCAGCACCTGTGTAGGCTGGCGGTGATGGTGATGGTGGTGGTGATGGTGGCGGTGGCTGCTAGAAGGTGTTCTCGCTCTGTTTACATTACAGCTAGCCAATCAGAGTCTTATTTTACATGTAAACAAACATCCTCAGGTGCGCACGCATGCCACACCCATCAGGTGGGCTAGCAGTCCGTAGATCGACACAGGCACGAGAAAACCCGCACGAGAATTAGTCGCTCTTGGCTGCTTCTTTTTGGCCTAGTCTGCTCAAATCCTTGCTGTTACCATGGAAACCGATTTTATGGTGTGAATGGATAACTGCTAAAGGCACCTATCTAATGAACCCTGCCCCAGAACCCACAGATAACCGTATCCCAATTGACGCCGCGTGTTGTCTAACACCAGATCTGTCCTTTCGGATCGCAAATGATGACAGTGGAGAAACCCGTGGTGCACAGAAACCAAATAAACTGAGTCTCACCAGTTCGGTAGCAGCAAGGCTGAGGATTCAAGCAGCAGAATTCGGAGGTGGGGCATTACTCTTGTCGAACTGTAATATACAGCACAGAAGGACGAATAAAGGAAAGAAGTATCAAAGAAAAAGTCCACATAGCAAGCACGTTCCGAGGTCCAATAGTCATTTCCGCCCATCCTAATCACTATCACTGCCATAGTCCAGTCCCAATCCACCACCACCTCCCAGTGGCGCCTCCTCCTTCTTACTGGTTATCTTCGTATCTCCACCTTCCCTCAGGCCCCTCAGCGCCTCAAGCATAGAGCTCGAGAAGATCTTGCCGGACTGCTGCTCTTGCTGCTGTTCGCCACTTTGGAGTAGCAACTTCTCTTCTCCGCTCCCGATCCTCCCCGCGGGATTAACCGCGCCCTCGCCTCTCGCGTACCAGATTTCTTCCGGCGCCTCGTAACCCCTGAGACCGAAGCTCCCTTCTATCCTCCGTCTCTTCGATGCACCCCTATCCTTCCCCTCCAGCTCGGCCACAAACTCGGCCGGCAGTGCTGCACGGATAGCAGCAGCCGCCTGCTCTTCGACGCGACGCTTATCCCGCGCTTGCGCGACAGGATTAGGGTCTTGTGTCGCCCAGCGCACGTTGAGAATCTCGTTGTGATCCAGCGATTGGTGCGCCATTGCCTCCTTAGCGAATTGTGCGTTGGCCTCGTTTGAGTATGTAACGAAGCCGACACCGCGGGAGTTCAGAACACGTACTAGATTCTGTATTAGCATCTGAAAAGTCGTAGACCTCGTGGTTAGAAAGGATAACTTACTTCTCTCAACCTGTCCCCATTCCGCGAAGTGCCTTGCCACGATCTCTTCGATATCATCGCTCACATGGATACGTCCCACATACAGCGTATGATTCTGGCGCATAAAACTTCCCACACCGCCCATATCATCTCTGTAATCGCTGAACTTATCCCTCCCAAAACAATCGACGTTCGGGTTGAAGAGATCGTGGACCGTAGGCAGGCGGTGCAAGTACTCGCACTCGGCCCCACGCGGACAAAGGCCCCTCGCAAAGAAGAGGCAAAAGTAGCTCCCCGGAATTTTGTCCGCCTTGGTGTATCCACTGTCCTTGGCGATCTGGCAGCGACCCGCAGCGTGTGCCTTGGAGATATATTTGTCCTCGCGGTCTCCACCGGACCATTTGTTGTACCAGATGTTGAAAACTGTACCGGTTTGGGGAGGGATCTCCCCACCTTTGAATGTGTCAGGGTCCACTTGCGCGCGTGCTGGGCGCCGCTTTTTCTTTTTGAGGACCTTTTTGCCGTCGGTGGAGGTATTGGTGGTGGTGAGTGCGGCGGCGTCGGCATCGGCATCGGCAGGAGTGGTTTCGGTCAGTGCATTTTCTTGAGCAGTAGATCCGCACATTGTTGTATTTGCCTGCCGTTGCTGCAGTTGTTGAGTTTTGTCCGCCATTCTGATTCTCAGTGAAGGCGCGTGATATCGCATAGTCGTGTTGCAGTTGTAAGTCTCGTCGTCAACGCACAACACGGTCTAATGCCAAGGCACTAAACACGCTAGCCTACTTGGGATTGTTAGTGCATTTTCGCCACATAGATAGATATGTCGAATGTATTCTTCACAAGTTTGATGACTCCATCAATTTTATCCCACATCTATGTCCTACCTGTAAATTTATATCCGCTCTCCCTATTGGTTCTGCGCCCTTATTAATTCTATTCCCGATTAAAACTATGCCCGCACTGGAACCGTGCTGTGCTACCGTATTATCTCACTTATGTATAAGGTACCGCAGTTACTTGCTTTTTGAAGCTTGGCGCCGTATGCGGCAGTTCGCACTTGCTGATGGTGACATTATATTACTGCGATAGGAATTTTTATTTTAAAATAATATTTTAATTATTTCAAGCCCCCAAGAGTCTTTTATTGCCTGCCCACGTAACATTTGGCAGTACCTTATATAAGTGAGATAATACACCCTTTCGATAGATAATTAAAGTCAAATGCCAACCCAACCCAGTTCGCCAAGCATGTCCCAACCTTGCTCTCTTTCCATTCGGCTCCAAACGAGAGTACCTTGCCCCACCAACCTCAACTTTCGACCTCCACCGCCAGCCTCAAACTCTTCACATAAAAAGCACAAGCAGCAAAAATGGGCGTCGCTGAAAGGATCAAAGAGATCGAAGATGAGATGAAGCGGACGCAGTCCGTCTCCCTTCCCCCCTGCTCCTGCTCTTGCTCCTCCCCTCTTGCGCCTCGCTGAATGGGGAAGCTTCGCTCACCCAGCGTCTTTTAACGTAGGAAAAACAAAGCGACCGAGTACCATCTCGGCCTGCTGAAGGGCAAGCTCGCACGTTTGCGCGCCGAGCTGCTGGAGCCGGGCCCCGGCGAGAAGTCAGGTGGTGCTGGGACTGGATTCGATGTGTCCAAATCCGGAGGTGTGTGTGTATTGTGAATCATGCTTCGAAACGGAGGGGAGAGTGGGATGTGAATGGGAGACTGACAGGAATGGGGTGGGTTGGGGGGAAATAGATGCACGGATAGCTCTGGTCGGTTTCCCCTCGGTCGGAAAATCCACGCTCTTGTCCAAGATCACGAAGACCAAGGCGGCAGTGGCTGCATACGCATTCACGACGCTCACGGCCATCCCCGGAGTGATGGAGTACGGCGGAGCGGAGATTCAGATCCTGGATTTGCCAGGTATCATCGAGGGCGCTGCGGAGGGAAAAGGAAGAGGACGGCAGGTCATCTCGGCGGCTAAGACGAGTGATCTTATCATGATGGTGCTCGATGCGACAAAGAAAGCGGAGCAGAGGGCGCTGCTGGAGAAGGAGCTCGAGGCTGTGGGGATCAGGCTCAACCGGAAGCCCCCGAATATTTATCTCAAGGTCAAGAAGGCAGGTGGTATGAAGATTAATTTTATGTCGCCGCCAAAATATCTGGACGAGAAGGTGTGTGTTCCTCCGAGTCGAGTGATAAGCTATGCGTGTCTAACCCCCAGCGGCTACTCAGATGATTTCGCACATCTGCCGCGACTACAAGATGCTCAACTGCGAAGTACTGGTCCGCGATGAAAACTGCACGGTGGACGATCTGATCGACGTGATCCTGGCGCCGCATCGAAAATACATCAAGTGCCTCTACGTCTACAACAAGATCGACTGCATATCGCTACCCTACCTCGACACGCTCGCTCGGGAACCGCACACGGTCGTCATGTCGTGCGAGCTGGATCTGGGGATAACCGACGTCGTCGATCGTGCCTGGGAGGAACTCAACCTGATCCGGATATACACCAAGCGGAAGGGGATCGCGCCAGACTTCTCGGAGGCGCTGATCGTGCGCCAGAACTCGACCATCGAAGATGTGTGCAATCAGATCCACCGCAGCTTGAAGGAGAAGTTCAAGTATGCGCTGGTGTGGGGTGCGAGCGCGAGGCATGTTCCGCAGCGGGTCGGGCTGAATCATTACGTTTGCGACGAGGACGTGGTTAGCATTGTTTCGAAGTAGGTAGACGGCGGTTGTATTCTGTAGATATCACACACATGACTTCATGCAAGTCGAAAACGCAAGAGAGTAACCAAACCAAAGCAATGTCCTAATTCCTTTATGATTGACACCGGTCCACCGAGCGTATCCCACCCCACTTGAACTTACTACTGATACAAATACAAAAAAAAGATGCTCCGTTAAGGCAAAATGGTAATAGAACAAGAACTACAAATCCGGTACATATACGTACTTAAGAACCCCGAGCAATCAAACTATCCCCTCCCCTTCTCTGGACACGAAGAAAATTAAAAGTGTGAAAGGGCGGGCCAGAGAAACCGAAAAACACAAGAAACGCTCGCAAATCCCCCACTCCCAATTTCACTTCCTTCCTGCCTGCGAACCCCGGCCCGGTTCTGATATCCGAGTTCGCGCCTTTCCGTAGCATATGATATGGTTACCTCCCATCCA
>Ga0307512_10003447_pt1 | contig 18410 bp, 16 predicted proteins | sample 14_EM_MG_FD_200267 | JGI IMG/M metagenome (GOLD analysis project Ga0307512, IMG submission 200267) | Populus trichocarpa ectomycorrhiza microbial communities from riparian zone in the Pacific Northwest, United States - 14_EM | ecosystem: Host-associated > Plants > Roots > Unclassified | place...
CACGTGGCCGGGTAGCAGCAGGGTGCCGATCATGATCGCGAAGAGGACCCCGCGCAGCCGGAACCGTAACCGGGCGAAGGCGAAGGCCGCCAGCAGGCAGGACAGGGTGTTGCCGACGACGGCGAGGGTGGCGACCATCGCGCTGTTGAGGAAGAAGCGGCCGAAATCGACGTCGAACTTGTGCCACCCGCTGGTGAAGTTGCCCGGGGTGAAGTCGTGTGGGATCAGCCCGACGTTGCTGGCGATCTCCTGGGGCGACTTGAGCGAGGTGCCGACCATCCAGATCAGCGGGTAGAGCACGACCGCCAGGATGAGCAGCAACGCGATGAGGCGCGGCCAGCGGGGCATCAGCGCTCCTCGGCGTCGGAGTAGTGGACCCAGAACCGGCCGGTGCGAAACAGCACGACCGTGATCAGCCCGACGACCACCAGGAACACCCAGGCCATCGCGGACGCGTACCCCATGTTGAGCTCCACGAAGCCTTTGATGTAGAGGTCGAGGGTGTACATCAGGGTCGAGTCGACCGGGCCGCCGGTGCCGTTGCTGAGCACGAACGCGGCCGTGAAGCCCTGGAAGCCGTGGATTGTCTCGAGCACCAGGTTGAAGAAGATCACCGGCGACAGCATCGGCAGCGTGATGTATCGGAACTGCCGCCAGCGGCCGGCGCCGTCGACGGACGCCGCCTCGTAGAGCTCCGTCGGCACCTGTTTGAGGCCGGCCAGGAAGATCACCATGGGGGCGCCGAACTGCCAGATGGCCAGCACCATCAGCGTCTCGAGGGCCCAGTGCGGGTCGTTGACCCAGGGCGCCCCCTCGATGCCGAAGAGGGCGAGGAACGAGTTGAACGCCCCGTCCCGGTTGAACATGTTGACCCAGACGATCGCCAGGGCCACGCTGCCGCCCAGCAGCGACGGCAGGTAGAACAGGCCGCGGAACAGGCCGACGGCGCGAAACGAGCGGTTCAGCAACAGGGCGACGCCGAGCGCCGCGGCCAGTTTCAGCGGTACGGCGATGAGCGCGAACGACAGGGTGACGCTGACCGCGTGCCAGTAGGTCGGGTCGGTGGTGAACATTTCCCGGTAGTGGGCCCAGCCCACCCATTCGACCTCGGACAGGGGGGTGAGCACGTCGTAGTTGGTGAAGCTGAGGTAGAGCGAGAGCAGCATCGGGATGGCCGTGATCGCCATGAGCCCGAGCAGCCACGGCGAGAGGAACAGGTAGGCGGCTGTTCCTTCCCGGCGCCGGGCGACCCCCGGGCCCCGCCGGTTCACGGCGGGACGCTGGGGGCCGGCGGGTTCCACCGCTCGGGCGGCTGTGCGCACCGTACTCACGATCGGCGTCAGCTCTGCCCGATGGCGGCCTTGGCGGCGGCGACGAACGCGGTCGCACCGGCGGCGGGTGTCATCCGAGCGTACTCGACCTCTTCGGCGATCCGGATCAGCTCGCTGCGCACCTTGCTGTGCCCCTTCAGCGGGACGGCCGGCGCCGGGCCGAACGACTTGCCGAGCTCGTTCTCGAAGGCGATCGTCTGTTTCATGTTCGGGTCGGTGACGGTCTCCGCCACCTGCTTGCGGATGTCGAGGTTGGAGGGCAGGCCGCGGTCCGTGCCGAGGATCTTGCCGGCGTCCGGGTCGTTCTCCAGGAAGTTGATCACGTCGACCGCGGCGTCCTTGTGTTTGCTGCTGCGCGACACCGAGAAGTACATCGACGCGCGGGCCCACTGGGAGCCGGGCTTGCCGGGGTAGGCGATGACGCCGAGCTCGTCCTTGGTGTTCTTCTTCAGCTCGGGCATCTGGTTGGCCCAGACCCACGAGGTGGCGGCCTTGCCGGTCACGACGAGTTGCTTGCTGATGTCGGTGGCGTTGCCCTCGTGGATGACGTCGGGCGTCGGCGTGGCGCCCCGGTCGCGGGCGCCCTTCCAGAGCTCGAACCAGGCGGCGACGTCCTGCTCGGTGAAGCCGATCTCCTTGCCCGTGTACAGGTCCTTGCCCTGCTGCTTCAGCCACAACCAGAAGGCCTGGTACGACGCGCTGGGGTCCATGGTGCCGGGGACCTTGGCGGTCTTCGACACGTTCTCCGCCCAGGTGATGAAATCCGCCCAGCTCATCCCGCTTGTCGGCGCGGGCAGCTTGAACTTGTCCAGCAGGGATTTGTTGTAGACCAGGCCCTGGGTGTTCTCGCCGAACGCGGCGCCGGCGAGCTGGCCGTCGACGACCCCGTATTTCCACAGGCTCTCCGGGAACTTCGACATGTCGAGCTTCCCGCTGTCCTTGTACGGCGTGAGATCCAGGGTGACGTTGCGGGCCGCGTACTCGGCTATGAAGTTGTCGTCGATCTGGAAGACGTCCGGGGCGTTACCGCCCGCGGTGAGCGTGGCGAGCTTGTCGAAGTAGCCCTGGTTGGCCTGCCAGGTCTTCTTGAACGTGACGTCCGGGTGTTTCTTGGTGTAAAGCGCGAGGGCCTGGTCGGTCAGGGCGGCGCGGCCCTCCGCACCCCACCAGAAGATGGACAGCTCGGTCTTGCCGCTGTCGCCGGAGTCGCCACCGCAGGCCGCGCCGGCCAGCAGGAGGGGCAGGGCCAGCGCCGCGGCCATCAGACGACGCCGGGTGCGGTGCCGGGTCGGGCTCGCTGAGCTGGCGGTACGGTGATCACGCGTGGCTCGCGTGACCGCCGCCGGGGTCGTGGTGCGGTGCATTTGCGCTCACTCCTTGGGGTAGGAGGCGACTGTTTCGGGGACGGGAGCGAACACGTCGCCCGGGTCCGCAGGGCAATGCGGACCCGGGCCCGGCCCCGTCGAGTCGCGGATGACCAATGCGGTCTGCAGATTCACGTGTGCGTTGGTGCGGCGGTCGTCGCCATGCGCGAGGAGCATGTCGACGGCCGCCCGACCCGCGGCGGCGGTCGGTGTCGCTACCGTGGTCAGCTTGGGGCGGGTCAGCCGGCTCAGCGTGATGTCGTCGATGCCGACCACGCTGACGTCGTGCGGCACCCGCAGGCCGAGGGCGTACAACCCTTCGATGAGGCCGATCGCCATCAGGTCGTTGTAGGCGAGCACGGCGGTCAGCCCGGCGGCGCGGACTTGCTCGGCGACGGCCATCCCGCCGCCCTCGGTGGGCAGGTTGGGGCCGATCACCGTCAGCTCGGCGGGGCCCGAGCGAGCCGCGGAGGCGGCCGCGCGCCGGATCTCCCGGCTGGTCCACGAGCCGCGCGGCCCGGCGATCAGCCCGAGGGCGTGGTGGCCGAGACCGGTCAGGTGCTCGATGGCCAGGCGCGCGCCCTGGGCCACGTCCATCACCACCGTGGGCAGCCCGGCGACCTGCCGGTTGACGACGACCAGCGGGACGTCGCGGCTGAGCTGCTCGATCAGGGCGTTGCTCATCCGCGGGCTGCACAGCAGCACACCGTCGACCTGCTTGGCGAGCGCGCGGACGAGCTCTTCCTCGACGACCGGGTCCTCGTTGGTGTCGGCCACGAAGATCAGGTGGTCGTGCTTGCGGGCCTGGCTCTCGGCCGCCTTGATCAGCGGCGGGAAGAACGGGTTGGCGATGTCGGCGACGATCAGCCCGATGTTCTGGGTGCGGCCGGTGATCAAGGCGCGGGCCGCCCTGTTCGGCCGGTAGCCGAGCTGCTCGGCGCAGGCCAGCACGCGCGTGCGGGTGTCCACATTGACCAGGTGCGGTGCGGAGAAGGTGCGCGACACCGTGGAGATGTGGACGCCGGAGGCGCGGGCGACGTCGCGAATCGTGGCTGGCACGCTCCAGCCTCCTCTGCGGTGGGGCCGAGATAGTGGTGATCGTCAATAGTGGTGACCATCACTGCGTGGCCTAATTAATGCAAGCGGTTGTAAGCCTGTCAACGCCGATTTGTTGCGGCTGGGTTTCAAACACGGGCGTTCAACGGGGATTTATCTGCTCTGATTGGTGCATAATGCGCCATCTGACGGGCGGTCCGTTGACGCCAAGACATTGACATCCTTAGTTTTCCTGCAAACCTTTGTAGCTGAGGCGAACGCGGACGGAGGTTCCGATGACAAGCATCGCGGCGGACGGACGGCGCCGGTTCGCGGTCGTCGGCACGGGTGCGCGCGCGGAGATGTTCATCCGGGCGATCACCGCCGAGCACGCCGAGACCGCCCAGCTCGTGGCGCTCGCCGACATCAACCAGACCCGGATGGACACCCACAACCGCTGGCTGACGGCCGCCGGGCAGCGAGCGGTGCCGACCTACGACGCGGGCGACGTCGCCGCGATGCTGGCCCGCGAAGAGGTCGACGAGCTGGTGGTGACCAGCGTCGACCGGACACACGCCGAGTACATCGGCATCGCGCTGGAAGCCGGCTGCGACGTGCTCACCGAGAAACCGATGACCGTCGACGCCGCCGGCTGCCGGCTCATCCTGGACGCGGTACGCCGGACCGGGCGGCGGGTGTCGGTGGCGTTCAACTACCGGTTCAACCCGCTGCACGAGGCGGTCCGCAGGGTGCTGGCCGACGGCGAGATCGGCGAGATCGGCTCGGTCCACTTCGAGTGGCTGCTGGACGTGCGGCACGGCGCCGACTACTTCCGCCGATGGCACCGGGACAAGGCGAATTCCGGCGGCCTGCTGGTGCACAAGTCCGGCCACCACTTCGACCTCGTCAACTGGTGGCTGGCCGCCGCGCCGGTCGAGGCGTACGCGAGCGGGCGGTTGTTCTTCTACGGCGAAGCCGGCGCCCGGCACGGCTATGCCCGTGACTATCGGCGCGCGCACGGCAGCCCGGCCGCGAAGGACGATCCGTTCGCGCTGCACCTGGCCGACAACCCGCGGCTGCGGCAGCTCTACCTGGAGGCCGAGGACGACGACGGCTACCACCGCGACCTCAACGTCTTCGCGCCCGGGGCGAGCATCGAGGACGACATGGCCGTGCTGGTGCGCTACGACAACCGCGCCACCATGACGTATCACCTCACCGCGTATGCGCCCTGGGAGGGCTACCGGGTGATGTTCAACGGCAGCAAGGGCCGGCTCGAGCTCGAGGTCGTGGAAAGCGACCACGTCAGCCTGGCCGGCGCCGGCGAGCTCAAGGGCGAGGCGATCCACGGCGCCGCCGAGGCCGCCGAGAACGGCTCGGCCACGATCACCGTCCGGCCGTTCTGGGCGCCGCCGCGCGTCCTGCCGGTGCCGGCGCACACCCGCGGCGGCCACGGCGGGGCCGACACCCGGATGACCGCAGTGCTGCTGGGCGGGCAGACCGACCCGATGGCGCGCTCAGCCACGGCCCGCGACGGCGCACTGGCCCTGCTGACCGGGCTCGCCGCCAACCGCTCGATGCGGTCCGGCGCCCCGGTCCGCGTCGCCGACCTGCTCGATCTGAGCGGAGACGAGTGATAACCGTGCCCGAGCTGATCTTCGCCACCGACGCCCGCGAGCGCGATCTCGCCCGCGAGCTGCACAGCCTCGTTGCGGATCTACCGCTGATCTGCCCGCACGGCCATGTCGACCCCGGCATCCTCGCCGACGATCTCCCCTTCCCCGACCCGGCCCAGCTGCTGATCGTGCCGGACCACTACGTGACCCGGATGTTGCTGAGCCAGGGCATCGCGCCGGCCCGGCTCGGCGTGCCCAGCCGCAGCGGCGAAACGGTGGAGACCGACGGCCGGCGGATCTGGCGGCTCTTCGCCGACAACTGGCACCTGTTCCGCGGCACCCCGTCCCGGCTGTGGCTGGAACGCACCTTCGAGACCGTGTTCGGCCTGGACATCCCGCTGCGCGCCGACACCGCCGACGAGGTCTACGACGCTATCGCGGCCCGGCTCGCCGAGCCGGCGTTCCGGCCCCGGGCGCTGTTCGAGAAGTTCGGCATCGAGGTGCTCGCCACGACCGAGTCGCCGCTGGACGATCTCGCCCGGCACGCCAAGCTGGCCGCGGACGGGTGGGGCGGCCCGGGCGGCCGGGTGATCACCACGTTCCGGCCGGACAACGTGGTGGACATGGAGTTCGCCGGCTGGGCCGCGGCCGTCGCCCAGCTCGGCGCGGTGGCGGGCACGGACACCGGCACGTTCGCCGGCTATCTGGACGCCCTGCGCGTACGCCGGCAGGCGTTCATCGGGGCCGGCGCGACCTCCTCGGATCACGGCCACCCCACCGCGGGTACGGCCGCGCTCAGCCCCGCCGCGGCCGCCGCGATCTACCAGCGGGGTCTGCGGGGCACGGCGACGGCCCCGGAGGCCGAGCTGTTCCGGGCACACATGCTGCTCGAGTTCGCCCGGATGTCGATCGACGACGGCCTGGTCATGCAGCTGCATCCCGGGTCGGTGCGCAACCACAACCGGTGGCTGTACGACGCGCACGGCCGCGACGTCGGCGGGGACATCCCGCAGGCCACCGACTACGTACACGCGCTCGCGCCGCTGCTGGAGGCGCACGGCAACGACCCCCGGCTGCGGGTGGTGCTCTACACGCTGGACGAGTACACGTACACCCGCGAACTGGCCCCGCTGGCCGGCGGTTACGCCGCGCTGTATCTCGGCGCGCCCTGGTGGTTCCTCGACTCCCCGGACGGGCTGCGCCGGTTCCGGGAGGCGGTGACGGACACGGCCGGCTTCTACAACACCGCCGGCTTCGTCGACGACACCCGGGCGTTCTGCTCGATCCCGGTCCGGCACGACATCGCCCGCCGGGTCGACGCCGGCTACCTGGCGAGCCTGGTGGCGCAGGGCCGGCTGCCGTTCGACGAGGCGGCCGAGACCATCGCCGACCTGGCGTACCGGCTGCCGAAGAAGATCTTCCGGCTGGATGGAGGACGGAACTCGTGACGCGAATCGTCTCGGTACAGGTGCACGACGTCCGCTTCCCGACCGCGGCGGCCGGCGACGGCTCGGACGCGATCAACCGCGGCGACTACTCGGCCACCTACGTCCGGTTGCGGACCGACGGCCCGCTGGTCGGCACGGGCTTCACCTTCACCAACGGCCGGGGCAACGAGCTCACCTGCGCCGCGGTCCGGGCGCTCGCCCAGCATGTCGAGGGTCGCACGCTCGACGAGCTGATCGCCGACCCGGTCGGCTTCTCCCGCTCGCTCAGCGCCGACGTGCAGTTGCGCTGGCTCGGCCCGGAGAAGGGCGTGATCCACATGGCCACGGGCGCGCTGGTGAACGCGGTCTGGGACCTGCGTGCCCGGCGGGCTGGAAAGCCACTCTGGCGGTTGCTCGCCGAGCTGCCGACCGCCGAGCTGGTCGAGTGCGTCGACTTCCGCCACATCAGCGACGCGCTGACTCCGGGCGACGCGGCGGCGATCCTCGACAAGGGGCTGGCCGGCCTCGACGAACGGCTCGCGGGGATCACCCGGGACGGCTTCCCGTCGTACACCACGAGCGTCGGGTGGCTCGGCTATCCCGATGACAAGGTGCGGTCGCTGGCGCGCTCGGCGTACCGCGACGGGTGGCGGGCGATGAAGATGAAGGTCGGCGGCGACATCGACGACGACGTGCGCCGGGCCGGGATCATCCGCGCCGAGATCGGGCCGGACGCGCTGCTGATGATGGACGCGAACCAGGTCTGGGACGTCGACGAGGCGATCGCCAACATGTCCCGGCTGGCGGCGGCCCGGCCGTACTGGATCGAGGAGCCGACCCACCCCGACGACATCCTCGGCCACGCCCGGATCCAGCGCGCGGTCGCGCCGATCCTGGTCGCGACCGGCGAGGTAGCCGCCAACCGGGTGATCTTCAAGCAGTTGCTGCAGGCCGAGGCGATCGGCGTGCTGCAGATCGACGCGTGCCGGGTCGGCGGCGTTCCGGAGGTGCTCGCGGAGCTGCTACTGGCGGCGAAGTTCGGCGTACCGGTGTGCCCGCACGCCGGCGGCGTCGGCCTCTGCGAGCTCGTCCAGCACCTGGCCGTCTTCGACTATCTGCGCGTGGGTGCCTCGCTCGAAGGCCGCATGATCGAGTACGTGGACCACCTGCACGAGCATTTCACCGATCCGGTACGCACCCGCGACGGCCGCTACCTGGTGCCGCAGGAGCCGGGCTACAGCAGCGAACTGCGCGACGAGTCGATCGCCGAGTTCTCCTTCCCCGACGGGCCGGCCTGGCGGTGACGCCGCTCCCCCTGCTCGGGCTTTCCAGCCTGCACCGCGTGCCCGAGCACAGCCGCCCGCTGCTGATTCCGGGCTCGGTGCCCACCGGGATCGTCCATCTCGGGCTGGGCGCCTTCCACCGCGCCCACCAGGCGGTCTACACCGAGGACGCGGTGGCGGCCGGCGGCGGCGACTGGGGCATCGTCGCGGTGGCGCCCCGCTCGGCCGCCGTGCTGGCCGCCCTCAAGGCGCAGGACCGGCTGTTCAGCGTCACGACCCGGTCCGGCGCGGGCAGCAGCAGCCGGGTGATCGGTGTCTTCTCCGGCCTGCGGCGGGCGGCGGCCGACCCGACCGCGGTGGTCGCGCTGCTCGCCGACCCGGCCGTGCGGGTGGTGACGCTGACGGTGACGGAGAAGGCGTACCGGCTCGACCCGGTGACCGGCCGGCTGCTGCCCGACGACGACCTGCTGGCGGATCTGAGCACGGCACGGCCCCCGGTCACCGTGCCCGGCCTGCTGGTCCGCGGGCTGCTCGCGCGATACCGGGCCGACGCCGGGCCGATCGCCCTGGTCAGCTGCGACAACCTGCCCGCCAACGGGCGCCGCCTGCACGGGCTCATCGACCTGGCGCTGCGTCAGGTCAAGCCCACCGCCGGCCCGGCGGCGTGCGCCTGGGTCGCGGCGAACGTGACCTTCCCGGGCACGATGGTCGACCGGATCGTGCCGGCCAGCACCCCGCAGACGCTGGCCACCGCCGCGGCCGCGCTGAACGCCCGGGACCTGGCCGCGGTCTGCGGCGAGCCGTACCGGCAGTGGGTCATCGAGGACGATTTCCCGGCGGGCCGGCCGGCCTGGGAGCGGGCGGGTGCCGTGCTGACCGGCGACGCCCAGCCGTGGGAACGGTTGAAGCTGCGTACGCTCAACGGGGTGCACTCCGCCATCGCCTATCTCGGCGCTCTGGCCGGGCGCGAGACGATCGCGGAGGCGCTTGAGATCCCCGGGTTGCGCCACGCGATGCGCGGCTTCATCGCCGACGACGTGGCCCCGAGCCTCGTCGCGCCGGAGGGCGTCTCGGTCGTCGAGTACGGCGACGAGGTGCTCGACCGGTTCGCGAACCCGGCCATCGGGCACCGGACCGTGCAAGTGGCGATGGACGGCTCGCAGAAGCTGCCCCAGCGGGTCCTGCACACGATCATCGACCGGCGCGCGGCCGGCGCCGATGCGCGTTGGGGTGCGCTCGTGCTGGCGGCCTGGATGCGCTACACGCTGGGCGTCACCGACGACGGCCGGGCGCTTCCGCTCGACGACCCGCTCGCCGAAGTCATCCGTGCCCGGCTCGCGGCGGCGCCGGCCACGCCCGAGGGAACGGCGGACGCCCTGCTCGGGTTGGACACCGTCATCCCGGCCGAGTTGGCCGCCGACGAGAGGGTGCGGGCTCTGGTCGTCGAGTGGCTCACCGCCTTCGACAAGCACGGCGTCGAAGCCACCCTGGGCGGGCTGCGATGACCCCGACCGTCTACTCGCGGGTCCGAGATCAGCCTCCGCTGAGCGCCGCCTGGATCCGGTCGCGGGTGAGCGCGCCGTCCGCCACGAGCACGGTCAGTTGCCGCTCCAGGGTGCCGCCGGCCGGGATGGTCAGCGTCTCGCTGAAGGCCAGCGCCGCGCACACCCCGACATACTCGCCGGTCCGCACAAACCAGCGGTCTGCGCCCGCCAAACCCTGAAACACCAGCGTGTACGCCTGCCCGACGGTCACCGCGACCCACGGCTCGGCGCTGCCGTTGACCTTCTGCTCACCGTCCTGGCCCGCCGTGAAAGCGTGCGCCGGGCCGGCCGTCGCCCGCCAGAAGAAGCCGCCGTAGCCGGCACCGTCCGGCCGCCCGTTCGTCGCCGGGCTACCCAGTGTGACCTCGCCGGTCGCGGTCAGGGCGTACCGGAAAGACAGCTGCCAGCCCACCGGCGCCGGCGCGGCGGCAACCGCCCGGCGCTCGGTCAGCAGGGTGTCGCCCGCCGGGCCGAGCCACGCCAGTTCCTCGGCGAAGCCGTCGCCGGCCGGCAGCCAGCCGGTGTGCACGATCTGCCCGTGGTCGTCCAGCCAGGTGTAGCCCACGTCCCGGACGTAGGTCCGGCCGCCCCACAGGTTGACGCCGTTCACCTCGGCCATGGCCACCGACACACCCAGGTGCCACGGGTGGTCCTCCGGCAGGGTGTCGGTGACCGGGACGCCGCCGAGGGTCCGCACCGGGTGCAGATACGGCCGGGGCCCCACCCGGACGTCCAGCTCGGGCTCCGCCTCGTACGCGGCCACCTCGACGTCGCCGACCCGCAACCGCATCAGGACCGCCCCGCCGGTACGCAGGCCCGGTAGCCCGCGATGGCCTCGGCCAGCACCTCCGCGCCCGGCCGGGCCCAGACCTCGGCGTGGAACACCTCCACCTCGACGAAGCCGTCGTAGCCGGTCGCCGCCACCGCCTCGGCGAAGCGGCCCAGCTCGATGCACCCGGTGCCGGGCAGGCCACGGCCGAGCAGCACCCCCTCCGGCAGCGGGGTAAGCCAGTCCGCGAGCTGGAAGGCGGCGATCCGCTCCGCGCGCCCGGCCCGCTCGATCTGCGCCCACACCCGGTCGTCCCACCACAGGTGGTAGGTGTCGACGCAGACCCCGACCGCCGCCGCCGGGTACGGCTCGGCCAGGTCGAGGGCTTGGCCGAGGGTCGACACGACGCACCGGTCGGAGCAGAACATCGGGTGCAGCGGCTCGATCGCCAGCCGCACCCCCACCTCGAGGGCGTGGGGCACGAGCCGCCCGATCGCGTCGCCGACGTGGGCGCGGGCGGCGTCGACGTCCCGGCTGTCGGCCGGCAGCCCGCCGGAGACCAGCACCAGGGTCGGCGCGCCGAGGGCGGCGGCCTCGTCGAGCGCGCGGCGGTTCTCGTCGTACCAATCGGGCTGGTTGAAGAAACCACCCCGGCACAGGGAACTGACGGCAAGGCCGGCGTCGTGGACGAGTGCGGCCGCCTTCGGTACGCCGTACTCCTGAACGTCTTCCCGCCAGAGCCCGACGGCCCGGACCCCCGCCTCGGCGCAGCCCGCGACGAGTTCGTCCAGCGGCCAGTGCTTGGTCGTCGCCTGATTGAGTGCGAACCGGTCGATCATCGGCCCAGCCCCACCGTGGTCAGCCAGGCCCGCGACCGGTACGCGGCGAGATCGGCGTCGGGCAGCACGCCCGCCGCGTCGGCGAGTCGCAGCAGCTCGGCGAGGTGCCGCGGGGACCGCCCACTCTGCAGCCCGCCGACCATCGTGAAGTGGTCCTGGTGCCCGGCGATCCAGTTCAGGAACGTGATGCCGGTCTTGTAGTAGTAGGTCGGCGCCGCGAAGGTGTGCCGGGCGAGCGGCACCGTCGGCGCGAAGATCCGGTCGTAGGCCGCCAAGTCGCCGTCGTCCAGCGCCCGCAGCGCGGCGGCGGCGCTCGGCGCGATCACCGCGAAGACGCCCAGCAGCGCGTGCGAGAAGCCGCGATCGTCACCCTTGATCAACTCTGGGTAGTGGAAGTCGTCGCCGGTATACATCCGCACGCCGGCCGGCAGCCGCCGACGCAGGCCGACCTCCATCGTCGCGTCGAGCAACGACACCTTGATCCCGGCGACCCGCGAGCGGTGCGCCTCGATCAGGGCGACCACGGTGTCGGTCGCGGCGGCGATGTCGGCGCTGCCCCAGTAGCCGGCCAGCGCCGGATCGAACGACTCGCCCAGCCAGTGCAGGATCACCGGCTGGTCGGCCTGGCTCAGCAGCTCGCCGTAGACGGCCAGGTAGTCGTCGGCCGAGCGGGCTGCCGCCGCCAGGTGCCGGCTGCACATCAGCACCGGTGTGGCACCGGCCTCCTGGACGTCGTGCAGCTGCTCGGCGTACGCCTTGCGGACGTCGTCGAGGCCGGCCGGTCCGGGCGGCAACTGGTCGGTGGCGACGCCGGCGACGAGCCCGTGCCCCGCCTCGCGCGCCTCAGCGGCGGTACGCCGGATCAGCTCGCGGGTACACGGATAGTCCAGGCCCATCCCGCGCTGCGCGGTGTCCATCCCCTCGGCGACGCCGAAGCCGTGCGACCACAGCTGCCGCCGCAGCCGCAGGGTCGCTTCCCAGTCCAGGGCGGCCGGCGCGCCCGGCACGTTCTCGCCGAGCGGGTCGGCGACGACGGGCGCGGCCGCGAACGCGGTCCGGGAGACGAACGGCCGGCCCGGCGTGGCGTACTCGCCGCCGGTGCCGGTGAAGGTGAACGGCCCGCCCGGCAGCAGGATCGTCGCGGTCACCGGCGCAGCTCCGGAACCTCGAGGCGGACGCCTTCCCGCGAGGAGCGCAGCCCGAGCTCGGCGAGCTGCACCCCGCGGGCGCCGGCCCACAGATCCCAGGTGTACGGCACGCCCTCGACGACGTGCCGCAGGAACAGCTCCCACTGGGCCTTGAAACCGTTGTCGAACTCCGCGTTGTCGGGCACCTCCTGCCACTGCTCGCGGAACCGGTCGCTGGTGGCGACGTCGGGGTTCCACACCGGTTTCGGCGTCGCGGCGCGGGGCTGGATGCGGCAGTGGTGCAGCCCGGCGACGGCGCTGCCGTGGGTGCCGTCGACCTGGAACTCGACCAGTTCGTCGCGGTTCACCCGCACCGCCCAGGAGGAGTTGATCGCCGCGATGATCGTCGAGTCGGGCCCGGCCACCTCGAACAGGCCGTACGCCGCGTCGTCGGCCGTCGCGTCATAGGGCTGGCCGTCCTCGTCCCAGCGGCGCTCGATGTGCGTCGCCACCCGCGCGGTCACCGCCGTCACCGGCCCGAAGATCTGCTCGAGTACGTAGTGCCAGTGCGGGAACATGTCGGCCGTGATGCCGCCCCCGTCGGCGGTCCGATAGTTCCAGGACGGCCGTTGCGCCGCCTGCCAGTCGCCCTCGAAGACCCAGTAGCCGAACTCGCCACGGATGGACAGGATCCGGCCGAAGAACCCGCTGCGCACCAGCCGGTCAAGCTTGCGCAGGCCGGGCAGGAACAGTTTGTCCTGCACCACGCCGTGCTTGATGCCGGCGGCGTCGGCCAGCTCGGCCAGCTCGACCGCGGCGCTGAGGTCCTCGGCGATGGGCTTCTCGGTGTACACGTGCTTGCCGGCCTCGATCGCCATCCGCAGCGCCTTGCTGCGCGCGGAGGTGACCTGGGCGTCGAAGTAGATCTGCACGTCCGGCCGGGCCAGCGCGGCACTCAGGTCGGTGGTCCAGTCGGTCAGGCCGTGCTCCTCGGCGACCGCGCGCAGCTTGGCCTCGCTGCGCCCGACCAGCACCGGATGGGGCCAGAGCCGGGAGCCGTCGGCGAGCGGCAGACCGCCCTGTGCTCGGATGGCGAGCAGCGACCGGACGAGATGTTGCCGCAGGCCCATCCGCCCGGTCACCCCGTTGAGCACGATTCCCACGGTCGTTCTCGTCATGCTTGCGTTTCCTCTCGACCGGCGTCGGCCTACCCGCGGCAGGTAGGTAAGCGCTTTCCCAGAAACTACTGGGGCGGTCGGCGGCAAGCAAGTTCGGGTTCCCCGCGGCGGGGCCTGGGTTTCCCGCAACGGTCAGCGGGGCGGGCGGTATCCTCGCGGGCAACCGCGCCGCCGTGCGACCCATCGCGAAGAAGGACGACAGCCACCATGTCCACGTTGGCAGACGTCGCCCGTCGTGCGGGTGTCTCCACCGCGACCGCGTCGCGCATCATCAACGGCAGCCCCAAGCCGGTTGCCGAGGCCCTCCGCGAGCGGGTGCTGGCCGCCGTCGCCGAGCTGCAGTACGTGCCGAACGCGCAAGCGCAGATGCTGGCCCGCTCACACCGCAGCATCGTCGGCGTCATCGTGCACGACGTCTCCGACCCGTACTTCGCCGAGATCACCCGCGGCCTGCAGCGGGTGGCCACGCAACACGGCCGGCTCGTCATCATCTGCAACACCTATCGCGACCCGGACCGCGAGCTGGAATACATCGAGGTGCTGCACGCCCACCAGGCCGCCGCGATCATCCTGGCCGGCTCCGGCTACCACGATGCCGCCTACGCCGAGCGCGTCGGCGCCAAACTGCGCGTCTACGAGCGTACGGGTGGGCGGGTGGCCGTGATCGGCCGCCACGAGCACGCCGGCGACGCCGTGGTGCCCGACAACGAGCAGGGCGGCTTCCTCGCCGGCGACCACCTCTTCTCCCTCGGCCACACCGAGATCGGGGTGATCGCCGGCCCCAAGATCCTGACCACCACCACCGACCGGCTGACCGGCCTGCGCCGCGCCGCCCGCGAGCACGGGGTCAAAATCCCGGCCCGACGCATCGTGTACGCGGACTTCGACCGAGACAGCGGAGCCGACGCGGCGGCCAAACTCCTGGCGGCCCACCCGCAGCTCACCGCGATCGCCGCGCTCAACGACTCGATGGCCGTCGGGGTCCTCGCGTGCCTACGCTCGACGGATCGGCAGATCAGCGTGACCGGCTTCGACGACATGCCGATCGCCCGGGACGTGACGCCGACGCTCACCTCGGTACGGCTGCCGCTGGCCGAGATGGGCGCCCGGGCGATGGCGTTGGCGCTGGCCGGAGCGGGCGGCGAGCCCCGCGTCGAACGCATCGGCGCCGAACTGGTCCGCCGCGACAGCACCGGCCCCGCCTAGCCCCTGCCTCCCGCGCCGCGATTGTGACGCAGATTACTAAGAGCCGAGGCGGGCACCCCCCGATGTCCGGCCCATCCTTCGACACAACGGGAGCCGAGGCGGTCACAAGCCGCCGTCGAACGCCGAACACGGCACCCTCGCACTCCCCCAAACCGATTTAGGAGAATCGCCTTCTGGGCGTCTCTGAGGCGGGTGGGAAGCGACTCGTTGTGCGGCCGAGCCCCGACTACCTTCGCCGCATGCCTGAACTGATTTTGCCGACCACCCGCCTGCACGCCGCCTTCCTGGACTGCCGCGACGACTGGGGTCCCGGTCTGCACGAGGACGGCTTCGGCCTGGGCGCCGAAGACGACGTGGACTCCTCCGACGGCTTCACCGCATGGGTGCACGAGCGGGTCAGGCTGACCCATCCGGCCGGCGCGCCCTGCCCGGACGAAAAGCACGGCTCGCCACGCTGGATCGTCTACGACGGCCGGGTGCTCGGCGGCATCGCCCTGCGGCACTACTTCGACGACCGGCTCGGCCAAATCGGCTACGGCATCCGCCCGTCCGCGCGCCGCCGGGGGTTGGCCAATTGGGCCCTGGGCGAGATGCTCGTCGAGGCCCGCCTCGCTTTGGGCCTGGATCGCGTACTCATACCGTGTCTCGCGGACAACCTCGCCTCGGCCCGCACGATCGAACGCAACGGCGGCGTCCTGGAGGGCATCCGCGACACCGACCACGGTCCGGTGCGGCGCTACTGGATCGCGTTGGCCCCCGCGCTCGGCGGTGGCTTGCGATGAAACCAGCGCCTCAACCGTCGTCCTTCTTGACCGCGTCGCCAGCCGCCGGCGAGCGGGCCGCGCCGGGTGGCACGCTGTCGTTCCCGCCCTCGGCCGATCTGAAGCGATTTAGCCATCCTTCGAGCAGGCCGGTCATGTGCTCGGCGTTGAGCGTGTAGACCCGCTCCCGGCCCTGCAACCCCACACTGATCAAACCGGCTTCCTCCAGCAACCGAAGATGCCTGCTGGTGGTCTGCCAGCTGTGGTCCATCCGCCCCGCGATCTTGCCCGAGGTCTGCGATCCGCCGTGGGCCAGCAGCGTCACGAGGATCGCGCGCCGGGTCCGATGCGAGAGGGCGCCGAACACGGCGTCCAGCTGGTCGAGGTCGACCAGGCCCGGAATCCGGTCAGTCACGAGGGCTCAGCGCCACCGGGACGAACTCGTCGAACACGAGCCCGCGATCCACGGGCGCCGGGGTGTGCGGCTCGACCAGCGAGGCGAGTTTGGTCCAGATCGGAATGAGGTCGGGATGCTCGTGGGCCGGCCCCATGACGCCCGGCAGCCAACGGGTCACCTCCAGATAGCGGGTCGGCGCGGACACCGATCGATAGAGCACCGGAGCCTCCTCCTCGATGAAGCCGAGGCGGCGAAGGGCCGCCCAGCTCTCGGGAAGCACGCTCTCAAACTCAGCCCCGGCACCGTCCCGGACGTAGTAGGTGCCGAAGGTCAGCTCACCGGTTGGAAAATTATCAGCCATGTCGCTTACTCTACGCAGATCCGCTTAGCGAAGGAAGGGCGGCGGCCGCCGCATGACGAATCGCGTGCCGGTCATCGTGGAATGGGTGTCCGTTTGATGATTGCTGTCCGGCATCGTCCGGTGTAGCCAGGTGGGATGGATGTCGATGTTGCTCGGACCGCTGCCGCAGTGCTGCCGTACGTGACAGCGGCCGTGACCGCGTACGGGATGAACACACTGGCCAGAGTCCGTGACGCGGTAGTGGACAGCGCATCGGACGCGACCGTGGGGGTCGGGCATCGGCTACTGAACCGCATCCTGGGCAGGGAAGAGTCACGGCAGGTGATCGAAGACGCGGTGATCGACGTCGCGGCCGGCGAGGAAGACGGCGAGACAGCCTTGAAGGTGCAGATCCGCAAGGCCCTCGCCGCCGATCCAGATCTCGCCCGGGAGATCGCTGGGATGCTGCCCATCACCACCGCGCACAACGAGGCCTCCGGGACCCGGTCGATCGCCATCGGCACCAACACCGGTATCGCCAACACCGGCGATAACGCGACCTTTCACCGGTGACCAGCCGCGCGAGCGGGCCGACGGCGTCCGGTGAACAGTCTGTCGCGGCCGAAACCAATTACGGCACCATCAGTACCGGCGACAATCCGAACTTTGTCCACCTCGATCTAGGGTCGTTGAAATCTCCGCAGCAGGTACCCGCCAACGGGTTTTGGAGTGTGCCCAGACGTCCTTCGCGGGTGTTCGTGGGCCGCGACAAGGTCATGGAGGTCGTCGCGGCGACGCTGGCCGCCGGCGCGCACGGCGTGATCGGGCAGAGCATCGCCGGACTCGGTGGTGTGGGTAAGACCGAGCTCGCGCTTCACTACGTACATTCCTGCCGGGACCGGTATGCGGGTGTGTGGTGGGTGGGTGCCGACACCCGGGCCAACCTCACCGCCGGGTTGGCTACGCTGGCGCACCGGCTGGCGCCGGCGACCAGCGTGCTGCCTGATGAGCAGGCCGAGGCGTGGGCGACCGCTTGGCTGCACCATCATTCCGGCTGGCTGATGGTCCTCGACAACGTCGAAGAACCGAGCGACATCGAAGCTTTGCTGGGCGGTGTCGAGGGCGGTCATGTGCTGGTCACGACCCGCCGCGACATCGACTGGGACATACACGGCCTGACCCCGATCCGGCTGAGCGTCCTCAGCAAAGCCGAGGCCGTGCGGATGCTGTGCGAACGCACCCAGCAGGACGACCGAGCGGCTGCCGCCAGAATCGCCGACTATCTGGGGTGCCTACCACTGGCACTGGAGCAAGCCGCCGCATTCATCAACCATCACCTGATCTCGGTTGCCGCCTACCGGGAACGACTGGACGACCGGACCGGTCGCCTGCTGGCCGGCATGACGCCGGGCCGGGACGCGCAGCGCGCCGTAACGCGGGTCTGGGAAGTCACCCTCGACGCTCTAACCACTGCCGACCCTGCCGCCGTCGAGATCCTGCACGTCCTGGCCTGGCTCTCCCCCGACGACGTCCCCCGCGACCTGATCACCGCACTGACCGGCGACGAGACCGCAGCAGACATCGCGCTCGGCCTGCTCGCCTCCTACAGCATGCTCACCCTGGACGGACACACGGTGAGCACCCACCGGCTCGTGCAAACGGTCCTACGCCTCACGGCCCCTACCGCCCGATCCGCTGCGGTCCCCAGCGACCAGGCCATCCAACTCCTTGACAACGCCATCCCTGACAGCCCTGGCGGTGATCCCACTGGGTGGCCGCGCTGGCGCGATCTCCTGCCGCACATCACCACCCTCGCCGACCACCTGTCCCATAGCACCGACACCACACTCGGCAGACTGCTGAACCAGGCCGCCCTCTTCGAGACGGGACAAGGCCTCCACCAGCAAGCCGAACTCCACAACACCCAAGCCTTGGCGATCACGGAAGCCACACTCGGCCCCAACCACCCCGACACCGCAGTCTGCCTGAGCAACCTCGCCGATAACTACCGCGCCTTGGGTAAGTCCGGAGACGCGGTACCGCTGTTTCAGCGGGCCTTGGCAATCGCCGAAGCCGCACTCGGCCCCGACCACGCCGTAGACCTCGCCGTCTGCCTGGGCAACCTCGCCGGCAGCTACCGCGACCTTGGCCGGACCGCGAAGGCGGTACCCCTGGAACAACGAGCGCCAGCAA
>Ga0307512_10003448_pt1 | contig 18391 bp, 26 predicted proteins | sample 14_EM_MG_FD_200267 | JGI IMG/M metagenome (GOLD analysis project Ga0307512, IMG submission 200267) | Populus trichocarpa ectomycorrhiza microbial communities from riparian zone in the Pacific Northwest, United States - 14_EM | ecosystem: Host-associated > Plants > Roots > Unclassified | place...
GTGAGGTGTCACTTACAGCGTAGAACCTGTGGATAGCCGCCCTCATCACCCACGAGTCGGCGTGAAAAGTCAACGTTGAAGAACAACAGGTCAAAGGGTGGGCCGGAAGCCGGGCCGGGTGGAATAGGCGCTCCCAAGCGCAAGCATTCTCTTGCCCTCTTGAAAAAGGTAACGTGAACCATGACTTTGTATACTTTGCATTTCACTTTCAAAAATCCCGTACTAAAAGCTCAGAGAGATGTGAAATCCGATCCTCAATTATTTATGCAATTCACAAGGAGAAAAACTTCAGCCTTCAGCAATCCTTCCTCTATTCTGCCTTGGCCTTCACCCAGTACGACCCATTCGGCCACTCATACTCTGCGATGCTTGACTTATGCATCTCGATGCTATATGAAAGGCATGGTTGTGAGAAAAAAAAATCTCCTGAACCACTAGTAGATAGCGTAACCTATATCCTTCAATAGGACTGCTCGGCACATTGTATCGTCCTCTCTCGTTGATAGAGCACGGGTAAAGGAAATGCTCGTGCAAGTGGTCCACATATTCAAGCACATTGCGCTCCATCGTCCCAGATACGGCAATGTAATCGACCAAACTTCCGGGCGATCGCCAGACACCTCAACGTCATAGCGCAAGTGTGAACGAGCGGCAGTTCTCACCTCAAATGAATCACATATTCACAGAGCCCAACGCCACCGGCATGCGGACACACCGGCACCCCAAACCTAAATAGCACCGAGCAAAAGGGAAAGGACGGCGTGAGCGCCCACGCCCATACAACTAGTAGGGGATGCTCGCCGGTCCCGAAGACTTCGGGGTGGTGTACGAGCTGCCGTAGAAAGGCTAAAATCGGGGCCTGCTCACTTTGTGGCCATGAAGAGGACACTGAGCACCTCGCTGACGCCTGCCAGGCGACACGAGTCAATTTGACAGACGTCTATCGCGTCCGCCTGGAGGAGCTGCTTGAACACCATCCGGTTGTGCGCGTGCTCGCCCGTCGCGACGCCGATTCCATGCGGTTTCAGCGCGCGACGGATGGCCGCGTGCCCGAGGATGTCATCCGGCGCCGTCGGCTCCTCAATGAACCTAAAAAACAATGCGACGACACAGTCAGCCCCCATCCGTCAGAGCTCTCCCGAACCCTCTCTCGGCCCTCAAAGAAAGAGGGAAAAAGAGGGCCGCTTGCGCACCAGGGCTTGATCTCTGCGAGAGCAGAAACGTAGTCGATCGCTTGCGGCACGTCCCACACCTGGTTCGCATCGATCATGAGCACCGCGCCGGTCGGACCTGCGTTCTTCCCGGCGAGAGCGGCGCTGCCTGGGAGACGCGCAGGCTCGGGATCACCCGGTAGGTACTGCGGGTCGTCGATGATCGAGCGTATGAGCCTTCCGCGCCGCAGGTCGTTCGCGAGGTCTGCGCCCACTTTCATTTTGAAGTGGTTGAAGCCGGCCTTGAGGGCTTCCTTCGTCAATTGGGCAATCTTCTCGTCGGAGTACCCTGCGGCGCAAAAAATCAAGTCAGAGATCAAGAATTACTGGGCGGTTGTGAGGCATCGAGGCGACCTAGCCACCCTGCAGACGTCACATAGGCCGGGTATCTATACACTCGAAATTGAGGGAGGTTGGAAGACAGTATCTCAACGCCGTACACACCCTTGCGAACGCACAGTGGCCTCACGCTGGCCCTCTGTCGCTTCTTTTGCTTTGAGAATCGCGAGTGCCTCGTCAGGCGTGATCGCATCTGTAATATATCGGAACGTGGCCGACTTCACCAACTCCTCCTGGACAGGGAAGAAATAGCACATCTGTAAGCGATTGCAGCGCCGCAGAGTTCGATGCGCTATACCGGGCTCATGTCGACGAGAAGCTTCCAGAGGGGCTTCTGGCGAGCCCTAGCATACAAATCCCACAGGGCGTTATCCACGGCGCCCGTCGCAAGATGAATGACACCCTTCTCGGGACCAATCCTACGATACCCGGCATGGGGCTCAGAGACGTGAGATCGAGAAGAAGGATGGGACGCACCATCGAAGTTGTGGATCTGCGACGAGGTAATCCCATGTTTTCCCCATATCGGCAAACAGCGGCTCGATCTCCTTGTTCACGATGCGATCGGCGACTTCCTTGATCGCTTGACAAACCTATGGATAGGAATCACCACCATCACCACAGGTTCGGTTCGTTCGTCTCTCTCTCGCCGCAACAGATTCGACCGAATCGCGCACCGGATCGCAAAGGAAGACAGACTCACAATGTCGTTCCCACGCCCGATCGTGAACGTCATGCCATGTCCGACGAGATCCGAATTCGTGTACAGCGAGACGTACGCAGAGGAATAATCGCAAGATGTGTTCCTGTAGATTTGACCATCGCCTCAAATTACTCAGCACATGTAGGACCCTCGGGTCAGCCACGCGAAGGACAGACATTGCATCGGACCCGTCTCCCGTCAAAGAAGTTGGAAATCTGATATCTGAGACTCGAGTTACTTCTGCCCCGCTCTGCCAAACGAGATAAAAAATCAAGATACCGTGAATCTCGAAGTGGGTGATTCTGATCGTCATCTTGGGTGACTGATCAAGGGGTTAGTATTGCTTCACGCTGGCTTCATAGGAGTGTAATCCCAGTACCTCAATACCGACGCCTTTAGCCTGGAGTTGTCCGATCCACGAGGTATGATAAGACAGACTACGCCACTCGCCTCCGTGTTGTTCTCAAGTCATGTTGGTGGACAAGTCACGGTGCAGTCACAGAAACGTCACAAACGTCACGCATTGTCACACCACCAGCACAGCTACTGCTGGCACCAACAGCTAGAAGTTCATGCGTTCAATTAATTGAAGAGGTGTAGAGTATCAAGGAGTCATGTATTAAACCTGGCAAACCTTCATCCGCAGGAATCGAGGCTTTCCGGGCCCTGAGGGGACTCGTCACGTGTTTGAGTGCCGCCATACAGACAAAGAAAGCAGTTGGCAACCCTGGAATACATTGCAGTCTCCAATATAAGCTGATCGGAACGTGGCATGCAAACATCTCGACATAAAAAACATAAATGGGAGAAGGAGCATTATGTGTCTGGTCCTCGTCTGCGAGAGAGCGGATGAGTCAATAGCGAGTTAGCAGCTTGGGAAGACGCCGTCCGCCGAGGAGGTGGACGGCCGAGCGCGAACTCTGGGGTAAGACCTGAGGTGGTCGAGTCGCTGAGTTCGATTTCGCCGTATGACAGCGAGCGTGTCGGTGTGAGCGGTGTGGACGGGCGTCTCATCGAGGGCGAACGGGGCGAGTAGGGTGGCATGCCCGGAGACGGAGGTGCGATGAGGACCTCAGCGCCTCGTGACGACGACCGGTGCAGACCGGGTACAAAGCCCATCATCAAGCGGAAGAGTGAGGCTCGGGGGCGCTGAGACGAAGGCGGGAACGAAGAAACGTTGGGCGAGCTGGCGGTGTCGAGCGGGCCTGATGGTTTCAGTATGGAAGTTAACGGAAGGGAAGGGGAGCCAAAAGAGGAAAGGAACGAGAAAAGGGGTGAAAAGTAAAGAAAAGGGTGGAGGTGGCGAGACTCACCAGATGTGGGGAGGGTATTGTCATTCGCGCTCAGGCTCAGGAAGAGGAAGAGCGGGGTGAGCCAGACGCAGATCGCGAAGAACGTCGCCATCTCTCCAAACGCTGGCGGCCTCACCACGGGCCCGCCGCGATACGCCTGGCGCGCGGCGTGGTGCGCGTTGTGCGTGAGGCGCGAGAAGTGAAAGAACCAGATGAAGTGGTCCACGACGACGAGGACGCAGGACGCGACGAATGAGTGGGAGGTGAGGGAGATGAGCGGCCATGAGTCGGAGAAGTTTTGCAGGTATATGACGTGGCAGAGGACGGAAAATGCGATCTTGTGTGCGGGGAGGGAATCCGTGATTGCGAGCAAGACATGTAATGCGATGATGGCCTGGCCGCAAACTGGTATCAGCACGACACAACAACATGCAAGTCAACCCCTTGAGCAAGGGGCGCCTATTTATGGACACGTAAGTGCTCTTCATTCACGTACATAGATGGATTTCTTTCCGAGGATCTTTGCGAGTTTGGTGTGTTCTTCGATCAGTTCTGAAAGCCAGAGTAGGCCACTAGCTGTTTATCGACCATGTGAGATGAGCGCTCAGCTCTTTCGGCAGCCACATGAGCTTTTTGATACGACGCACCTAGAGAGAGCGTTACGAACAAAAAGGCGGCGAGGCCGGCCACATAGCTAAACCGATGGAACACAATCAATAACCGGAATTCGTCTAGAAGAACGCATGAAATGAGTCGCTTACGGACCTTAAGAGGTGTAACAGTGTCATCTACAGAAGCCAGAATGAAAGCGAAGTGGCATTAGTTAGGGAAGTGCGAGGGATGGTTCCTGCGACTGATTGCCGCCCCGTGACTGTGGCGCTCGTGCATCGGCAGCTCCCGATAACTTTCCCACGACCAGCGATGCGATCCCTCATGGAGCCGACTACTATCTAACCGACCTTTTCGACCTTTTTCTCCGGGACTCTGCCAGCGTGCCTTTAGACGTGCCACTGATAAGGACATTCGCGTTACCCGTCAAGCTTGCGGAAACCCGGTTGGGAGACTGGTTTGCCTTCCAAGTCTCCTGTCCCGTTTGACATGCTCCAAGGCCCCACGCCAACGCCCACGGTACATACATAATACCGCACATTAACATGCACGAGCGCACGAACCCGACACAATAAATTGCTCGCCGCCGTGTTTTATACAGTACAATAACCGTCCTTGACATGCGACGTTGTCTCCCCACTCTGCGTTAGGGACTTTCCAAACCTAGACTCGGCGTCCGCCCTCCTCTTTGTTGGTCTCTTCAGTGAAAACTCACGGGTTCAACAAACGGGGGAAGTTGAACTGCCCTCAACTCGGAAAACGTTGCTCGGTCAGTCGCCATTTCCTCTCACCGTGGGAGACAGGAGGGTCCAATTGAACCAGCTGGGGGACATGTCCGCGCGCCGTTCTTCGATGAAAGCGTTGCGCCCACATCCGTATACAGTTACAGTATCGGAAATTTGTTCCTCCAAAGGCCCAAAGCACGAATCCCCGCGTCCAACGAGTCACCTGGGCATGTTTGCGACGGCTGTGTGAAAAGCTTGTTGACACTGCCGCGAGGTCTGGACCCGCACGAGGAGCTGGAGTGAGACAACCGTCAAAGGTGGACAACGGCATGACCGTTTCTGGATGTTCCGATACCTGATGCGTCGGTCTCTTGTGCTTTCCGCGAACCAACTATATTCACCCACGTTATCGGGTGGGAAGGTCAAGCCAATGATTCGTTCTCTCCCGTCGAGCCCGGCTTGATCTCCGGAGTCAACGTGGAGTCCGCGACTTTTTTTTTCCGGTCCTCTTCGTCGTCGCCACCTTGACGGGATGTGACTTTCTAGGATGCAATTGTATCACCTGATCTTACAGTAACGGTCATGATGGTAAAGCGGGGACGATCAATTATTGTCCAACAAAACATCATTACGCCTCAGTATACACCACATACTATAATCAAGCAACCCCCCCTTCCTCCGCCTCTGCTCAAAACACACCAGGGATTACCCGGTACGGTACTCTCGCCGCCCACGCGTCCCACTCGGCTCCAAACTGCTTCTTCAAGAGCGCGTCCTCTGTCGGGGCGCGGGCCATGATGCTAGAGAGGACGTATGTCTCCATGCCACACCAGCACATGGCATACACCTGCCCCACCGGCGTGCTCTGCCACCCCGCTCGGGCCCACCACGAGCCGGGACCAAAGTGCACGAGCAACGTGCCTACGACGCCGAGCACGACGCCGCTGTAGCTCGGATGCCGTACGAATGAATATGGCCCGCGCGTCACGAGCCGGTGGTCCGAGCGCAATGTGAGCTCGAATGTGAAGAGCGAGCCTAGCGTCTTGTAGCACAACAGGCGTAGCGCGCCACTTGCGGCTGTTGTCAGGCATCCGAGCACGAACGCCACGGGCAGTGCCGAGGTGTGTGGAGATAGTAGTGGCGTCATGGATGTGTGGGTTGAGGAGAAGAGGCGCAGTGGCGAAGATGGCGAAGACGACGCCACGGCGAATACGCAAGCTAAGAGCTCTGCGAGGAGGCTGGCAATTACAGAACACTGCAAAAATGTTGGCGCGCCCACTACAGACAGGGGTCGAGACCGTGACACACCTTCCAGATGAGCGCATGTATGCGCACGACATTCCCGAACGAACGTTCTACACCCTTGGATTTGACGCGCTCCTGTTCGCGTGGTGCTGGCTGCGGTGGGGTGAGCGCATACCACGCGCCGAGCAAAGCGAGTAGGATGAGGGGAATTTTCAAGACCGATGACATAAGTGCGTCTTGCATTGCCGTTATTTTTGCGTGTGGGGTGATATAGGGAAGCGCAATAGAGAAAAGACAAGCGAGCACTGGGACGAGGAGGGAGAGCAGAGGTCACCAAAGCCTGGCATTTTATACGGCCATACTCTGAGGTGGCGAGCGGCGAGGTCCTCCGTGCTGGGACGACGTCCGGTGAGCTCCGCGGCTTATGATCCGTCCTTCATGGAACTCAGCTCTCACGGTTGCGGAGAGGGAGAGACTCTAAAGGGCGGACGGACGGATGGGAGGAGTCATGCTAGTTAGCACAGCAACAGATGCTTCGAAGAATGGAGATTCGATTTCCTGTTTCGAAATTTGCAACGTTATCTGGAACTGGAACCAGCCGCCCGCAACTAAACTTGACGCCGAGCCGGTCTTTCTCCCAGGGCCTCGGCGGCGGCGGGGTGAGGGTCAGAGTTGGTTGCGATTGGTATGATGGTCCGAGCCCCTGTATGTGTATGTGTCGTATCGTATCCGTCTGTGGCGGTTTGCCTTCCCTCCTGAAAGAAGAAATCCCAAAACCCGGAGAGTTGCGTTCATTCCGTGTGTCGTGCGTACGCGCATGTATCCACCAAGAATTGCGAAAAAAGGCCAGCAAAGTCTCGCGTTTCATGAGAAAAAAAAAGAGGCGCCCTGACAACTGGTCCAAGAGCCGAGATGTAAGCCCCGGTTAGGTAGATGCATGACACAGCTTCATGCCCCTGACTGCGTCCCAATGTTCCCATACGTCTTGATGGCCGCGGATGAAGGTGATAAAAGAATGGGAAAAACAGAGAAAAGAGTGGGGTCGGCGGGCATACATAATGTGTTGTGTTTATGAACAAAAATGGAAATCGATTAGTATTGGGAACGGAACCGGCCCGGTGGAAGAAGCGGACAACGGACCCACCTAGACCCGTCTCCCACGTTGGTTACGTAACATCCTCACTGAGAGAGAGATCGTACAAGATATCGTATTCTGTTCGTAACTGAGTCGTTTGCGTCATCGAAACATTCAACTTTATTCCCGCCGGTTTGTTGCCCCCAACTTCCGACTTTGTCGGTACTTGTGGATGTTGCACCACAGTTGCGAAGGCTGCGGGTGACAGCCATCTGTGGCGTATTCATTTCGCTCAACATCGCATTTCGTGGCGTGCATGCCTGTGATGTACAGTCGTGAACAAAGCATCCGTATGAGCTTTTTGTGGTTCCTCGGGTGTCTTCCGATTCCATTACAGTGCATGGGTAAATATGCTCCCTTCCACGAGTTTTCGCAATTCTGCGTACATGTATCCCTTACAATGCCACCGTCGGACTTCCGAAACCATTCCAAAGACCGGTTGCGGTTGCCAAGCCCGAAGGTCACGCCTTCAATCCGCTCCACATACCGTACAGTAAAATGGCCATTCGAAATACATGTACATCATCACCGGGTAAATGCCGCACCGCTCGGTGATACGCTGGTGATGCGTGATACCGCACTTACCGTACAAGTTCCCATCCACGTGTATATCAACGCGACGGTAGTTGTTACGACTTCTCGAGCTTCCCCGTCAATTTCCACTTCTCCTATTGTCTATGAATATGGATAAAACAGCCCCAACACACCAATCAAATACCAAGAAGGGGGAGAGAGAGATAGAAATGGGCGTCCAGACGTTCGCCCAAAGGCCCACATGGAGAATCCATATACGGTCCCAGAACTCCGAGTTGGTTGCGGACGACGCCCCCGCAGGATGACAGTAAGTCCGCAAAATTTCCGTGACCAAAAAAAGCATAAAGTAAAAAAAAATAACGTTGGTGTTGCTTGCGTGCATGCCCGAGCGAGTCGCATCCGAATGCAATACGTACTGCTTGCATTTGTTCATTCTGAAGGCTACTCTAGCTCCGGCCAACGGTGAATATCTGTTTTAGGACAAGAATCCTCTGATCGCGCCGCCGACGTTTTGTTCGTCCAGTAGGAACGTATCGTGGCCCCACACGCCTCCAAGCTCGTAATAGCTCACACGGGAGTTGCCCGCCATGCGCAGCGCGTCGGCGAGCTCGCGCTGTTGCTCTACCGGGAACAAGATATCGGACTGTACGCCGAGGACGAGGGTTGGCATCTGGGCGAGCGGACGCAAGCCCGCAGCGAGCGCGGGAAGGTGTGGCGCCGGGTTGGCCGGAGGTGGATGCGTGCGCGCCTTTGCGGGGGGTGTTGCTGGCGTTGGTGTCGCTGGCAAGAGCCCCAACGAGGTCAGGGATGGCTCCGTCATGTCGAATAGGTCCATCGCTTTTGAGACGTAGATCAACGAGTTCGCGTCATACTTGAGGCAAAACTGTTCTCCCTATGACACGTATGACAAGCGTTAGAGTAGGCACATACTATATGGGGAAGAACGAGGATGGGGGAAACAAAGAAAAAAAAGACACTTGCTTGGTGATCGAGATAGGTCTCGATGAGATAGTCTGGGCACAACGCGGGTATACGTTCCCCTTCAGGCTCGGAGGATTCACGCAGCTGCCGACCAAAGCGGATGTCCCACTCTGGCCCCGAACGGTATGTTATCGTTGCAATCTCTAAGGAGACACGTAGGAAGATCAGATCAGAAGACGTCCAGTGACAGAACGAAGGGAAGGGTTGGGGAGCTCACGTCGTGCGAGTTTGAGGCCCGTGTGCGGCGGCGAACCATCGTAGTAGAATCCCTCGTTCCAATTTGGGTCGGCCATCAAAACTATTTTTTTTTGGCCATGTCATGGTCATAGTTAGCCCGTGGGGAGCAGGGACAGATCCGAAAACTGAATTATCCACGTACCACTCCGCTGTGCGAACCGCATCGCGATGCTCGAAGGGCTGCTACGTGCGGTGCCACTGATACTGACAATTTTGCCCACACGTTCGGGGGACATCCACCCTGCCACCAGGCTCTGCATTCCACCCATGGACGACCCGACGCTCGCATAGAGCTTCTCGATGCCGAGGTGATCGAGGAGGCCGTACTGGGCCCTGACCATGTCGAAGATGCTGATCACAGGAAAGGTAGTCGCGTACGGTTTCCCCGTGACAGGGTCGATGGACGACGGGCCCGTCGACCCATAACAACCGCCGAGCACGTTCGCGCAAACGACGAAGAACTGGCTCGTGTCCAACGCGCGCCCGGGCCCGATGAACTTTTCCCACCAGCCCGGTGCGGGGTTCTCGCGCGTCGACGCGGCGTGCGAAGACGCCGAGAGACCCGTGTGCAGCAGGATCGCGTTGTCCCGCGCGGGAGAGAGCGTCCCCCACGTCTCGTACGCGACGTCGAACTCGGGCAGCGGCACGGCGCTATACGTCAGCGGGAGCGGGCCCACGTGGCGGTACGTCTGGTAGGTGGATGGGGACGGACGTGCGTAGGGCGGTTCCGGCCCGGAGGACGAGGGGTCACCAGGTGAGGATCGAGATGCGCGATCGAGCTGCGAGAGGATGCGGTTCTCGCGCGCTGCGTGTTGGGCAACGCAGGGGAAGGAGGGTAGAGGACGGGCAGATTCGACGGCGGAGGATTGGAGGGCTGTTGGGCTGCGGCGTCGGGCGCTGGAGGACGACGGGCGGGCTTGTCCGCGGATTGCGTTGGCCGCGGCCGCGCGGAGGGGGCGTGAGGCCCTCATAAATGATTTAGAGTGAGGGCTGAGCATGAGCTTAGTAGTCAAATCGTGGAACGAGCCGCTGTGCAAAGGTCTTCGAAGTCGTCGTGGTCGCAATCACTAGTACAGTCGCAGTCGTGGGAGTGAGCGGGATCGATGGGTTGATAAGCCGAATCGCGCTGTTTTTTCGCAGGCATGTTGGTGGCTCAGCGATGCCGTGAGGCAGTGATGCACTATGTCGCAATCGTGAGCGTCAAATGTCCTCATTCTCACATCACGTGATGCTACCCGTATTGTTCCCCTCATGTCTTCCTCTACACACGCAGTTCAAGGACGTAAGATTCGCGTCTCCGATTTCCTTCATTGTTTCCTCTCGTGGCTGTGAAGTTGTCAACCAAAATACACGACAATCTATTTGCTCATGTAACTACCACATTCACCTGGAATGCAAATAACATCCAAGCCACAATACCCCGCATCTGCACCAGGCACGTCACCAATCTTGGATGCTGCCACCGTCTCGGGACCTTTTCCGATCGAGCCTTTGCCTCACGATCGTATGTACGCGCATCGGTCATAGTTGCCGCTGTGGTTTGCACCCCACCACTTTGGGAACAAGTGCGTCTTTGTCATCGTACCCTGTACCGCGAGTGCCAAGAGGAACACCATAAAATTGGTTCCGGCATCGAGCGCTGTGGGGTGATCGTCTCAATCCAGGCCGATGTCGAGCAGTACCGATGAAGGAGGGACACATACCAGCTCCGACAATGTAATTGTACTTGACGAACCACTTCGGCTTGCGCGTGCGGAGGAACCACTGAGACAGTAGAGCGATGGCGAAGTACACCGTTGGTCCCGAGTTTATCCCACCGGCAAGCATGCCCGTGCACAAGCTGCGAGGGGCGGAGGTGGTGCCGTCAGCATCGGTTAATCAATCGAACCGGTTGAAGCTCACGCGATGAGGGGCGTGTACAGGTAATCGGCACGCAATTTTGGGTAATATCGATGCACGAGCCAGAAGGGGATGGGAACGATAAAACCGAGGACGTATCCAAACGGGACCAGCTGGTAACGCTTTCCGAGGCCGAACAGGTCATGAGAGAACCCGCCCCATGCGATGGCCTGCGAGTTGTATTGCTGGACTTGCGCGCCGGACCATATGTTGGTGCCCTCAACCGACACCAGTATCTCGTGTTGACGAAGGAGAATGGAGCCCATCATGACTAGGACACGGGCATTAACATCGCGATCACTAGAAAGCAACTGAATACTCACAGAAATTCATATTTGCTCCAATAAGTGTGCCTACGATCTGGGCTGTGAAGGTCGCACGAGGGGAGAGCTTTGTGTCTGATGTGCATCAGTAGGAGAGACATGTAGGATTCGCTATGCAAACGCACACTGTGCGATCTTCAGGTCTCTAAGGAGCAGTTCCCCCTGCTTCACCGTTTCTAAAATTTCCGGTCGAGTCTCGAACGGTTACACGCAGACCAACATCGATAACTCACGATAGCTGTACAGGACGAAGAACATGTTGGCCATCGGCTTTCTTGGAAGCAACAATCCACCGATCATCTGAAAGAACGGTTGGAGGGTGAACGTAATGCCCGTCATAGCAGCAAACGCCCCGAAGAATAAAATAGAGACGGTTGCCAGCAAAGTTGCGACGATGACGCCCCACCTGAAGCCGAGGAGGAGAGACAGATGTCAGTGTCACCAGATCAGCCCTCTTTTAAATTCTTAGCCCGAGACACACCATGGCAGCGTCGAATCGAGCATTCGATTGATCACTAACGCGGCACCGATTATGGGCACAATCAGGGCACTGAACCACGTGTTCGGGACATCCGGATACTGAACCATCGTGAATACCTCCCGGGGGTGCGATGAAGGAACAGCATACCTTGAGCATTTCCCGGTAGTGCGGATCGATGTCGGCATCAGGGGAAATCTCTTGTTTCACCTCCTTCCATATTCTCCAGTCCGCTTCCGCGACCATCTTCTCCATCGAATCCCTGTTCATCCAACCCCACGCCGCACGGATGTCGTCGCGATTCCAAAGCAAGAGGTGGGTGAATGTCGCGGCTAATGCAATGTTGGAGCACAGTAGGTGCGCGACCCATGTGCCAGCATAATAGGGCAGCCCCTGCTCCGCTACCCGAGCTGGGTCGACCTCCAACCTGTCGTTGAGGATACGCGTCTGATTGTAGACGGTACCGTTCGCATGGAATAACCGTTGCGAAATCTGTCAAAGCTCGTGAGTGGGATTTGTTAGACGATAGAGGGTAGGCCTACAAATGGAAAGGACATAGAGTCCCACACATTGTTATAGTATACACCCACAAAGACAATGCTGTCAAAGAAGCCCATCAGTGCGCGGAGATAGTTGAGTTGATGAACGCATTACATGCCGAGGAAGTAGCCGATCAGAATGGATAACTAGGAAATACACCTCAGCGCTGCTTGATATCAATGACAGGAAAGATGGCTTGTACTTCTGCTTTCAATGGGATTACAAACGGGTTCCAACCTGCTGCGAGGTATTGCCAGTCGAAACACAAGGAAAACAATCCCAGTCCTTCGTTGCCGTTGGACCCGCCAAATATACGCGTGAAATGATGTGACGTGGGGTTCGCGATACAAAATACTGAGAAGCCTGTGAGCAAGGGGAAGATCCACTCGGGGAAGAGCTCCCAAATGAAGATCCTGCCTCATGGCAGCAGATGAGAAACTGCGAAACGGTAACAAGGTGCAAGACGTACGCGAGGAACACAAAATAGAATATCCTCAGTCTCTTCTTGTTGTACTCGTATTGGCTGGCGCTAGATTTGTTATGGAAGGCATTAAGCACCGAAACTAAGGGAATGATGCTGGGGTACAGCATCTTCGAAGGGTACACGAGGATCGCTTGGCGAAGCCACGGATTCATTGGGACATTCTCATCAGGTATGCCTGAAAAAACTCACGTCTCATCAGACCCGCGATTCCGTAGCCAAGGAATTGTGTTGTGCTGAGGAGAAACATAGGTGCCAAGCCTTTCGGCAAGATTCCGTAGAATAGTGCTCGGGATGCAATGACCTCTGTCGCCATTGCGACATTTGCGGCCGAACTTGCCATTACGATTATGAATGCGTTCTCTTTCTTGTTGAAAGGGCCCTTCAAAAGAAAAAAGAAGTATTTATGGCATATATAAGAGCAGGAGTAAGAAATACACACTGGGTTCAGATAACGGAACCATCCAAAGCGGGGTACTACAGCTTCCATCGCTATTCCGATGATGTAGCTGATGATACCAAGGACCAAAGTAGAGACAGCGATTGCTTGCTTTCGGCAATGTTAAGGAACCGCGGTTTACGTGTCACATCAAGCTTGACGAGTGTACCCACCGGTTTGAAGTAGTAAATTTCCGCTGTTGAGAAACGTTAAGTGAACAAGCTGAGTCCTCGAGTCAAGTGCTTACCGAGGGCGCCCGCAAATACTGAAAGGCCAATGGCAATAACAAACGCGCGGAGAGTCCATGGGCTCAATGTTGGATCATCGTCGACCGAAAGGACGCGCGTAACGATGTCTCGTTCATCTTGTAGTACCTCGTTACTGTCATAATCGTCCGTCACTTCCACCACCTTCTCTGAGACGTATTTTCGGTCCGGAGACAAGTGAGGAACGTCCAGGTTCTCTTTGGGGAGAGACAGCTGGCCTTCGAGGTACGAGGCCATTGCGGCTACAGATTTTTTTTTTTGACAATGGCCCTAGCTCATTTTATACAGCAGACCCTCCGCATGCTCGGATACCAAAAAGGAGGCCAAGAAAGAGGAGAGACCCGCGGGCATTTTTCGAAGCATCATTAGTGGGGATAGTGTGCCAACCCCAAGATTTTAGAAGCCATTACAATACATAGATTGTGGAACGCGGTCGCCTTCTTGGCGGATAAGGTGAAGGTATAAGGTGGATTCCGAGGAGCACTGCTATGCCACTGGTTACCAGTATCTCTTGACCGCATTCGGTAAGGTTAAGGCGCTTCCTCGGGTGTGGTCCGCACGTGGGTCCACGTGGCAAGATTCGCACGAGGTCGATATTTTATTTTTTGTGGCCAGTCCGTCGTCACGTCGGGTCGGGAGAGAAAGACCAGACAAGGAGTGAACTGATCCGTCAACGGTCCCAAACATTGATATCATCTTTCCATGACATGTCAACATGCCAATGGCTCTTTCCCTCCCAAATGGCCTTCCTCTATCATCCACTCCTTCCCACTCGTCTTCCTCCCTCGAACCACCTCCTTCCACACCGAGCTCCGCAACTGACTCTGTCAGACCCAAATCTGAACGACGTGTATCGCTCGGTGTGCTCGAGTCTGCCAAATTCAGACTATCACACGACGTGCGTTGGCCCGTGGCCTCCTCGCTGTCCCCTTCTATCCCCTTCCGTACCTAACACGTGTTGGACGCACGCCTTTTTTTCGCAGTTTGCACGTCTCGTCAGGTCACCCAGCTCTGTTTCTACAAAGTCAACTCACACAGGAAGGACCGTCGTGAGTTCATCTCCTTCTATCGCCCTTGAAACGTGTCTTTTTTGATGCATTCCGCTGATCCCCTCCTTCGGCCTCGCCCCACAGAGCACCCACGGCTCGCGCGCGTTGGCCTCAGACTATGAGAACGAGCCTCCCACAGGTCCATCCCATCAACCCGTCGACCTCGACCACCACCACATGCCCCCCCTCTTCGCTGACCCAACTCCCGAATCGCTCCCCCGTCGTGCCAAGGTGAGCTCATTCGACTTGGTCTCAACGACCCTTGCCTACTGACACACACTTTCATTCATCAAGTTCTATGGCTTTTTCTCGCAGCCCTCATCACTTACCCGCTCGCGCTCCAAGGCCGAGTCCCGCCCTTCCGACTCGGCTTCGAATGAGAGCCCTGACCCGCTGAACGCTACGACCATCACCATTGGCTCCACATCTGGTACTTCCGACTCTCATATTGCTACACTTCCCACGTTCAATTCTCCGACGTCACGCCCTTTCTCTCCTTCCCGACCACTGTCCGACAACACGACGACTACAGGTGAAACCGTGACGCCAAGCAATGTGCACTCACGCGCGTCCCGTGCTCACAGATCACACCGTGCGCAGTCGAAATCACAACACTTGATCAACGACTCTGGTATCAATGTTAATGAATCATTGATCGCTTACGATCCCCGCATGCCCCCTCCCCCAGTCCCCGTTGCAGCCTCGTCAGCGCAGCCAACCTCAACCAAAGAGAAGCGCCGTTCTAAGCCGCTCTTTGGCCTCGCTGTCCCACCCTGGTCCCGGCCGATCTCGCCGAGGAATGAGGACATTCCTACTCTTTCCCATCCTCCACAAAGCCCCCCAACCCGCCCATCTAGAGTGTCAAAGATCGAGAGCTGGTTTAAAATCGGTGAGTTGAACCTCGTTCTCACGAGGTACTTCTGGTCCCTAAGCCGACTTTGTGCTATTTTTGTCGCAGGCCCGTCATCCACGGCTGCCTCGTCCCGTCCGCTAATTGCCGCCCCACAACCGCGCCGACCCATGGTACTCCCACCAATCCCTGCGGATGGCCCTGAAGGCAGCATGCGCCCACACTCGACCCCACCTCGCATCCATGCCTCGCGCGTACTAGAATCTTCCGATTCTGAGCGTGATGGCCGATGCTCACCACTGATGGGACTTTTTACCAGTGGCAGAGGGAGAGCCAAACAGCGCGGCCGCACACACGATTACCATGATGCTAGTTCTGGAAGGCCTGTCGTTGGCGCGCCGGTTGCTCGGACACGCACGGCGTCACGCGAAGGTCCAAATGCGCCTAAGGGCAGTGGAGGAGCACGGCTACAAACTTTTGAGTTTGAGCACAGTGGGAGTGGAGATGCGAGACGTAGTACGAGCCGTAATGCGCACCGACGCGCCGCCTCACCACACGCCAATGGTAGCAGACACACCCAGTCGCACACGCACCACAGTCGCGGGCACGCACGTAAGCATTCACATGGGCAAGACGCGCGTTCCTATACGCGTACGCATACACGCTCACGCAGCCACGCCCATCCCGCGCGCTCCAACACGCATCCTCAACCAAGTCTCCATAGTGGAACTGGGTCCCCACAGCCTGCGCCCAAATCTCCGGCCATGCATTCAGCGACGGCCCCGTCGGCAGCGTCACAGTCGACCACTGGCACTGCCGCCACAAATACCACAACGGGCGCTGCGGCTACGGGTGGCACAGGTAGCTGGGGCCGCGTGGCACACACGGCTGACTGGGTCCGTGGCGCAGGTGTGCACCCACCGTTTGCGTTCGAGAGCGCGGCGAGTAGTACAAGTGCGAATGGCGAGCGGCGCTGGGGCGAAGGCAGTGGAGCTGGGAGCGGAAGTGACATACGCGAACGGGAGCGTGACCGGGACCGCGAGCGCTCCCGGAAGCACGTCGCGCAGGCACAGGCGCCGGCATCGCCCGTGAGGAGCGTCCCTTCTGGCCCGGGCCGGTGGGAACAACGTGAGGTCGAGCTTGGACTCGGCCTCACGTGGGCACCGACGAAAATCCGCGTGCGAGAGTGGACGCCTGGTGACGTCAATGACCCCCGGGCCCGAGGGGCTACTGCTGCTGCTGCTACTGGGGATGCCAATAGCAGGAACAACGATGGCAACGTGCAGGCGCGTGCGTTGCGCCATGAGCGTGAGATGGAACAGCGCGTGCGGGAGCGCGAGGGTGAGCGGCGCACGCGCGAACGGCTCGCAGAGTACGAGCTTGGATATGCGCGTTCGCGGTCGCGTAAGGACCGGGAGGTCACCGGACGGTTCCGCGAACTGCTTGGCACGGATGGGTTTGAAACATTCAAAAAATGTGAGCATGCGCGTTCTGCTCTCCCTCCGCGCTTTTTTTATTGATTTTTCTGCTTGACAGACGTGCGCAGGTACGACGCTGATCTTATTCCCCTCGAAGGGTCGTCGGGGTTGCTTGGGCGCGTGGAACGCCTGCTGGATAAAGCCCCCATACGTCCTATTGGCACGCGCGAGAAGCATGAGTTGCTGGACGACCTGGTGAGGATCGTCCGTGAGAATGAGTGGTAGACTTCTTCCTCCTCCCCACGTTTCACCGCCAGACTGCGACACTGGCGTCGCGCCTCTTCGCATCTTCACGGCCGCTGATTTTCAAGTTGGCTTTTTATATATTCCCTAATCATCTCGTCCTAGAGGCATTTGCACCGCATTTATGAAACATCAATTCATTTTTCAATTCATCTCACATTCCCCATTCATTCAACTACTTATTCCTATTCTTCATTTACCTAACCTGTCTCCACAACATCCGGTTTGTATCTTACTTTAGGGGCGAAATTTTTTGGCTATGTCACTTTTAGTTGTTGCAATTTGGCTCAATCCTAACTACCCATACCCATACTATTCCCCTCCGTTGACCGGGAATTCATGCTTTTACCTTTACGAAATTACCCCATGTGATAAACTAATTGCGTTTATGCACTGTACGTCCCCATCCATATCCATGTTTCATTATGAGTTAGCGTGAGAGCGATGATGAGTGTCCGTTTAACAGAGCGACGGTATACAGATTGGAGCTTGTCATGACGGTACATTTCTACATCCACATCGAGAGCAAGAAGAGGGGGAGGGAGGGGGGAGGGGGGAGGAAGATATATATATAATAGTACAGCGGATAAAGGCAGGCCTAAGTGGCAGGCCGGAGAGCACGTAGGCGATCCGCAAGGGTGCCGTCCTCCTCGCCGATCGGGGGGGCGCGTTGGGGCGGGGCGAGGTCTGGCACCTCCTTGGCCGCGAGATCCTGCTGCAGCTCGATGTTCGCCTCCTCGGCCATCTGCCGCATCAACGAATCCACCTGGTCCTGCGGCGTCGACACCGCCGTCGTCGAACCCATCGCATCCTCCATGTACGACGTCTGAACGTCCAAATCCGAGAACTGCGACTCGAACTTGTCCATCACGAGCGAGATCTGTCGATTGATTGAGAGCAAAGGAAAAAAAAGATAAGGAAATGAGATGAGATAGATGATGGGGGAAGGGGAGAAGGGTCAAATGGACGCACGCGCTCGAGGTTCATCGTCTCCATCGCTTTGTCCATGCCTTTTACGACGCTCGTCATGTTCCCCGTCACCTGTCGCATCGTCATGGCCGTCTCGACCCGGCTCGCGACGGCGTCGATGCGGCTCGCGAGGCGGAGGAGGTTCAGCGATTCGCTCTTCTTGCGGATCGCATTGGAGGCGTATATCCGCGCCCCGTCGTTGTTGCCCTGTTGGAGCGCCTGCATACAACAAGTCCGTCCGTTGAGTTTCTTCTCGGAGGGTATGTGGGGGAGAAGCGGGAGAAGGAGAGGAGGGATGGGGCACACGCACCTTCTTTAGTCGTGACTTTTCTGCATTCTCATCTTTTTGGGCCTTTTTTGCCTGG
>Ga0307512_10003449_pt1 | contig 18383 bp, 26 predicted proteins | sample 14_EM_MG_FD_200267 | JGI IMG/M metagenome (GOLD analysis project Ga0307512, IMG submission 200267) | Populus trichocarpa ectomycorrhiza microbial communities from riparian zone in the Pacific Northwest, United States - 14_EM | ecosystem: Host-associated > Plants > Roots > Unclassified | place...
AAGACTATCCATACAGTGTTAATCCAGCCCTAACTTTCGTTTCATAGATCGTAAGAGCAATTGACTTCCATTTTAGAGAATCACAGAGCTCGGTTCGTGTGATGATGACTCACATGTGAGTGATGGCGCCGCCGCTTTCCGTAGTCTTCGTCCAACGAAGGTCGTGGCGGTCCTTCCTAGCCAGATCGTTGGTTCATCGCCCACTGTCATTTGCCTTTTCTGGACACAGGTCGTGATGTAGTGGTCATAAATGACCAACTTCGCTATGTAATACAGCTCAGGTAAGCAGCTCGAACTGTAAATTCCGGTCACGTTACAGTACACGTGCTACTGTAGCCTTTAACTTATGATATTTTCCTTTTCCCACCCTCGGATCCTCCTCCTGTGCTTCGCCATGTTGTTGGTCCCGACAGGACCGATCCGTACTAGCTCATCCAGCCGTCACTCGCCTGGCTATTATCTGTAGCTCCTTTGCCGTACTACTCCCCCTATCGCCACTACCCAGCTTCAACTCTGCTCCTAAGCCCTGAAAGTACCGGCCAGACGTGTCAATAATCTTTTGTGGTCTTTCTCTCTGGCGACCGACGCTACACTGTCACTAAGAGCGACCAACGTTTTAACGAAGGTGAGTGTGACACTGACACAGCTCTTGTACTGGATATCGTTGGTCCCGTGATCTGGTTTCTTCCTGGTATGCACTGTTGAGCCTCCATCCTCGCGGAGCTGAGGACGCAGTCTCCTCTTGCATCCTTCACTTTAATCACCCGGTGAGTGCCACCTACGATTTTTTGGGGAACAGTGTGGCACAAAATATATCCCTCATCACACTAGAACGTAAACAGCCTGAGCAGCTTTTGTTTGGTCTCTCTTCTCTCTCGATCGTTATGGTTCATGAGGGCTTCTTTGCTCTGTGCCATCTCAAACCAAAGTGGGGTATATATACTATTATCCTCGCGTCAGGAGACCTGCACGCCATCATTTTCGCTCCCTCAGATCATAAAACCCAGGGACTCCCACCCCACTCTCGCTCCAACCCGATTCGACGCTTGGTTTGACTTTCTCCGTATGGAGATACAACTCAATTTCCCCCGTGACGAGGTAAGCACCCGGGGTCTCTACTATCATGATTTTCGAAGTAACGTCGTATCTCAGATCCAACCCCATGGGAGTCTAGCTCATTCTCTTATCCAAAACATCGCAAATGATCAAAGACGTACAATGAGCGGTGGCAAGGCGCGGCCTGTTTGTACAAATTGCAGCATTGTGTTCGGAAGAATTCAGGAGTACAAACGACACATCAGAGACAAACACACGGACAGACGCCGATGCCCATTTTGTGATTTTCAATGGTCTCGCCCCAATATAATCAAGGTTCATCTCGTTTCAAAGCACGCGGAGAAATTCACCCCCGAAATACTAGAACGGTTTAAGGGCTTGCGCGGCCGAGAAGTTGTCGAGTTCGTAGACGCATACGATTATTAGCCAGCCCCCCCTACATCACCCTGAAATACTCCACCGCCCATGCCCACAACACATTGTCATGACCGCCGGGTCCACGCTCTAGTATTTCGTCCCTTTCCCAGAGCCTCGCGCCGATCACTCCATCTTCTCCTAGGATCGTACTCACACCAGGGCCATCTGGATCACTTGGCTTAATCTCTTTCCCCCTCTTTCTTTCAAGATTGACTCAAACCCTCACTTTGTGTTCGCCATACCCAGTTCCGAACGTCGTCTCATAGTGATACAGCATGCCTATACTATACAGGAACGAAGATTTCGCGTTACCCTACCTGTCTTGTCTTTCCTTACTCTTTCCAAGCTGACTTGCTTTGCCGAATACTTTGAAGTATGTAAGATGCCCTCTGTCAGCGAAGCTCTGTGCTCTCACCTCTGCCTCTCGCACTTCCCGCAGGCTGCGACGCTCAGACCCTGAGGTTGTTCTGCTTAATGGAGAAATGACAGTGTTTCGTTGAATGCTTATTGACCACATTTTCATGATACGTCCTGACGGTAATAGTATCCCTTGTCTGATAGAGATCCCCCAGCCTCCCGAGCTCAGGGGACTCTGAGCCGGCCTCACGAGGTCTCACTGTAGTCCTTGGATCCTAGCAACCCACCCTGAGGATGCGGTATTTTGCTTTCTACGATTTTGAAAACGCTCGTCAGTGGGCCCGAACATCGCACCTCTAAATCAAGAATACTTTACTATCGCACGGAGTATTTATTAACAACAATATCCATAGTCATCAGCTAGGAAAAAATCTGTTCCTATCAGCTTTTTTTTTGCCACAGGCACCGGGCCATTACGTACAACTCGGAAGCATGGCCACGACTGGCTTGGCTGCGGGGAAAAGTGGCAACAAGGGCAAAAGAACGGAAAATGAGTGACCATTGGCAGCAGGGGGCAGTACGATATATTTTACCAACCAACGTGAGAGATCGCCAATATCTAGCTGCCAGCGATATGTCATCTTTCCGATGGCCACCGGTAGCACTGCGACATCATAGACCATCCCCCAAGATGCCACAATGGGTACCAGCAGATAGGCTGTCAGATACCCGCAGTGCTGAGTGTGGGTGTAGCGTAGGTGGTTGGTCCACGCTTGTGGGTTCGGAGGAGGAAGGAAAAGGAAACAGAGGCCACGCTCCCGAAAGAGTGAGAACGCGCGAAAGGAAATCGTAACGGGTGTAAGAAGAGTCCTGTAGCGAGAGAGAGAGAGAGAGACCGGCTCGGTTTGCCGTCAAGTGGTCAGGCGAGGACGAAAGCATGCAAACGGAAAGAAAGGGATAACGTGGTGCTCGATTGCCTGCCTTTGACAAGGCCAGGCGAGGGGTTTTACATATAAGTATTCTACATAGCAGTCAATAAGAGGGGAAGAGTGAAAACGAGTGCGAAGGTAAATGTGGTCCTGCCGGCGACAGACCCTCGCGGCGACGATGACGGTGTCTAAGGTGAAACTGATTTACTGAATCGTTTCCACGTACACAACAGCGTGCGCGTACTAGTAGTCGACGAGGGTGAGGGAGATGTGGCGATGTTCGATGGAAGGAGGCTAAAAAAAAAGGGGAGGGATACCAGGATGGAGAGCAGCGATATCAGGTCAGGGGCTGTGAGGCGGTGTTCAAAATGTCAAAATGGGCGAGGAGCGCAGGATGGCTGAGACCATGTTCGCACGCACAGGCACAGGTTTGGGGAGGGCTGTAGGGCTCAGATTTGGGACTGGGATCGGCGATGCTGCGTTTTGTAAAAGTAGCGCTTAGTAAGCAATTCCCAAGTCAGTAGCTCCAAGGCTCGACCCTGGTTGATGACATTCCTCGGTCATGATCATCCGTTTCGGTGCATACTGTTGTACCCATTCAAGCTTATCCTCGTGTATCAGGCCCTACTCGAGAACTACTTCCGAATGTTCCCAAACGGTTGGATAGCTTGTCTCATGGTCCGACCCAGCCAACACGCTGGGTACGAGGGCATGCGTGATGGCACCCTGTGGCTAACTGCCGCGTTGCTTGATGGGCGTCCGAGTCAGGGCGGAGTCGGATCGCTTCCTTGACGACAGCTTGAGCGACGGGGGTGTTGCCAAATGACACGGTGCGTGCTTGTTTCTCTGTTGTCACAGCTCCGCCTCTGACCGATCCTTAGGCAGCTAGCCAGGTTTCCTCTTGTGGTGGGTAATGTGACCCGTGACCACCTCTGTCGGCCTTGCAGGGCCCAAGGCGGTCACTCCCAAAGTCCCCATAGTCGGCGCTCTTCAAAGCAGCGAGCGTTCCTTCATTCGCATCCCTAGCGGCAGCCCTCTCAGCCCCCGGCAGGTCATGCCATATGCCCTGGGCTCCAACGCGGCATGCCTTTACAGTTTCAACTACTCCAGTTGCGCCAGCACGTTCGAGGCAGTCCTTCGATCAGGGCAGGAGCAGCGGTTCACGACCGGCAATGCTCCTCCGGTTCCTTTGCAAATTGTGCAAAATGATCGGGTGGTTTCAAGCATGCCGACGATGACGGCACATTTTTTTCGATAACGAAATCGTCTGCGTCTGCAACTTCACTGCACAGAAAAAACGCTTTTGAAGTACATGCTGAACACCCGGCCACCCTTGCCTCATCATATCGGATCGACGCAAGCTAGTGCCAGTAGTGGAGGCCAAGGATTTGGGGTCATTGCCGCCCAAGCATTGCGATCGCGTATGTGAAATCGACGTTCCAAGTTGGCTACTGGAATGGTTCGCCGCGATGGCGTAGAGTAATACCCGGAGCTGACGTCTCTGGGACTTCGGACGAATCGGCCCCGGTGCTCCCAGATTCTTTCTTGGGCGGTTCTGCCCCACGTCCACGAACGGTTTGGTTGAACTCGATTCCATTCCCTGGTTTAGTAAAGCTGCTTCTGAACGCCACGTACCTTGTCCAACTTCACCTCAATAGGATTCCAAATTTCGGGGAACATTTCTCCCAATCGATGGTTGCTTGTCTTCTCACGATAAACCGCTTCGAAGCGTTCGCACTTACGTTCTATTCCCCTAGATCTCACGCCGATCGACCAAGCCGACGTCCGCCTTCGCTTCCTCCCTTCGTCACCCATTTCCGGTTCTATTATTGTATGGCGAGAGTGAATATTGTGAGGCGCCCTGTGCTATCCGCCTGAAACGTGACAGGTGCAGCCACAGGGCGCCCTGAAGTTAAGTGACAACCACCGTGTGGCGTTTTTGGCGCTCCCCTCAATCTCCTGCGCGCCCCCGCGATGACGATGATTATTACATAATCAAAATATTATTTATGTCGGCGGCTGCTGACATTCTCCCGCTCGCTCCACCTTCGCCGAGATCACCACTCGTCTATCTCTCTACCTATAAACGACACAACTACCCACTTACATGCACACGGGTGACCTGCAAGACCTTCCAATCTCCCGGGCACCGGCTACATCACACTCTGCACCCGCGCCTTCTACAACAACGCACCCGTTTCCGATATGCAATCATGAAATTAGTCTTCGTTGCGAGCGCCTTTTAACCTGATACGAGCATGCATCCTACCGGCTTGCGCCACCGGTCCCAACAACACCAACTCGTACAAGTACGTTACTACCTATTATTTGCGGTTCCTTTGCCGTACACGCCCCACTGTACGACGCAGCTCTTTTACTGAATATAGTTGGCCCTGTGACCTAATTTCATCCCGTTCTCTACTGTTGGGCCTTCATCCTCGCTTGCCGTCTCTTTCAATCTTCACTTTCATCACCCGACGAGTGCCACCTACGGCTTTTTTGAGATACGGTCTAGAATGCGTATTTTGTTCGAACCTTCTCTCCCTCTCCCGATCGTTGTGGATCACGTCATGCATCATGGGGTTTCTCTGCTGCCGTCGTGCCACCTCAACCAAAGGTGGCGTATATATACTAGAATCGTCGGATCAGAAGACTCGCACGCCATCATTCTTCCTCCCTCATATCATACAAAAACTCGGGGCACCGATCCTACGCCCACGCTATCTAAGTCGACGCTTGGCTTGTCTCTCTCCAGATGGAGCTACAACCAAAATTTCCACCTGACGAGGCAAGCACCACCGAGACTTTACTATCCCATTGAGTATACACTAATGCCGTATCATATTAGACCCAACTCCACGGAAGTGTAGGGCATTTCGCTCTCCCATCCGCCATATATAACTGGACACATCCTGCAATGGGCGGTGGCAAGACGCAGTCTGTTTGCGTACACTGTGGCAGGGTCTTCAAAAGGCTTCAGGAACTCAAACGACACATCATAGACAAACACATGGTCCGACGCCGATGCCCGTTCTGTACCTTTCGATGGTCTCGTCCCAATAACATCAAGGTTCATATCATATCCGAGCATGCCGAGATATTCACCGCAGAAATACTGGAAGCAATCAAAGGCCTGCGCGGCCGGGATGTTATCGCGTTCGTAGATGGGTACGATCATGGGCCCGAACTTCCGATGTCATTCTGAAGGGCCACAGCACCCATGCCTACGACACCCCGTCATGACTTGTCCAACCACCAGCTCGTCGTTCCCTTTTCCCGAAAGCCGAGCGCCGACACTCCCCCTCTCCCCCTCGTTGCTTCCTAGGATCGTACTCTCCCCAGGACGACACGAATTACTGTGAAAAATCCCTTTTTGGTTCATTTTGTATTCTTCTCTTCCCTTCAGGTTTGACCTAGTCTGAGAATCCTCGCTTACTTGAATGATTGAGCTTCCTTTCCCAAAGTTCCTCCTCTGTGTATGTTATATCCAATTTCAAACCTCATCTCATTGATACGGCACACATGTGTCTGGTACAGAAACGAGGGTTCTTTACCTTATCTGTCTTGTGTTTTTTGTTAGTTGCCGAATAGTACTTTGTATGTTAGATGCGTCCCGGAGCTCCGTGTTCTTCTCTCTGCATTCGTGCATTTTTCATGTGTAATACTTCAAACCGCCGCTGGTGTCCGTCCGTTATCTACCATTTCCAGCCCCATGACATGCGCCAATCCCCTGCGACTCTCACACCGTTTTCGGGTTGTTGTGCTTAATGGAGATGTGCGCAGGGCTTAAGTCCTTCGTCGGGCATGATAATTCTTACTGATGAGACATGCCAATGCTTATCAAGACTCTGGCCTTCTGGCCTTTATATTGTTCTGTATAAGCATATCGCCCTATCGTATTAAGCACTCTGTCGGCGGACCGTGCGAGTAAAACCGTACTTTATTAAACGTTTAACAAGCACATTTTCATTCTGTGTCCCAACTATGATAGGGTCCAGGATACCGCCCATTACATAGACGGCATTTTACGCAAGCGATCACGATCGATTAACGTTCGACGTTCAACATCCATGACACCTCGCCGGCGCTAAAAACTCGGGCTAGCGTCACGACTCGGAATTGCTTCAACAAACAAACTACCGCTAATTGAACCCAATTCTCACATCGAGTAGCAGCTTTCGAAAGACAGCTTGCAAAAACACATGGAAAAACGCAACCCGGACCTATTCTGAAAGCGACGTCAATTCTGTAACGGTGCCAACTTGGCCAACGCAGATGCGAGGCCTCGTCAGACCACTCTTCAAACACCACCAGGCGCGGTTCCCACCCTAAATTCTTAGTGCGTTCTCCGCGAAGGTGTTGGCTCGCACCGAAGAACATCGATGCCCTAGGAGAAATAAGAGAGGTATCATCAGCATGGAACGAAGCACGGCCTTCGACAAAAATGAAGACCGTGACAGAGACGAGGGATCGCGTACGCACGGGGGAGGAAGAGCATCTGCCGAAGGAACGCTCTGCGGCGTTCCATCCTCCAGCTTTCCAAGCCGAGCGAGGACGGACCCAAAGACGGTCACGATGTGCTTCCATTGGACTGGGGTGCTGACGGCGATGTAGTACCGTACGGACTCGCTTTGGCATCTTCACGGCACTGTATGCGTGCGAAGATGCGCCTGTACAAGTCAACGAGGTCGTCCAGGCGGACCTAAGGAATAATAGGACAAGACGGTGAGCAGGTCCATAGGGGGTTGAAATGGACGCGCACCGCATGGAAGACGAGTTTCCCCTTCCCCGAAATAAACGGGCTTCTTCAACGCGAGAACAAATTGCGAGGTGAAGGAAAAGAAAAAGGAGCTAGCAGGGCTGGTCCTGTTGACGGCCCAACGACGGCGGCGGGACATATGATGTAGGACTCGCCTTCAGAATCCTAGTGGGTGTCGCAGTCCCTTCCACACGCAAACACAATACAACGACCTACGGCACGTCGACTTGACCATGCAGCATCTGAGGAGTGATGGAACGAATGTCCGCATCAGTGCTATCCTGTAAAGTACCAGGCGCGGGGTGAACTCGTACAGTCCTTTCGCTCAGATAGAGATAATGTTTTCCCAGACATTTGTTGCATTGTTCAAACACACTGTTTTCACAAACCAAATAGAATTTATGACCTACTATAGTCACAGTGAGTCAATGGGTCAATGACTACAAGTCAATTGCAGTCAGTAGTCAGAGGGACATGGAGGACACTACCGTGACTTGAATGTGGGAGTACGTGATAGAAAAAGAAAGGGGGATTAGATAATCAAGACCAGTCGACGTCTCGAAAGCGAAAAATACATCTCTTGGCATCGTCGCCATCTCAGATCCAAAAATCTCCCCCGCAACCCTCCGAGTCGAGTCCAACATCTGAACACTGCACCGAACAATATTCTGGCACGTTTACTTACCTTTTCCTCTCCTTTCCCTCTATTTCTAACACTACCCCCCATTTTCACCCATTTCCCCACTTCCGGGCTCGCCCACCGCATCCCCAGCACTTTGCAATCCCTAATTCACCCCTCCAAATGGTGCTACAAAACTTTCCCCTTCCCTCTCTGCCACCACTCCCCCCACCTTCTGTTGCGTTGTCACATCTGGACAAAAAATGGCTGCCCCCATGGGTCAGATCATATGCGATATGATCCCTCACATCTCCCCAGACTCGGTCCCATCATCGTCGTAGCGGGCCCCAGTGCAGTAGTTGTCACACCCGTTCTGAACATGCTTCTCCCTCCCCTACCACTCCACCTCTGGTGGCCTCTTCCCACGCATCGTGGTCGTCAACCTGACCCCTCGCCCCACCCCTCCGGCCACACCGGTGCCATCTGGTCCCCCTCCACCCCTCCAAACTACGAACTACGGGCCAACACCTCGTGCCGCCCTCTCAGCAATTCGCCGCTGCGAACCGGATAATTTCCCGGACGCCACAACCTTGGCACTAACACCAGCCGCCTGTCCACCCGACCTGCTCACACCAGTCCAGTCCCTATTACTTCCCCTACTCACCTACAACCGACTCTCCCAGACCCAGACCCTCCTCATTCTCGTCCATCCCAGCAACCACAAACTCAGCCACAGCCTCAGCGTCCCGTCGATGAGATGCTCAAACCCTCAGATCGACGATTCTTTTTGTAACAGGATCAGTCTCCGTCTCCCGAGCGCAATGGTCCAGACCGTGCGTCAAACAGTTCCATCAGCACAGGCGAATCACCGTCTGAAACCGGCGAGCCACAACCAAGTAGTCTCACATTCAATCAGACCCACCTCAGCGCCGCTGCCTCGGCTTCCTCCCATTCAACTGGCTGCGACGGCATTCCAACAATCCCCCTTCCTGTCCAGTCTTGACTCGGCTGAATTCAGGTCGTCACGTCGCACAAGTGGTGCAGAAAGATCCCACCAAGGCTCGTCCACCATTCCATCTCAACCCAGATAGACCCCCCCCCCAAAAGCTACCGCATCTCCCTCCCCGCCCCGCTCTCCCGTCGATCCCCACCCACACCCACAGGAGAAGGCCCAGACTCGCCACGTGAGTAGTGCTACGGCTCCCAAGGCATCCAATGTGCCCAACATGGCGGCGACGATGACATCAGCCGCACCAAGGTGAGGCATCGTCGTATCAAATCCCTCGTCCGAATACAGGACGACGGATATGAGGGGGGTGATGACGATTCATAGGCATCGGAAGTCATCAGTGAGGGTGTCGTAGGTATCCAGGTACTAGCATATCGGGCAAGCATCCTACCAGTCGTACTCAGTCGGGTCTCCTTTCTCAACTACTCAACCTGGACCTGAACGTGTTTCCTCCAGGACATCCGTATCGGGTCACGTCTTTGCAAGATGTGACTCGACCTGGGATCCCTTCGGCACTGACATCAGGCAAGTTGGCTACTGCTCTGCCCCTGGCCGCTCAAGTCACCGCCCAAGCTCAGACCATCCCTGAGAATGCTGGTATTCACCACTTCATCTGGGAGCACCTCAATGACGTCCATCAGGTTCTCCACCGCCTCGGACACGCTGGCGCCAGTCTCTGCACCCAAGCTATCCATCGCCGCCCCTGAAGTTATCATTCTTGGACACAAGTGTACTTACGAAGGCTGCATGCCTTACAACTCAAAAGACTGCCGAGGTCCGCTCCTGGCCACCCTACAGACCATTTCGGACGTCCGCGCATTTCTACACACAGCCGGCACCATGCGCAACTGGGTCAAGGACTACTCAGCCATTGCCCGCTCCCTCGTCGACCTCACCACAAGAACGCCGACGTCGTCTGGGAAGAACAACACGACCACGCCATGCAAGAACTCAAGGATGCCATCATCAACTCCCCCCCCCATCGACCACAAGTCATCTCGCCCCGTCTTCCTTGCTATCGATTCGTCCTGGTGTGCCGTCGGATGGACCCTCTCGTAGCAATGTGAAGATGGCCAGCGCGGCCCCTCATATCCATCGCCTGGAACGACTGCAAAAGCAGCTGAAGATTGAACTCTATGGCCTCTTCCGTACCCTCCGCACACGCCACGTTCACATTGTTGGCATTACTAGCCTAGTTATCGAGGTGGACGCTCAATACGTCAAAGGCATACTCAGCAACCCGGACATTCAGCCAAACGCCGCCATGAACTGATGGATTGCCGCAATTCTCCTCTTCAACTTCAAGCTCACATTCTGGCAGACAAGCATCAAGGCCCCAACGCCTCTCTCGATGTGAACCCATCCCCAGCAAAGATGATGATGAAGACGACCCGGAAGACTGGATCGACAAAGTCCTCTCCATCACATCTGAACTGACAACCGGCAATGCATGCAAGGTTTCAAGACACAATCCCTCGACACTCTCACTTTCGCCGAATCTGCCCAAACCTGATTGCCCGCTGCGTCCCTCGATCATCCAAGATTCATGGGCCGACGTCACAGGCATGCACCACCCCGAATATCACTGACCGACGTTGCCATCATCGCACACTGCCTCCTCCCAGTCGAGGCGTCATCTAGGATTTTCCCTTCATCATAGCCTTGTTTCTCCACCTCCATTGACCTTGCGCCCGCTGCTTACTGGCACACCATAATTTGTTATCCTTCGGTCCCTACCCAGCGGGTGACATCGCCCTTCCCTTTCCTCGCTGCGCAGATCTTGTTGCCAGCAGTAATTGCACTATCTACCTCTATCCTCCTCTCTTCTGCATATGATAACTAACTTAAAATACTTGTACATAACCTCACTTGCACGCAAATAAAGCGCTCGCTGGCCTCGAGGAACGCGAGCGGGTTTTGTCCCCATTAATACTCTTTTTCCCTTTCTCTCACACTTCCTCTTTCCTTGGATGTACAATGACAAATCAAGCCCGCACCGTCGGTCGTCTTACCAGTCTCATCCACAAGGTAAGCCAGTGCACAGAGAGGAGTAGCGTTGCCCCCAAACAGATGTTAATGGACTCAAAAAAAAAACTGTCAGACCTGCGCCAGGCATAGATTGCCAAAGCCCTGGACCTATCTGCACTGTTCTGCAGCCAGGTTTGCTCTTGGCGGTCAGGGGTCAGACCGGTCAGGGTCAGACTGCACAGACCAATCAAACTCCGGTCCGGTCCGGTCTTGGATTGAATTGTGGAGCAGCACCGGACCGGAGCCGGACCGGACGGCCGCAAACACTGAGTATCGTATCGCAACACAGCTAACTCAACTCGAGTTAACTCAACTCTCCAGTGACAGTGACACTACCTGTGGGGCTGTCAGTACAGGCCCACACCAACATGCCGTAATTCACAAAAGACCTCAAATTAATCCCACATTCCAAGACCATATTCGGAACGTGCATACCCAGGGCCTGCTTCGGCCTGACGAATGCGCCGCGCACCTTTCCGAAAAAAAAATTTCAAGTTGACATTGCAACCATCGCCAGAATAACTTGCTTTTTGTTTGGTCCTTACGTGTTTTGGCTCAGATCTAACCACTTTGGCAGTAATCCCATTGGCCTCTGGCACTTCGCCTATCCCGATAGTCCATCTCTGCCCACTGCAACTCGTGCAATCGGAGTTGTCTGCCGACCGTCCGATTGGCGTCCCGATACGACGATATCCATAGGACAACGACTCAGGGTTTCCGGCGTAGTCGTCGTCCTGGGCGAAGGTGGGACTCCTAGGGGTCACACGGTACCTACACGTGCTGGATTGTGGATTGGGTTTTGCCTTTTCCCACCAGCTCCCACCCACCCCTGGATCGATCGTCATGTCGTGTCGTAAGCGTAAGCTTCAACTCTGTTCCTATATGTGTTAATAGTCTCTTGTGTTTTTCTCTCTGGCGACCGACGCTGCACTGTCACTAAGACTGGCCAACGTTTTGACGAAGGTGAGAGTGACACCGACACAGCTCTTTTACTGGATTTCATTGGCCGCGTGACCTGATTTCTTCCTGGTATGCACTGTTAAGCCCCCATCATCGCGGACCTGAGTTCAATCAACGTGGCAAGCGCCACCCACTGTCACCTCCGTCTGTCAACTACCATTTTTTGACGAACAGCGCGCGCGCGTGGATCTGTGTGAGTGTGGGTGTGAATTTTTTAGTTCCTCATCCCACTAGAACATAAACAGCAGCCTTCATTTGGCCTCTCTTCTCTCTTGGTCATCATGGCCCATGGGGTACTTCCGTTGCCTTTGTGCCCGGAGGTGGGGTATATACACTAGTACCCTCGCGTTAGGAGATCTGCACCATTTTCGCTCCCTCAGATCATATCAACCCAGGGACTCCGGTCCCACTCTCGCTCCAACCCGATTCGACGCTTGGTTTGACTTTCTCCGTATGGAGATACAGTTCAAGTTTCCTCGTGACCAGGTCAGCACCCGGAGTTTCTACTATCATGATTTTAGAAGTAACGTCGTATCCCAGACCCAACCCCATGGGCGTCTATATCATTCCACCATCCAAACCACCACAGATGATCAAAGACGTATAATGAGCGGCGGCAAGGCGCGGCCTGTTTACGTACATTGCGGTGTTGTGTTCGGAAGGATTCAAGAGTACAACCGCCACGTCAGAGACAAACACACGGACCGACGCCGATGCCCATTCTGTGATTTTCAATGGTCTCGCCCAGATCAAATCAAAGTTCATCTCATTTCAAAGCATGCGAAGAAATTCAACACCGCCGAAATACTAAAAGCGTTCAAGGGCTTGCATGGCCGACATGTTATCGAGTTCGTAGATGCATACGATTATTAACCGGACCCCCGACATCATCCTGAAATGCTACACCGCCTATTCTCACGACACATTGTCATGACCTCCGGGTCCACGCACTTGTAGCTCGTCTTCCCCTTTCCCCAACGCCTCGTTCCGATCCCCTCATCTCTTCCAAGGATCGCACTCACCCCAGGATCGTCCGAATCACTAGGCCTAATCCCTTTGTGGCTCTTTTCCCTCTTTCTTTCAAGATTGACTTAAACCCTCACTTTGTGTTACCATACCCAGTTCCGAACGTCGTCTCATAGTTATGCAGCGTGCCTGTACTGTACAGGAACGAGGATTCCGCCTTACCGTACCTGTCTTGTCTTGTTCTTTCTGAATACTTTGTAGTATGTTAAATACCTTCTGTCCCACGTCCACGAATGCTTTGGTTGAACTCGATTCCATTCACTGGTTTACGGAAGCTGCTTTTGTATGCCATATAGCTTGTCCAACTTCACCTCAACGAGATTCCAAATTCCGGGTACATCTCTCCCAACGCGATGGTTTCTTGTCTGCTCACGATGAACCGCCTCGAATTGTTCACACTTGAATTCTATTCCCCCAGATCTTGCTCCGATCGAGCAAGCCGACGTCCAGCTCCGCTTCCTCCCTTTGTTTACCCGTTTCCGGTTCTGCTATGGCGCGAGCGAATATTGTCAGGACCATGTCGAGGCCTGTTGTCCATGCTCCATCATTGCCCTAGCCAGTGCGCCGCCGACGCCCTTGCCTGCATGTCGTCGATATCCTTGATCCCGCGCTGTCAAGTGCCACTTCTCTGTTGCACCCGCCACGGATGTGCCCTCGCCCTCGCCCTTTTCCCGAGCTTCCTACTCTGCCCGCTCGATCTGCTCTGCGATAAGGAGTCGCCAGCGCTGTTCATCATTCATCGTCGCACGCTCCTTTTTGAGTGATGCTTCCTGCTTTTCGAGAGCCTTCAGGCTACGGTCAATCCATGTGATAAACCATCCCTTAACTGTCTCGTCGACGCGCGCAACACCGGTGCGGTCATGATATTTGATGAATTCGGTGAGAGTCACCCAGCGCGTCGCGTTCATATGTAAGTGGAGCTTATCTTGAATGTATCCCTCATAGACGATGTTGGCCCTAACGCGCTTTGTAAACCATCAAAATTCATAAAATATGTGGAATGTAATGATAGTGGACGCACCGACGGAAGAGAAGTGTAATAAATTCACTCTGGAACTGCGCCGAAAAGTCGGCGATGTGACGCCCTGCGTTTTCACCCGCGACTCGCAAATGATACATGCGTCCTGAAGCCGTTCTCATCACCGCATTGCTTCTGGCAGATTTGGCAGTACCACCGCAGGCGCTGCAGGCCCTTTTGATTCCACGTGGTTTGCAACCCATTTCGATGTTCCAACTACAATTTATTGGCGTGAACTCAAGAGAGGAGCAAACTTGCAGGTCGCGCAATCTGAAATGACTCAAGCTGTGCAGCAGCACGTGACTGGGGTGAATGTGGATAATGAGAAGTTTGCGGCCATCGTCACCCCGCGCCCAAGTTGAGCTCGCTTCTGTGAGACAGAGTCCTCGAGAATGTGGGAGGCGGCGCGAGTAGGCCAGGGCCAGCGGTGTTCACGCCACCACCACGCGACTTCCGTGCGTGAGCTTGTCTAACATAGGCATAGCGTTGAAAGTGATTTAATGCCTGTAGAAACTGTACGCCGATCTACATGCGTGTTATTTTAGGAGGAGAAATAGAGGGGGGTAGAGGGTTAAGTAGGGCAAGGGAGCGGTATGATCGATAGTGACTCACGGGAAACATGCGTAGCTGGGAGAATAGGTCGACCGTCAGATCACGCACAACCTCCTGCTGGTGGAACAGCCCAAAGCTTAGGGGGAGAATACCACCGTTATGAGGAGGTGTCAGGGATAGAAGCTGTTGTGGATGGGGGGTGTCAAGGGTGCTGCAAGGGCCGAACAACGGATGCGCAGCAGTAGCGGACCCCAACTCACCTCCACAACTTGAAGTTGTGGAGGTGAGTTGGTCATAAGTCTGTACAGCATCTACCAAGGTCCGCATGATTAGTTCTACCTCCACATCATGGATGTGCTTCACATTCCGCAGTCGCCATAATTGGTGATGAATATCAAACTGGTCGCAAGGCTATATTTGAAGTCCTGTTACACGGGGCCAGGTGGGCCACGCCGTATGAGATATCCCCGGTTGAACTCATTTTAACAGTGCCTCACCTCTTGGAATGTGCGATACATTGCGGTCCTACGCCAGCCCTCAATTTTCGACTTGTGTTTGCCATAACTTCCCTGGAGCCAGCTGCATCGTGAGGAAGACAATCCCGCTTCCTAGCTGGGAGGTATCGCCAGGGCCTTCGGTAAACGACGACCCAGGGAACCTTATAGTTGTTGTTCCAAGTGTATCCTCCTCGTATCGGGAAGCTAATCGGACAAAACGATACACATATTCCATAAAGCGAGCTCTAACCAGTGTCTCTCCGAAATGGAAATTAATCGCTGTGATGATCTAAAAAATGGGGACAAAGAATGGACGTGACTCAGTACGGATTTGCTTCCATTTTGTCCCATCCTGTGCACTCCCATCCTCAATGAATATATTGTCGGCATTGTCGGCCTTTGCTGTAAAGTCGCTTTTCGAAGCTTGGTTTTCTCGCCCGGGAAGACGGCCCAAGTCATCTTTACTGCCAATCGACGATTCAGCTCTCAGTGTCCCATTGCGAGCCAACGTCGACGACATTCCCGCATGGTTGCCCGAAGGAGGATGCGATGGATGTATGTCCTTGGATACGACCATTCGGCCAGCGGCCACGTCACACAGCAGGTCCCAGCACCCTGATGACTCAAAAATAGGATTAGTTACGCCAGCAATGAACCCTGGGCTAGTAGTAGTATCAAGTTAAACCATATCAGTTTAGGCCATGTCATGTCTCGGCAGTGTTGAACGCTCACACAGATTCCCATTTTTCCCGATTTGTGAGGTTAGCATAAGGAAAGGCCCGCTCAATGAACCCTTTTAAAATAACACCACAGCCAGAACCTAGGGCGCACGCAGACAACACACAACTGGATACTTGGCCAGCGGGCCGATTGTGTCCAAGAAAGATGATTCGTTTGCCAGTCACAAGCGCGTTGAATAGTAGGATAACTGGGTGGGTGAGGCTGCCATTTGAATGGAGGTGGGGGTGTAAGGGTCCAGTTATGGTGGCGGAGGAAATGGTCTGAATGAGCTGAATGAGGGAGTACTGCGTCGTAGGCAGATGTGAGTCACACTCATGCAATATGGCGATGCTCTGCTAAAGATAAGGGACACTTACATACCAACCTCCTGTGGGAACGTAAACAAGGGCATCTTAATCGGTAGTTGGTGACCCCTGTAGTCGATCGTCGTGTGGTAAAAGTGAGTATCTTTTGTTCCTAGGCGGGGGTCCGACGTCCCCGCGGTCATTGGCGGGTGCGGTTGCTGGCCATGAGACGAACTTGACGAGGCGTCCGTCGACCTTCTTCCCTTCGCAGCGATCGAACTCCCGGGACTCCCGTAACTGGAAGCAACACCAGGAGAAGCGGCATGCTCGACCAAGGTACCTTCCTCGCCCACCCAGACGGCGCTGCCCCCGAGGGAGAACGACGCATCGGAAGGGGAATGGTGAGATCCGTTGTGATGAGAGACGGAGGCGGTCCGACCGCTCGTCTCTGAGTTTGCGCGGTCTCGACTTTCCGTGCTGTCCTTGCTGGTTCGCATCATGATGCCCTCGTCGAAGCTATTATGTGATTCGAACGAGTTCGTCGGCCGGTGGTGCCCTCGACCTCCGAGGTGTTGGGATGCATCCGAGGCACGGGAGGTGAACTTTTCGATGAAGACGTCTTTCCGCTCCGAGTTACGCATGATGAGCCTCTCGGAACGCGTCAGGATCGGTGCGCCGGACAGATTCATCGAGGTGATAGCATCGAATAGCCGCCCCAAACAATCTTGAGATGGCGATGAGAAATAGTCGTCGAGGGCTAAGAGAAGTACGGGCTAGTCCACGCAAGTATGTCAACTATCGTCAGGCTGATTTGGGCGCATGGCACGCACCTTGAATACCTGGATAAACGGATGTGGTGTACATATCGCCATAGCCTTCACCACCGCACCTCTTTTTCGAACAACATGGCCTGCATCGGCACGAAGCTCGTGGGATTGTGGTAGCCACTCACCTTCGAACGGTCTTATCATGCTTCGTCCGCACCAGGCTGAGTACGTAAAGCAACTCCGGTTTGTTCTCTTTCCCGTACTATCTGGCGAGTCCAAGGCGAGGGCCGGCGCGATCATGTTGAAGGGCGTTTGATTCAAAAAGAAGTGGTCCAATCCTCCAGATGCTTCTCGGCACCATCAGGCAACATCAAGTTGGCCAGGAGCCTTCAAGTTTGATGGATGGGAGTCAAGGTTTCTAGGACGTTAAGACGCGATTCGCGGGCGCACGATCTGCAAAGCGAACGCACCCTTCATCCGTTCCTAGCGGTTGTGGAAACTGCTGGGCGTTGAGACCCATGTCGGCTGTGGCGCGGGAATCAGGACAGCGAAGGAGGTGTAGAGAGACGAACAACGTATCGCGTATAGTGGGGGTATCCTGTGTCCCTGTTAGTTCGCGGAGGTGTTGAGAGAGAGCCGGTCTGTCGATGGTCGTCTCCGCGTTTTTATGATTACTGTAGCACGACGGCCGGAACGGAATGATGCCGCTGAACATTGCCCAACTTCCAAACTTGGTTAACCCTGACGTGCCAAGAGTAAATGACAAAGTTGAGTGAGGAAACTACTGTCGTAACTACTGGACCACAACCCACAATAGCTACATCACAGCCCTACTCAAGGTTGCCAAAGCAGCCCTGATGTTAGAGACGCACTGCTCCAGCTGTACACGCATTCGTTCTAAAACGAGTCATCAGTATGAATCCCGAGTAAAACAGTGTTTACGTAAAGTGCGAAGCCTGGAGATGTTGACTCGGACTCGGAGAGACTCATGGAGGAAGGAGCAAACCTTCAGAAGCTTCAGCACGCGCGGCGTTTCAATTATCCTGCAAGTTGACTCAGCGGCCAAAGACTCGTCTTACAGGGCTGTTGAAGACGCATTAGTCCAACACATGCTACCATCCAGATATGGAGGTGCACTTCCCAATTCGTGGTTATTATGATACATAGGTCACGTATGCACATATGGTAGTATGCACGTCACAGTCACGGCCTCACATGTATATAAACCCCAGGGCTTTCGCCCTAACAATACAGAGTCGATCCCCCGGATCATCTACTAGCTACAGTAGTACCTAAGTGAATACTTGGTGAGCCTGGTCGCTGCGCTACTTTGCTGCGCGTCAGGTTATGGGCCCTGGTTGGCC
>Ga0307512_10003450_pt1 | contig 18383 bp, 22 predicted proteins | sample 14_EM_MG_FD_200267 | JGI IMG/M metagenome (GOLD analysis project Ga0307512, IMG submission 200267) | Populus trichocarpa ectomycorrhiza microbial communities from riparian zone in the Pacific Northwest, United States - 14_EM | ecosystem: Host-associated > Plants > Roots > Unclassified | place...
CGAAGAGATGTTTGGGGGAGGGTGGCGGGAGTTGGACCCCCGGAACGCCCGCGGGAGGGTCTACTGAGGACCCTGGATCGTAGCGGTGCCCTTGGCGCCAATCCCCGACTCCCCGTCATCAAAAAATTAGTGAAGAAATTATATGGCATCGTGACGCGCTCACGATGGCCCATAATGCATAATGCCCACAATGTGTGATGATGACTAGCGATGACCGGGTACCGGGATTGGCTCACCGCGGTGGCATCGCTGTAACAAGATGAATTTCACAACTTATCGTGGGAGGTCACGATACTTCCGGAATATTCCAAGTTGTCGCCGAACCCAGTAGATGTGGAGACCGGCACCGTAGAGCCAAATTTAAACTCCGCACGCGTTTTTCCCATTACCAGAGAAAAAACCCTAACAACGGTCCACTCAATTACCGTGTGCCAATGACCAAGACAACCACCGAGCCACAACAGGCCAGGATAAATGATAGTGGGCCTAACGTTTCATAGTCACGCGGCAAATTACGTGGCTGCGAACAACGCTAGGCGCAATGGTGTTCAGAGGTAGTGGTGACAATTAAAGAGTGTCCGCAACCAGCAATTTTTTAACGAGCATCCTAACATTCGAGAACGCGCCTCGAAGGTGGGTAAAACACGTTATGGAAGTGGGAATTAGAGAGGGGAGGATTTTGTTTAATGACACAAAAACGCGTGACATAACGCGCAACACTCAAAGGACAAATTGATTATTGGGAACGGGATCGAGAGGAAAAACAAGGAAAATTTTCAACCATCCCCTCCACTCCATGGGTTGAAAACGGCAGCGCTCTCCAGCACAGACCAAACACGCGGAAAATCTCACTCGTCTCCGACGAACCCGGTCACACCCGGACGGCGACCGTCATGATGCACTCGCCGATGCAGAATGAACACTCGGAAAACCAATCGACTAGCCAAGGTGGCTGAAAAAGATGCAAAGAAGGCAATTCGTAACGCGAGGAAACGGGAGCTGCGTGCCCTCCAGAAGGCTGACTCGGCAACCACCAAAGTCGAGAACCTTCAAGCTCAGATTGCGGAGTTGAACACCACCATAGAGACCAAGTGGCGGGATGCAGCAAGAGAGGTGGAGGTTGTGGCCAAGAGACTCTCCAAGACAAAGTTGTCGTCGGATTGTCCTTGAAGGTGGAGTGTTCGCAAAGACCTGGCTAGCAAAGGAGATCAATGAATCCACAATTGAGTCCCATTGACGAATTGAACATGTGCCCAGAATTAACGTGCTGCTGACGGTTTAACCCCAGTAAAAAGTCCGACGACCGGAATCAACCAGCAGCAACTCTGGTTGACCAAATCAACCCCGAGCGGTCCGGAGCGACTGGCTGATTATAATCAACCGGTCCCGGTATGTATGTAATGTGGTTGTAAACAGTGGGGTTCTGAAATTGCGCAATTGTAAAAAAAAGAAAAAACTAAGTCTGGAACCTATCGGTACTTGGTGATTGCGAAATTAAAAAAAAGGATCTAAGTCCAAAGTCCGTCGACACCTCACTCTGTTCCATGAGATTTTAATAGAACATCTTCCCTTTCGTTGGCCCAAAGGCAATCATGATGGTTCGCCACTAGTGCGAGTGTCAGAAGTGCGGGGGTAAGTTATTCGGCAAGGGACCTAGTACAGATGTCGCAATGCGGTACATCTTTATGTGACACGGCTGGCCGGTATCGGTGCCGGGACTGTCGAATGACAGTAATGCTCTTCGAGGGCGCCAAGTACCGAGTCCTCCGATCAACATTCTTATCTATCTGTTGTGCATATCGAACCTGTAAAAACGTGTGTATGGGTTGACGACTACCTCCTTCCCTCACGCACGCCCTGGGGCCAGCCAACCCTTCGACACCACAGCCCCCTTCACCTCGCTTCCCATTTCCACCGCTTCCCAGTGCCTCGTCCACCCATCCACCTGCTGCTCTCACCAATGAGCACACTCGAGGAGGCTCGAGGCGGACAATCATGGGGACACTGAGCAGAGAGTTGAACCAATTGAGCGTCATGCACGGCGTGAGCCCGATTGGGCCCCAGGGGATATATACCCCATGTCCCCAAAAATCGCTTCTTGCCTCTCCTCTCTCTCCCTCCCCCATCACTCGAAGGCCCCTTACCCAGTGCCATACCCCTTAACCCTGGCTGCACCCCACTATAACCTTGTTGTTACTCAAGTCCTGATAGAGGCAACCCTTCTGGCTTCATCGGATCCGGCATGTATCATCTCGGCACATCTCCCACCAAGCGACGTCTGGTTCCTGTGCCACTAGCCTCAGACTTGAGTTGAAGTTGAGCTGTGGCGTCAGTGGGGTTCTTCGGTTTACACCCCCGTCGCTTTTTTATTGGTCTCTGTTCATCTAGCTATACACAGATTTAGAAAATTTTCAGCGAAACAGAGTGTCCGTGCGTACCTCTTCCTCAGTTGCGTCATCCCCCACGACCAGTGCACGAGTGCTGACGTGGCGCCCAGTCTGAGAGCGTTGTACGGGTTTGAGATCCAGGGTAGCAACCGGAGTGGGAGTCGTTCGGAGTTTCTGCAATCTATGATACCTGCAGGCCAGTTGCTCCCGGTTCGTCCGTCGTCTCTCTGCCTCTGGAAGGTAAACACGGTCACCCTGTCCCGGACGAGGTACAGAATACAATACTTTCGGTATTTTATTTCATTCATGATCATATGCGCTCGCTTGCGACACTGACCCTCTACCCCAACACAGATACCAGGAGAGTTTTCTCGCCCACAGTGGACTTCAGGATGGGTTCGTCGCTACCACCATGCCCTCTGCCTTTGCACCACGTCTACATCACCGACTTCGAACCTGTGTTGAGGACCGGATGCAGCTACAGGCTGCGGGGTGGTTCTCCACCACCAGTTCTTCCCCGACGCCTTCCTTTATCCCTCTCGCATTCCCTATCCCTGGATTCGGACCTGGACCATCGCCTGTTCCGACAGGGCTCATGTGATTTGCCAGTATATTTGCGCGGGTGACAGTGAGGGTGGAGGGAAGTGGTGCTCGTGGAAGATGATTGAGACGGTCTCGGCCTCCCGTGCGCTCTGAGACTCGTTAGCGGGACCCGACCCCGGGCCAGCCCCCTTGTCCACGATATAGCTAGTTTTTGGCCAGGCCACCTTTCTCCCAACGGTCCTGGTGGTACTACTGTAGGAAGTTGAGTCGGGCCGTACAGTAGACATAGCTGTACTCAATATGAATTTGATACAAATCACTATAAACTGATACCAGTCGTTCTGAGTCGCTCCGGATCGATGGATACTAATTATGGGACCACGCACGATATAATAAAGGCGGTCGATATGGGTCGATTGGAGTCGTCCTGAGTTGCTCCAAGTTGCCTAGAGTCGCTCGGTTTTGATTAATAGAGGTTACAAATGAATATATATGTACTAATTTATAAAAAAGTTGCTCGCGGTCGCCCATTAGTCTCATTTCTCAACTTATATCAACCGCTAACGACCTCGCGCCCGGGGTCGCCAGAAGTTGATTCCGGTCACTCGGACTTTTTACTGGGGTTTAACGATTAGTGGGGATGCCGCAACACTTCGTGGAATTTCGTACGAGTCACGTCACAACACGTTGCTACTCCCCACACCACACCAGGGTGACCCGCCTGGTGAGAGCGGTGCCAATGCAGATGGTCGGTCGACAATGACGGGTAATTGACTGGTACTACAATAGAATTGGAATAACTCACAACAGAGAGAATTTTGTAGACATTCCACTAAGTACTACAGCTGAACAGCGTGGCACACAGATAGATGGTGGCGGTCTCGCTGCGCCCTCCTCAGCGCTCCTCACTCCAGCAGTTCAGAGTTTTGGTACGTGGTCCACTGTGGATCACAAGAGCGAGACCCAACTGCATGAAGGGTGGAAGGATATAATTGGCGATATCTTCTCGACCTTCAAACGGAGTCCGATGGGGTTGTCGTCATCGGTGAACCCTCTCGAATTCGCAGAAAAGGCAGCAGGGATCTGTACCGACCATTTTGCTGATCAGAAAAAGCTCGCGAGGTTAATGGAGGAGTGGAAACGAGATGCGGACCGTGAACTCCGAGGAGAGAAAGAGATGTTGATACGAGGGGAAGCAGAGATTGTGGGGGCAGTGGCGAAGGCATGGGACGAGGTCCTTGCTGAGGTTAGTGGGATGGAGTCTTGGGAATTGCTTTCGAAGTAAAGGCAGGGGGTGCTGCTTGAGAGCATCATTAGGAGGGTTCGGATGATGTTTGGGGAGGAGGCATACGAGAAACTCACCCCCACCGAAAAACGCCGTGCTGACTTGTTCATTTGGACGGGTTGCGCGATGCACAAGGACTTGAACGCAACGAAGGGAGGAGCAGAGGCCATGGCAGGGAGTTGGAAAGAAGGAGAGGCGCCAGTAAAACTAATGAACAAACATCACGTTGCAGCCGCGGCCGCAGGCTCAACCGAGTTGGAGAAACAGGCGTTCGATGACTCAGAAGGCAATTCCGTCAAGTTGACGAAACTAGTTGGGGCTCTGGTCAGGCATAAAGACGCGAAGAAGGGACATCAAGCTATATTCAGGATCTTCTGCCAGGCTTGGAAGGTTGGACCACGAGATCTACTTCCCCGACACCAGCAATATCCGATACCAATCTCGCTGCGGCGCGGCCATTGGACTCTGCACTCACCACGACTTATACATCGATTTCCTCGATCCGTTTATTCGCAACTCCAAGGAACGACCAGGCTTGAACAACCTCGAAAACAACGTTCTCATCGGCCTCAACGACATCCCTACGATAACCGAAGCGTGTGACCTTGGTCTGTACGCCCAGGCGATATATCCCGTCCATATATGCGTCGCGTTCGAGTCCCCGAAGACTGCGCTGTCAACCACCTCGATCTTGGTCCATCCAACCGCCTACTACGTGATCGTCGGGTCGGTCGGATCGGACCGGAGTCGTTCGTTGGCTGGGAGCTGGGTCCGTTTCGTCAGACTCACAGACAAACCCTCCTCCTTTCCGGAGTCGGGGAATTAGCGTCGCTTAGTCGCAGAGGTTTTCCCTGATGGTGCAGGCTATGTACAAGCGGGTCACTAGGTTTACCTCGAGAGGAAAGTCTGGGCATGGTGGATCCGTTTCGGGGAGGATGTTTACAACGGACAGCTACGCTATGGAGGAAGGTCGCATCAATCGTGGTGTTTCATTCACATTTCCACACTCGTCGCCCCGTCTGTCATTATCGAGCTCAAGGTCCGGTCCGACTTTCAAGTCGCTACAGCAGTTCAACCTCGGCCCGCTACCCGGGTCTTTGACCCCTTCTCGATTTCAAGGAGCTCTTCCTGGGAATTGACTCATGGCTGAGCCCAAGTCGATCATCCTCATGCCCGCTCCCCGCTCCACTCTCCTCCATCTCCTTCTCCTCGTCCTCATCAGTTCTGAACAACAACCCTCCTAACTCCATCAGTGGCTCCTCCGTCACTCTAAACACGAACTTAAGCACAGGTACAGCTCGCTAGATGACCCCTCCTTTTCCCCGGCTTGGTGGGTTTGACGAAGCTGGAACCGGGACATCCCTAGGGTCATCCTGTTCAACGAGGTCGTTGAACTCAAGTTAGATGAATCCCCCGACTTTGACGGAAACCGGAACAAGTACAAGTATTCTACGGCAAACTCGTCTTCGCTCCGAAATCCCGCCCCCACTACAACGGCTAAATCACAACCTGACAAAGAAAAGCGATACTCCACCTACCGTGACCTTCTTTCCCCCCTCGTTGCCCTCTACCTCAAATTCAGCTACTTTGAACCCGCGATGGACAACAAGCTGGCAGTCACAACCTGTGCATGCCCCGCTAACTGCGAACGACCTCAACTTCCACGGTTCGTTCTCGGGTCATAGTCCCCTCCTCCTGCTCTCACAACCTTCTTCAAGCATATTCGAGTCTCGGCTGGACCCGCAACCTCCCAACCTTCCTGACTTCGGTGCATCTCGTCGCCGATCCTTGTCGAACCAACTGGGCGGTATTAATTTGGAAGACCCTCCCGAGGCAACAGACGCTGTCGCTCTGAGGTTACTTAACCGCGCGTTGGTCGTGAACAGGCCGGGTGGTGTCTCCTGGGAGGTTAGGGAAGGGAAGGGAGAATCGTGTTAGCTATCCGCGCACAAAGCTCGACGAAACGTGTTCAATACAGTGGCGCAAGATCCGTCAAGCGTTCTGTCTCCTGGATCGTCCCCTGGATCAACACGACTGCATCCTGAAACAACCCTCCATGCACAATCCCGTACACCACCAACTCGACCTCTCCCCCTCCACGTTTCTTCAAACTCTCGTCCTGTCCGAGGTGCTTCAAGAACCTAAAAGCAGAACTCTGGTCCATGACCTCTCTGAGCTCTCTATCTTCGACATTATGCGGCTCGTTCAGTGCTGACGATCCTTTTTCTTGCGTCGTTCAGGGCGTGCACGAGTTGTCGTCGTCTCAAGATGAAGTACGTCGGTGCTGAACAGGGCTCTGAGTGCATCTTTGAGGAATCTGACTGCGGAAAATGATCAAAGAAGTAAGCCGCCTCCCTCCAAATGTACCCTACGATTTATAGTTACCGCATTCCAGAAAACACGAGGTCCTGGCGCGGTTTATGCGCAAGATTGAAAGGACCCTCGATACTGTCCTCCGCTCTCTCGGAAATCCTAGCACGGCGTCTGCAATGCTTTCGCGCTCCCCATCACCGGTCGGCCACAGCGACAACAGAGCTGCCTTGATAACCCCCCAACAAATAGTCGCAACATGCGAACTGATGGATTCCGACGACGGCTCTCCCCCTCAGTCCCCGCACAACGTTCTCCCGAACTTCATTGCCTTCCAAACGGCACCTTAAATCCCCTCTGGTTGCTTGCCGAGACTAGTTTGACGATGCATAAGACCAATGCTGAAAACCACGGTACATTGTACCCACGGCCTTTTGACGATACTGGCACTGCTAAGGTTGGCATCGCCGGCGAGGTGTATTTCAAACCTGCCACAGGCGGCGCTTAACGGAAGCCAATCAATATCCTACCTTTTCGGAGGCTGTCGTTGAAAACCGTGTACAGCCCGAGATGCTGAGCTTCACGAGTACTGAAGACGTTTTAGCGTTGTTCGACATGTGCGTCTCCCATTCTTGTCCTCCATGTGTGGCCGGCTGTGCTGATGGTGCGTCGTTCCCAAAGCTACTTCGATCACATGAATGTCAGCCTCGATCCTCACACCTTGATAAGCGCCCAATGCACTCACTGATCTAGCTCCTCGCAGGGCCACTCCAAACTTATTGATCGCAACTTTCATACTCCTTCACTCGTCTGCTCATGCTCCCCGTTCCTACTGACGACCAGTTAGTCTCGGTTTTTCTTAGTTAACTTCTTTTACTCACACTCACTTCCAGCCTGCGCCATCGCTGCAAAGTTTTATTCCGAAAAGCCTGACTTGCATGTTAAACTCACTGACATCGCGAAGAAGCTCGCGTTCAGTGTTCCGGAGTATGGCTACAAGTCGCTTGAAACTGTACAGGCGTACCTCCTGCTCTCTCTATACAGAAGTGGTGCCGTGGGGCGTTATGAACATGATCGTACGCGGACGCTTCTCGGTATGGCTATCGGGTGGTTTCCCGTGTACGGTGGAGAGCCTCCCACTCCTCACTCACATCGGAAACGAGATGGAGACGGGCCTGAATATCCACCACAAGTCGAAATCCTCGGACGGGAACTCGGAGGAAGATCAGGCAAGAAACTTCGAGATTCACAACCGCGAACGTACTTGGCTCGTATGCTACTCCCTAGATTGCAGCATCAGCGCGCAAACGGGAAAGCCCTATGCAACCCGAGAAGAGTAAGTTTCCCTCGTTGTCTTTTGTCTTGAATACCGAAGCACCGTCAATTTCCGGCTAACCCTGGTGAATTGGGCGGTGGAATATTTACGAACTTGTGTTCAAATGCCGGCCGGTTTTTCCCCTTTTCCGATTATAGTTACATCATCCGGAGCGGTGCGTGTCCAAGATAGCCCTCCGTGAAGATGCTGCGATTACCGCCTACGTGACGAGTTACCTTGATACACCATTTACCTTCCGGCCTTCCGCTCGTCCCGAAACTGATACCGAGTGTCCCCCCCCTCTGGCCCCATAGGAATATCAAAGGATCACGCCTCGTTGCATGGACCTCCTTTACTCGGGAACCACCTCACCATCCGGACTCCAGATGGACTGTGACTATCTCACGGTCATGCCGAGCGTCGAGTCCCAGCTGATAGGGTGGTACGAAGAATGGCTACCGGTCGTCGTTTCCCACAGGGACGAATATGTCGCGCTCAACGGGAAATTCTTCCTGCACTACGGGATGCTAGTTATCAACTCCTTCGGACTCCAAGACACGATCGAGAGGAGCCCTACGAACGTCGGGAATTTCTTCGAAAGAGTGCATAAAAGTGCCGTCGCATGTATTAGTGCGATGAAGGGTAGCTGGGGGCCCAAGGGGTACTCGAAGTACTCCCCAGATTCGATCTTTGTTCAAGGGTCGTATGCAGTTCTGACCCTTCTCAAGGCATGCAGTGATGCTTGGGTGTATTGATTTCTGTTGGGTTTCTGATGGACTTTTTTGTAGCCTCTGCGGTCGGAACCAAAGTAGTACATGGACGAAGAGAAGACGATTACACTGGTGAAGGAACTGGCAGACACTTTAGCAAACGTTGCCGTCGGCCCTCTTCACGCTCCAAGATTGTACTCGACCCTCTTGAATGCTGTTATTGCGAGCGAGACCGGAGTCCCCGTGAATGGGGAGAGGGAAGGTTTCGAAAATGGAGAGCCGAGCGAACCTCCCACCTCGCCTTCGATTCGCACTTCTCCTGCGACATCGATCCAGTGGCCTCACCTTCAGCAGCAACCACAACAGCAGGTTAACACCCAGTTGGAGATGATCAACGTACCCCCCGGGGAACCAACTCCCATGCCCGCACCACCCACAAACGGCGTTTTCCCGAGCTGCAATTACTACTTCCAGAACGATGGGGAAATGGGTACTGTGGCGGACATCTCGACTTTCCCACCCACGATGGCGGACCACGACCGGTCTTGGCACTCGTTTTCGGTCGACAACATATTCTCCACCACATTTTGGGACAACGCTCTTGTCCCTGGTATTTCCGACTCAACCGCGGTATTATTGCCGACGCTTAAATCCGATACTCTCAGGTACCTTGGGCTCGCCAGCCGGTTTCAGCGGCGGCTTCGCACATGGCCCTGGCGTTTCCGGGTTGATCACTCCAGGATTCGGGATCCCACTCAATCTGGGCTGAACACCCCGCGCCATAGCGGGATTACCGCTTCCGCCGATCACACGACGCAATCGCACGTTCACCGGCCCCACCGCACCCTCGGATGTTGGTGGTTTTGTACATTAGGGGTGTTTGGTCAATACATCTAGCACAGCGAATAAAATTGCGGGCGTGATCCGCCCTCCCAGCGGCTCCTCCACGCTCCGTGTCCAACTGAGCGGGCACTCAGTTCTACCCAACCTCTAGTAGTGTGCTAGGTGTCCTTCAGCTGGACATCGAATTGACATTGAATGCAAGGTTACCTTGCTTGTTACCTTGCTTGCAAGGTCTCTCACCCCGTAAATGACCCCCCCCGGTTCAGTCAGCATCTCAACACCCTCACGTTTGTTCGGTGTTGTTATCCGCTATTTTCCCACAATAACGCTGCTGCCGGTTGTCGTACCGCACGCCTCGAGGGTCTTGACGATTGCATGATCCCAAATTTCCCTGTAAAGTCTTCAATGCAAATCGTTCTGGAGAGGAAGACGAAAGCCATAACATGCTTCCGATACCCGATCACCCCCCGCTTACCCCCTCACCGACTATCGTTCTCAAGGCCAAACGATTCCCCGTGTCATGGTTGATATTACATCCCCCCCACCGGCAAACTCTCTTTATTCAATCTATACGTCGCTCTATCGAGGAGCTCCGGACAGGAGACCGTTAGGTTGCTACGGGAGTTTGATGATGAAGTATTTTAGAAGCGCATGAGAGTTGGAGTTGGTATTGGAGGATGAGAGGTTGGATGACCTGTACAAGACAACGAAGGTCTGGTGGCAAAGAATGAGTTCCAATTCGGGTACATGATCTACAGGTGTATATAGAGGATGCCTTGCTTGCAAGGTTTCTAATCCCCTAAATTATCCCGCCTGAACGATCATCGCAGCATCTGCGCACTTGTTTGGCTGTGTTATTCCCCGCGTGAAACGCTCCCACAATCGCATTGTTGTCTGTGATCTTTTTTCCGTCACTCTAGCTTTACCTACAATTTCCTAACGTCCAAAACCCACGGGAATCAATTCACAACACGCCTTTTCCCGGCCTCCCGTCTTGGATATCGGCAGCGCTGAACCTGGTTCTGTTTATGAATGCTCTTGCACATGCTTTACACTTCGAGAGCGTCATTTCGGAGGCTCGCTTTTTGATGACCGCCACGATTTTGCCTCGTTGTCAACTTACCGTGACGTTCCTACCCGTCGAAGTCTCGCGTCTTTCTGAGCTCGAAGATGCCAACTGTGACGCGTGTCTACTATATGCTATAGAGTCGCCGTGGCATTCGATACGGCGCGCCCACAGTATTGAGCAGTATTTTCTTTTCTTTATCCGAGAGGGCGGACCAGTCCATCCGGTGCCACTCGTTCAAATGTTCAGGGAAAATTTGCTGGAGCTCAAGCGAGTCAGCCGGTGGAGAGTCCCCATCAACGCACTTAACTAAACTTGTTGCAGTATGTCCTAGCCTCGGGTATATATCACTGCGACGCTCAGTGAATGGCAATGGGCACGGTTCGACCGAGATAACTTGAAGGGTACACTCTATGCAACACTGCGGTGTTTTTGGAAAGCAGGTATTCGAGGTACCCAGTATGCGATGGTGAGTCGCTTCCTAATCAGCAGCCAAGCCACCGCTCGCCACTCGTCATCATTCAGTATGAGGCCTTTTGCACACCGGTGTTCCAACTGAACGGCCAACATAGCCCATCCAGGTTATGTTACGGGCTCCAGTACATCATGTTGATTGACCTTCGCCTCAACGGGGTGAATACCGACGAGGACGCCGTCAAAAATCAACCTCTGTCCCTGCGCGAGCGTTACGCACTCGCGGAGTGGAGTACCCGTGACGGGCGACGGAAACGCAAAGACCTACCGGAGACGATCGGACTTGCAATTGGGATGAAGGTTATGGCGACGAGCAATGTTGTGACTAATTTGGATATTACAAACGGGGCAAGGGGATCCGTCGTCAACATCGTTTTGAGCCCTGAAGTGCGTCCGCTGGAGGATGCTTGCGTTGTCTAGCTGAAACATCTCCCGCAGCGCGTCTTGATAAAATTAAACCGCACACGCGCTGCACGCCTCGACGGCCTGGACGATGGCGTAATCCCAATTTTCCCAGCCAGGTCGCCGGTGCAAATTGTTCTGGATAGGAAAACCAAAACCGTAACGCGTTTTCAATGCCCGATCGCCGCCGCTTACTGCTTCACAAACTATCGCTCTCAAGGCCAAACAACTCTACGGGCCATCGTCGATATTGCATCTCCCCCCACCGACAAACTGCCGTTGTTCGGCCTGTATGTTGCTCTATCAAGGAGCTCTGGGCGGGAGACACTCAGATTGCTGCGAGAGCTTGATGGCGAAATTTTTTCGGGGCACATGAGCCGGAACTGGTGTTGGAAGACGAGCGGTTGGTGGATATAGAGGGAATCGTCTAGAAACAAAAGTCGCAAGCAAGGTTCGTGCAGACGGAGTCGGCGCTTCTCTAGTTTCCCTTATCCCCCTAACTTATAAGTGCGTGTCGCCGAAATTCTCAACATTTTGACGGCTCAGATGTCACTTACAGTCGTTTTCGAAAACCTTGTCCCCTCCCTCTTTTTTTCTTCTTACGACCGGTCGGCGGCTAGCATAAGCGATAAGTGACGTCCAGCTCGAGCCGAGGTACCACTGACCCTCCGTGTCAGTCACCTTCCCTCGCACTCGGTATTCCTCTCCACCCAGCTCGTTTGCCATGTCCGCTCTTTATGAACAATCAGCCTCCTTTATGAGACGCTTGGAAAGGTGAAGCCCGCGTTCTTACAGCTTCGTAGCGAACTGCAAGAGCATTGCGAGCTTCAGAATTCGAAGTATATACTATTGATCTTGTAGAAAAGGTTGCAATATTCCCTCGAATTTTCGAACGGGAAACTCGCACTGAGAAACCAGAGGGCGTCTTCAGTGCGCACCGCGCACAACCTCGATGCGTGTCCACGCAAGGAAGTTTAACATATCGGCTGTAAAAGGTCTTCGATCCGATCGTGTTGAGTAGGCATCTTGTGGAAATCCCTATTTCATGTTCAAAACTCCCATCGAGAGGATCGGCGCGTACAAGGCACCACCCCAGATTCACAGCAACCAAAAGTCCCTTCCGTTCTTTGGAGGACGTCTGGGTGTTGTTGACGGCACGCGCAACAAATCTTTCATTCCGAACGAAGACATCTTCGTCGTTCTGTGCAGGCGTGACGAAGGCGTGACAAATCCCGAGACCCCCGGAAGAGTTTCTACGGAACTGACCACCGCACCGGCTAAAAAGCCCTGCCGGTGTGGGTTTTACAAATCCGCAGGGTTTCGTTTTGGCGGGCGTGGGTCCTGAAACCGACGGAACTGACCAGGGCCTAAGACCCGGGACTTTCAGTCCCGGGAAAAAAAGTATGTAGTCACGCGAACGCTCTCACGATCTGTTATTTGACTTTCTCCAGCAGAGCCTCTATATTAGTATTTACCGCTTGCCACTCGCCTTGTTCGACTATCATTGTAGGCCACGTCAGCGTATTGTTTATTGAAGCCGTTGTTATTGCTGTCTGAATTTGTAACTTACTAGCTGAGATCCGTGTTCACAGCGGATCTGATCAAACACGATAGATTTAAGGAGAGCGGCAGATCTTAGGAACAGGAAATTATAATCCAAAACCTAATCTACTTCGGTGTGCTGTCACTGAAGGACCAGAGGATCCAAGAAGATGGAGGTCGAGTGCAAGGTTATTTGGCCCATCACCGCAGTGATGTGGGTTGGAGAGGACTGCGATACAGGGCAGATGAACGGCGCCGGAATTCTGGACATTACCGGTAGGGGGGGCCATCCTTTAAGAATTGAGTGAGGAGTGCGAGAGGTGCCGGTCGTCAAGCTTGAGGGAGGGGTTTTGAAAGCCTGAAAATAAAATAAAAAATCAGCCCACCCCGTGTAAGATCCGAGACGCGGTGAGTGTTGAGAGAACACATGTGAAATGGGGTGATGGATACGAAGTTCACGAAGCAAACGTTGAGCTGCAGATACACTGAAGTGCTTTGGCATGAGCATGAGGCCACTATTGGATGGAGCAAGGTCAACCAATAAGATGAGCAGGCAGCGGACCTTGATGTAAAGTTCACCAGGAGGAAGTCCCAGGGCGTTGAGTGACCGCAATAGTTCCACCGGATATTGTGCTGCAGTCGCATCTGCCCCTGACTCAGTGACCTTGCCCTGTATCCAAAAGAAGTAAGGGCCGCTACCTCAACGGTTGCGGGCAACTACCCTCCAATTTGGAACCCCCAAGGAGGCGAAAGCGAACGTGTCGTTATATCGCCAGACGTTCGCGCAGAACTCCTTCGAAACGGGATCTCGGTTCGTAAAAAGTCTTTGGATCGCAGCCGGCAGGGAATCAAGGGGAGGGAATCGAGCGCGGCCAGAGTTACAGCAGGAATGTTGGCCTTCCTCGATGCGGAAAGGCACTCCACCGGAAGGTGGAGTGCGTCGCAGTGCTGACACACCTCCGACATCCACCCGAGGTCATGGATCTCAACTCGTTTGTGATAAGGTGCTTGCGCAGCGAGAAGGACCGACAATACTACGGGGGCTGCGTATCAGTGACCAGCCCTAAGAGAATCTCCTTCGAGTGCTCACCAGGCTGGGCCCCATAATTCGACAGGGCAGGCTTCGGAAGCACATTACTACCCGTAGATAGCAGCCGTTGTTGGCGTTCACATTCCCGCTGTGCCCTCTGCGCTATTGAACGCGCGTTAGTCCCTGGCGTAGTGGACTCGGGCTCAGATCATAGTGTGGGAGCAGACGTTGGTGCCAGTTGACGCTGTTGAGGGCCATCGGTCACGGGAGGCGCGAGCAGCAGAGGGCGAGAGCTCAGAGCCCCAACTCCAGACATCCTGTCTGGGTGGGCTGGGGAGGCGGCGAGATCTTCGCTCAAGTCCTCGAGCTCTCTCCCTGTGCAGACTGTGAGAGAGATCCTCACTCGCAGATTAGAGGGTTAAGCACTTACCTTTCCTCTTCAGGTGGTGCGGCCATTCGCCATGAACATGGCTCACTGAGTCTTGGGACCCAGCACCATCGCATTACCATGTGTTGATGCGCCTACCCGCCGAGACAGCCGAAGGCTCAGGTTCTTGGAAGCTGCTGTCAGTGACCGGCGGAACATCATGGCCACCGACTACGATCAAAGACAGAATTTGAAAAAAAAATCGAAATCCTGTCGGCTATATTGGGTTTTTTTTTCAAATTCAGGAAGGGAGAGAGGGGGCCGACATCGGTGGAAGCGTCGTGATGTGGCAACCGGATCCTGGGTGAAATAGGAAAGGGGCCTGCAAGGCTGAGCAGCATCGTTAGACAGAGAATTCTGTCGAACGTCGGAGGCCGGTGGGAGGGCCAGAGGTGGGTGCGACTTGGGACCGGTGGTGGGACCCTGGGTGAGCGTGCGACTTCTCAGATCCGAGTGTGGTGGTCGAGGGATGGATAGTGGGGGAGACGTGGGAGCAATTCCGGGATGCGCGACGCATGGATGACACCGCAGTAGTACTTGGAACCTTGAGATATGGTTCTATCATGTCGTGACGTGCGAAGCGAGACAGGAGATGTGAGACGGGAGACGGGAGCCAATGAGAGATAAAGGGCCCTGTGGACCAATAGGGAGCCGAGTTTGTGTACAGCAGCCAATGAGGGAGCGTCTTTGTCTTAGGCGCTGAGAGCCGATGTGTTTTATTATATAGGACGAACGAATCGGGGTTCCGCCTTTTCTCTTGACGCCTCCGTGCGCGGGACGAAATATTGTTGCCTACTGTCCCGGGTCCTGCCGCTTGCCGGCCGTAGTCCTTGTTTTTTTAAACCCGTCGCGCCTTCATGAGCAGGCGGATATAGGCGGTATGGAGGTTTACGTATAATCGGAGTTCCTTCGGCAAAAATTGCACCGGGCACGATGACAATCGATCAGGTTACAAAAGCGCGTAAGAAATAAGACTCGCGTCCAGCTAAAGCCCCATCCTCAGATCGAACCACCCGCTACCTAAATGCCCCGACAATCTACCGCTAAGAGCGCCATGACGTGCGCTCGCTCCTTCCGAGCGCCCACGTTCAAGGAAGAGATACGGGCGATAAGCAAGCGAATGAAGATTATAGGCAAGTGCCGCGTAGGTCAGACCACACGGCATACTAACACGGCGCAGTTGGCAAAGAAGAAGGCCACGGCATCAAGTGCGGAAGGAAGGTCATGACCGAGGCCGCAAAGGATTCGGTCCGCCAACACTTAGCGAACGCTGGCCCTCCGAGCGACGAAGACACAGCAAGCCCGTCCGCAATGCGGCCTTCCGATGAGGAAGACGACTACAGTTTTGTGAGTAGTTTCAAAAAACTTCCACTGCCCGTGACCGACAGCGGCTCTCTTCAAATGTAGTGGTGCTCCCTCTGCGCTGACAGAGACATGGACATCCTGCTGTGTGCTGGGTGCAGAGTTGGTATGTGCGTTCAGAGCGTCGACGAAAGGCACTCCGGTTGCCTGGAGCCCCATGCAGCACAAAGAAAGGAAGATTTCATCTTCTTCTGCCCATACTGCTGCAGACGAAAGAAGCAGGATTTTCGCGTGAGTGTAGAGTTGTTTTGAAAAGGATCTATGAGTCAGCTGGCAACAGTTTGTTATGACGTCGAAGAAGCCCCCTCCATCCCCCCATTCACTCTTCTATCGATACGACCCGCCGGTGGTAATTGTCAGCCTAAAGCTTGGGAAAGATGCGGGAGGCGCAATCTGCTCCATCTTGCCGGAGATGCAGAAGTGGTATCGGGGGAATGACGAAGCGGTAAGCTACCGGGTTAGTGCTTCTTTTTGCATTTTCTTAATCCACCCCAGCTCTACACAGTAGATGTCCAGTTGGGCAAAAAGCAAAAGGCAGCGGACAAAGCTCTGCTTTTATTTTTGAGGAAAAACCCCCTCGCCAAAATAGTCATCGTACTCGACACGCACACTGCCCAGGACGGCCAGTTCATTACCAAGGTTACAAAGAATACGACGGAGTCTGATGTTTTGGGACCGGTGCGTTACAAAACCCCCGGGATCATCGCTTACTGACGTCGTCAAGATTCTCCAAAACTACCTTCCAACCGAGCTGGCAGAAATTCTGTCCAGCGACTCCGAAGCGAAACATACCCACAGGGCGTTTATTATCAACGTTTCATGCGGGGAGAGCGTCAACAATCCCGTTACAAAAAATATGATGACGGCCGGGTGAGTGAATTGGCGTGAATTTTGTTAGAATGTAGCTAACTGCGACTTTAAAGCCACTGTGCGGAAGTAGTGTTGTCATTCTCGGCCAAAGCAGTGGTCCCTGCGATGGTCTGCGGCCCACTTGGTGAATTCGTTGCCAAGTGGGTTGCCACCACGCTGCCGCTGTTATCGATCGCTGGCCAGACTATGACTGCTGCTTATGTCGAGCTGCAGGGCCCAGTATTCTCCGGCAGGGCCTTCCAAGACTTCACCCTGGTGACGAACAAAACCCTAATGGTAGGGGGAAAAACGGTAGACTGCAACCACGGCTGTTCCGGAGGCTGCACCAGCAGTTCGAAAAAGTTGGGGCGCGGGAGACACAAGTGGTTCATCACATGCAGTCGTTGTGGGTGGCAAACAAACTACATCATGCCAGACGCTGCAGTCATTTCAGCAGAGGATGCGGACGTAATCATGAAAGTCCCCGGTGCTGGTTACATGCGCACGCCGTTCCCAGTCCCCAAGAAGGTGCTTGAGTGGCTTCCACCGCGCCAAACTGGGCCGTCGACGTCTGCCTCATCTCGCACCTCGGCAAACGCCATTCCACCGCGCCAAACCGAACCGTCGACGTCTGCCTCACCCCGCACCTCGGCAAACGTCTTTCCACCGCGCCAAACCGGGCCATCGACCTCTGCCTCATCCCGCACCCCGGCAAACATCCCGGCCATCAGCTCGGCACATCCCTCTCCCCCTCCAACGCCAGCATCTCTTGATGAGCTTCAGAATGACCAGACCGGTTCAAACTCTGACTTGGCGCGGCTGAAGTCAACCCCCAAACAGCAAATACCTGTTGCTGTAATGGCCATGCGTGAGAAGATCCCGAGGCGTACCAACACGCAAGTCCCCAAGAGGGTTCGAATGGACTCTCTGGCACCGGAGGACGCCGCCGATCGAGGAGAGGGTAGCTCAGGAACGGTTCGAAGGAAGAGGTCGAGAAGCTGTGAGCTCTCCGTATTTTTACAGATTTTTGCACTAACCACCTGGCAGAGGCCCGCTGTCGTACGCCGCGGTTTTTCACAACGAAAGCGGCAACGCGTCTTCGCCTTTTGAGGGGCCGGGTCTGAGAAAAACCCCTGCAAAGGCATTCGGTTTTGAGGACGCGAAGTTTACTGCTATTTTTTTGCGATTTAAAGCACAATACACGTAGAGTCAACGCGTAATTTAACAGCCGCGTTCATTTGCCGCACAGTACCCTTCCTCGATTTAGTTCCTTGCAGTGCCAACGCCGGAGTGTCCGGGATCGCCGCCCAACTTCAACCCAATCAGCTGCCAGTGCAAAATGTGGAAAATGGAATGCCGTTAGGCAACAGTACAGCCTGACTTCCAGAGATCCTTGAGAGATACTTCAGCTTCCTGGAGGATGGCAGACGTGCTGAAGTTTCTCAGGAGCTCTGGAGCATGCTAAAGTCTTGAAAAGCACGCAGTTGCCATATCCCCCGCTTGTGCGGAAAGAAAAGGCCCAGGCGCTTCAGCACCTGAACCCCGGGAGGATGTGCCGGAGGATGCGAAAGTCACGTCGTTCCCGTCTCCCCGCTTGTGCGGGAAGGGAAAGCCTAGGTGCTTTAGCACCTGGGCCCTGGGATGCGCCGGAGAACGCGAAAATCGCATCGTTCCCATCTTCCCGCTTGTGCAGGAGGAGAAAGCCCAGGTGCTTCAGCACCTGGACCCTGGGATGTACCGGAAGACGCGACAGTCGCGTCGTTCCCACCTCCCCGCTTGTGCAGGAAGTGAAAACCCAGGCGCTTCAGCACCTGGGCCCTGGGATGTACCGGAAGACA
>Ga0307512_10003451_pt1 | contig 18378 bp, 30 predicted proteins | sample 14_EM_MG_FD_200267 | JGI IMG/M metagenome (GOLD analysis project Ga0307512, IMG submission 200267) | Populus trichocarpa ectomycorrhiza microbial communities from riparian zone in the Pacific Northwest, United States - 14_EM | ecosystem: Host-associated > Plants > Roots > Unclassified | place...
GTCCTCATTGAGTTCCCGATCGGCGAGATCTACCCGTAGCCCCGACAGGGGGGAAGTCACCCCAAAAGCTTCGCGCAAGCGGACCCGAGTCGCCAGGCACAATGAGGAAGAAACAGAAGTCCGAGACCGCGACGAGGAAAATGATGATGGCGTCGAGGGAGGAGAAAGAGAAGAAGGCGTGACCGAGGGCGGTGATGGTCAGAACGTCCCAAATGAAGATCGGAGGAGAGCGTCCTCTTCGAGGAGTCCAGGTCGGCGTTCTTCCCGAGCCAGTTCTGCCGGTGCCCCTGAAGATTTCCAGGTGCGCCGGAAACGAGCGCGTCACTGATTTAGGAAAATGTATTCGGGAATGGGGTGCAAGTGAGGCGAGGCGAGGCGACGTTAGGCTTTCCATCTTTGTTCCTTTCCTTTCCTTACTTATTCTCTCCCGGTCGTTGCTATCATTATTTTCTTGCGTTGTTGTCGCTGTTGTTGCAATCTATCTAAGCTTTCTTTCCTTTCTGATGTTGAATGATCTCATTTTGCTCATCACTCATCAAGCTCTGATAAATTGTTATACTCAACTGACATCATTAGTCTCTGTATGTAAACGGGTGTGAAAATGTGGTAATGAATGATGCAAACAATCGTTGAAATGAGAGTGAGCGAGCGCTGTGCTACGCACGAAAATGGTATGTACTATTATTGACTCATAATGAAGTAATATCATGTCCGTGTCCAGACCTGGCCATCAAGGATCCAGGTGATTAAAGGTGTCTAAAAGGGCGTCGGGCTTCACATTCCCAGAAAGAGAGAGAGCCTATCAGCGACGTGTGCCTAAGGACGTAAGTTAAAGACGCGCGGCGCACCTCGTTCTCTAAAAAGGCTTGGATTCGATCAGAAAGTCCACCGCCCTTTGTGACCCGACGGTCCATGATATCAGACATCCGTTTGAATGCCACATCCCTCGCCTTGGGAGACATCGTCGAAGGCGAGGGGGCGGCGAGTGAGGTCCGCCGCGGATGCGATGACATGAGCTCAGGGTCGTCGATGCCAAGGTACCCGCATAAATCGGCCTCCGCTCGCGTGAGCGCACGTCTGGCAGACGTGGACGACAGGTCTGATACGCTGTGCGCTATATAAAAATAGAGAAATGGAGACAGGTTGGCAACCGTCAGTCACGGACCCAAAAGTGCGGAGTGTGTGATATGTGTGCGTGAAGAAGAAGAAAGGCGGTGCTTACCGGAATTCTGGCTCGACAGGCCAGATGTGATGATGAGATTCAGTGATGGCCTGTCCGGAATCGGAGGTACGGGGGGAACGGGATCTGAGGTCGGAGAAGGCGTGCAGACCGCCGAGGGGCAGCAACTGCTCAAACGCGAGCCGTTCTGGCTCGTCACCAAAGTCAAAGACGCCAGCTGGTTAACGCTCAGACGGAGTCCGGCCCTTGATACGCGTAGGTAGGACTTGCGGGAAGCAACGGCGCGGCTCGAGCTGCGACTCGGAGCGCGCGTAACGGCGGGGCTCGGGTCGCGACTCTGGTTCTGCAGCGCGGCGTTGAGGTCGTCCAAGTCTCGAGCCACCTGTTGGGCTTGGGTCCACGCCTCGTCGCGCTCGGTCTCGAGCATATGAACATGGTCTTTCAGGGATTGCACCTCTGTTTTCCGCTTGAGGAAGCTTGTGTGGAGCTTGCGCAGTGCCATCGCCAGCGCGCTGCCTTGATGCACGGCGAGCATTCGCGACAGCTGCCCGGCCTGATCGCGTAAACGGTACAGCTCCTCTGCGATCCCATCAAGGTTTACAGCCGTTTCGTGCAGTTCTTGTAGTTTCGCGCGGAGGGCGACCGAGCTAAACTCTGGACCCTCTGCATATGCATTAATAGCCCCCAGGAGGACGTCGCGCTTGCGGACCTGCAATCGGTACTGAACCCTGAGCTCGTGCATCAACGAATTGAGCTTCTCCAGTTCCTCGGGTACCTCGACGAATGCCGCTTGTTGCGGTAGAAGTCGAATGGACGACGCTTGCCCTGACTGCCTGATTGCCTGGGACACAATGGCTTGTAACTCTTCGCTGGAAAAGGTCCACTTTGCCGCCTCCAGAGTGAGGCCTTTGAATTTAGGAGGTGGCGTCTGAAATTTAGGCCCAGGGATGGATCCAGAGCAAGTACTGGGGGCTCGTGGCACACAACCCTGGGCGCCCAAAGGCGTTGCTCTAGAGGAGGAATCTCCGGATGGACTCGGAAGGCGAGCATCTTGGGGCACTGGGCTAGAAGACGCGTTGCGATAGGGGGGGCGTGGGCCAAGTGGACGAGGGGGTCGATCAATATTGTTGGTATTGGACAGAGAATTGACCCGAGCATGACCAGGATAAGCTGGGGGAGCAGCTAAAGGATTGCTAGAGGGGGTGGCGGGTGGAGGAGATGATGGAGGTGGTGGGAGTGAGTGCTGTGAGACCCGAGCTTGTGAATCGTCTGCTGGTGGGGCAGATGGGACTTGTGAAGCCGGTAAGGGTGGGAGATGCAGTTTCGGGGGTGGAGGCGGAGGTGGTAACACGAGAGAGGAAGGCGAAGCGGGGCTAGAAAGAGATGCCGTTTTCTGCGGAGACGGGGGCAGTGATGGAGGTGGAGGTGGGAGAACTGATCCCACTGGTAGAATGATAGTCTTCCTCTGGGACTCACAACGTCTTTGCAATGCCGACCTCCGTGAATACGCAACATCGGGAGAATGCACACAGGCTAACGACCGAGCGCGAGTAGGTTGGTCATCAAGCCGAACTCGGTCGGAGGTTGTAGGGGCGTCACCCTTGGCCACTGTGGGGAGTGACGAAGGTGTTGACGAAGTGCTGTTGCGTGCTGACGACTGCCTTAGCTTACTTCTTGAAGACTTCTTATGTACCCTCGTTCTCATAGGGGACTTTGTTGAGGCTGATCGGCCAACGACGAGTCTTTGCGATGCCTGCCTGCCGCGTCCAAGTAGGGACTTGGGAACGGATGCATGTCGCCGGGGCGAAGAATCCGGAATCACCAAGGGACAGGCCCGTGAGTGACTTACACCAGGTGAGAACATTGGGCTGATGACAGAAGGTGTCTCAGGGAAGGTTTGTCGGTTCCCAGATGCAGGGATTGTTGACAAGCTTCCATGGGAGGTGGTCCGTTGTCCTACAAAAATATCGACAAAGATCTCGTCACATTGCCCATGTTCAAAAAATAGATGATGCTTACGACGTCGTATAGTATTTTCATCTGCCAGGACAACGTGATCAAGAAAATCATGACTTGGAGGACGGCTGGCCGATCTTAACGGATTCGAGAAACCAGAACTCCTCAGCGCAGATGAACGGTTCGCACTTTCCGGGAAGGCAGGGAGCCGGGAAATATCCTCCGAGCGTGTCGCAGGCAACGACGAGGGCAGAGCAGACAAACTGTCGGTACCATCCGGGGCCAGTTCTTGACCGCCTTCCGCGGTTCCACCTAGTGGACGGATGGGGGATATCCGCCGCTCGCCTACAGGACGCAAAGTCGCTGGGTGTAAGATGAGGGCGTTCACAGAGGCAGGTGATCTGCGCGAACTCGAGCGTGACTGCGCACGACGACGAACTTCTGAAGAGGCGCCCAAGTTCAAACTCTATTGATTCATCAAAAATGATGGGAAAAAGCGAACCTGACTGGGGCTGTCCCACGAGATTGTGCCCGTTTGTGAGGACACCTGCCCGAAACGGAGACGAGGGTGATCCCGACCCTTCGACTGGAACCCGGGGATCTGGTGGAGGTACCGGAAAAAAGTCAAGAACCATGATGAGTTCCTCTCCCGAAGGTGATAGACTGGCTGCTGGACTTTGCCACGCCGGGGGTGCGGGATCTGAAGAGGAATCTGAATTAGGTTGCGGATCAGATGAACCGCCATCGACAGAAGCAGACAAGTCCTTGATCAAGTCTGGGGTTCCCGTGTCAGAAGGGTCGGGAGTCGATAACTCGGTAATGGGCGAAAACTGGCATGCGCTGCCAACCCACTCCGGGGCTGTTCTTTCCATCAGTTGATCACGCGAGTTCCGCTTCCTGCTCGTCCTTACGTTGTCAACTGAAACACCCTCGGTCCTGCCCTCCTCGCTCGCAGGTCGACTAGTAGCTGCACCATTGACGCCTGCCAGAGGAGGTATGGGAGGTAAAAGAGAACCTCCCTCACAGTTACTGATCCCCGAATACTTTCGTGTTGGCGACTTGATGAGAGAATTGTCCCAAACTGGCAAAATGGCCGAGTCTGTACGGGTGATACGCCGCGAGGAGGCCCCCGACACACACCCGTGGGGCTGATCCCCCTGGACCATCCACGCATTGAGAGCCCCAGCAAGTGTGGTGCCTGACACAGCAGACGCGACGTCGTCAGCGATGGCAGACTCTCGAAGATTCGTGGATGCAGGACGTAGTTCCGCAGACTTGTCAGCTGATCGTGAAATCTGCACCTTTGATGCATGAACGTTGGTCGGAATCTTAATCGGCGCTGGTGGGATTTTTGGGGTACGGCGAGAACCTGTCGTCTGAGAGAAGTCATTGCTCGGTTAGTGGGGGAACCGCACCGAGGGTTGACAAGGCGTACCCGAGTGCCATCGTCGACTGCATACGATCCCGCGAGATGTCTATCCTGAAAGTCTTCCTCAGTATATGCGGTGCTTAGAATCGAGAACGCCGTGGAGGCTTTTGAATTAAGGGACACTCACCTTTGACTGCACCGGTCCAGCGCCATTGTGCAACGATTTAGGTGAACTTGTACCACGCCTGCTAGCAGAACGAGGACGGGTCCGTCTATCCTGCGTCTGCCTCGGACTTGCGGTTGAATCAGGTTCGGGAGTGGAGGAGAAGGGATCGCTAGTCAAAAGGGGTGAGGACGCGAAACCTTCCATTGGCAGGGCCAAAGGTGCATATTGTGCCTCGGCGGATGATCTGGACGGGTCGCCGATCTCCACGACGCCTGTGGAGACGAAACTACCTGGGGAAGGGGGCGTTGGCGGGCGGGGAGGGCGAATGCTGACTATCTTCCTTGCTTTGCGTTTAGCATGGCGAAAGCTGAGAAAGTACATAACCTTTGCCTTGCCCTAGCGGGGGTGTGGAAGGGGAGAGTGCCCGTCAAAGAGAGAGAGTAATAAACGATACGAAGTGGGGCCAGCATCAGGACGTGAGAGAATGATATGCGATTATGCTATCCATTAAGCCCAGCCATCATGGATCATATCATGTCATGTCCGAACACGGACCACCCACCCGTTGCCATCATCCGACCCACGTCGGCTATAATCCGTCTTTCCTTAACCGGCTGCCCTTGGCGTGTGCGTGGGGTGACGCGACCGGCTGAGCATCGGCACCACGTACCCTATCTATCGTAACGATCAAACTGACCTGCTGTTGGAATCCAGATGGATAACAACCCAACCCACACCACCTCACTGTCACTTGACCTCCACCAAAAATGGAAAGGTCGCATGTCCGTGTGTAATTTTCTTTCCCGTGCATTTGATCGGATTTCTCAGTCAAGCCCTCGGTAGCGGCATTGGCTCCTCGTTGGCTTGATTATCAGATGCACTTCTACTGTCTCACGTGAGTACCGTACAGTGCAGCATAGCATGTGCGCCTGAACAAAGTGTTGACGGTCCATTTATCAAGAAATTTCTCTTTACAGTAACTTGCAGGTCAAAACATGACCGTGTCCCGCTCCACAGGTCCGACGATGGCTCAGCTCTCAGCTCTCAGCTATGTCCGCGTAGAAATTTCGGGTCACGTTCGTTTGACGTCATCTGTTAATACTCGTTCGTGCGTCGCCTATGCCCCCAGTCGCGCGGTCAGCGTTCTCCTGTGCATCCCCCAAAAAATTTGTGGCACATCACGAATCGGCTTTCCAATGATCATCACCTGCAGGTGGGGGAACACCCAGAACAGGAACGTACATGTGATGGGGGTGAAGTGAGGTCAGAGGACCTGCATGTGAGAACGTAAGGCAGACCTGAGTTCAGAAGATGGGAGGGAAGAAGTTGTATTGATCCCTCCATCAAGTAAGTCCCAAGGGAGCTTAAATACAGGAGATGAAGGAGCACAGGAGGACACAGGATACGAGTAAGGAGGAATGGGGAGGCAGTGAGAGAGCATAGGATGAGTACAATATTAATGTCTGAGAATCAGAGAGAAGATGTATGCCGAAATCAGTATAGTACAATTACCGGAAATGGGGAACAAGAGCCGCACGAATTCCTTTGCTGTGAACGGAGGTGAGGTCGTGTCGGATGTGAGATCGGGTCGACCAAGGCTGAGAGTGAGTGGCAGTGACAAGGAGTGAGAGGTTTCCATGTCCAACGGCATAGTCCACCCTACAGGGGTATTATAATGATAAATGCGTCGGTCGCCACGTGAGCAGGAAAACCGTCATTCCCGTTATCGGTCTTTGCACCGCGTTGCGCTCGCTGAAACGCGATCAAGTTTATGTGCGGAAAATAGCCCTTGATAAGACCCAAACTTGCCTATAGTCTCCAACGAGATGCCTTAGGTCCAGTCGTTTCGCGGCTCAGTGCCACAGGCCATCGGAGTATAACAATACGTGCTTTTTTTCGTCGCAATTCCATAATCCCTGGCCAATGGGGATACTATTGTGACGCGTCTGCTAAACGTTTGTTTGACTTGCCAATGCGTCGACCTCGGCGTTCTTCAGGGAGACCACATGGTCGACTCCCTTTCGAATTTTCCCTACTCCATTTGGCCAATGTCTGGAAAGTGGCCACTCCTCTCGAGACACGCTATGATGCCGTGGTCCATCTCTTCATCATTACCCGTGATTATCCGCCACGGCCATAGGTATTGCCGAGTCCAGTATGCATCGTCTCAGGTCAATCCTGTCCCACTATGCCTTTCTTTCGAAGTTCTGCGCCAGATCACCGTAGCAGGGCGCATCGTCCAAGCGACAACACGTCACCCCCGAGCGTCGTCATTGGTGCGGAGCTTGAGATGTACACGCACGGCAGGAGGACACCGTGTGCGTGTTGTGGCACTTCACCGAGCCATGCCCTCTTGATATTGGGCCCTTCCTCTTCAGCATCTTCCGTTTCCATGCATATTTTCTCCACGTTGGTTACCTTAATGCTTGTCAAGGTAATTTCTCTCATCAAGGCCTCCCTATCGCCGCTAATACCTCCTACCACTAGTGTTGTATGTACTCATTCACCCTCAAGGAGGCTCAGCACCTTCATGGTTCCCTTCCCTCCACTATCCCTCTGCCCCACCTCCACATCACCGTCGAGTAACAAGTTGTGATCTTCGATTTAATTTGTGGCGAACAGATGTTCATGGGAGGAATGGTGGACTTTGTGTGGGGTGATGTGTCAGACATTAATCTTACGCTAACCAGACGAACATCTGGCGAGCATGCTGCTGTATCAGTGTAACGTACTACAGTAATTTGCGAATCAAATCGGTTTGAACTCGACGACCGAAAGCAGTGTCTCCAACACCAAGAAAGACCGCAAGAACGAACATCCGTAGGCTTGCACCCCTCATAGCAAGGTGGTCTACGGTTGTGTTTCCGTTTTCGTCGGGGTACAGTTGTCAGTTCTGTACTGGCCGTGCTACAGTATGCTGTTTGATGCATTTGATGACATCGCGGGGTTTGAAAAGTTCACGTGCAACGCTTTGCGATCGTCTTTCCAAATTAAGAAACACCTGACAGGTCACGGCCCTCTCACACCAGCTCTCGCACCATGGCCACTCATTCCGCGGTCTCCACTGAAACCTATCGTGAAAAGGCACTGCGAAAATTCAAGCAGCAGCCCCTCGTCCCTGTCGGTGCGACTTTGCCGATCTAGATTCGTTCGAGGTCGTGGCTGGCTGACTTACGAAGCCTCACTTTCACAGGGGCGGCTGCCACAACGGTCGCGCTCGTGATCGCAATGACCAAGATGCGCAAGGGCCAGTCGCGCTCTTTCAACAACTGGCTGCGTGTGCGCATCGTCGCGCAGGGATTGACAGTCGCGGCCGTTGTCGCGGGTTCGTGGGCATATGGCTCAGCCAGACCCATGCCCGAGCTCGACGCGTCCGCGGCCCGAGACAAGGCCGCCGAGGAGCGGATCGCTTTCGAGGATCGGTTGCGCTTGGCTGAGGAGGTCACTCGTGCCGAGTCAGCGGCCTCAGCATCGCCGACAAATGTCCAGGCGACTGTAGTCACGACAAAGGAGCCACCTTTGACCCCGACAACATCAAGATCGTGGCGGTCATGGTGGGGGTGGAACGAGTCGAAAAGCGGTACAGACAAGACACTATGAAACGTCCACCGTCCCACTCCCCTCCAATCCCCACTTCTTGTATTCAACCCATTACTCCTTACGACACGTTTAGCTTGCATTTTGACGCAGTACCCATCAGTGTTCTCATTTGTGGCGTCTCGTAATCATGCTGTCCGAGGCCTAAGCAAAAACACGTAAATCAGAGCGGCTTCATAATTTCTTCACGCTCACCCTTACGAGCCTGTCTGTCACATATGGGAACATCAGAAACCCATCTGATTCAACCACCATGTAGCGTCGAAATAAACACGATCTCATCACCCCCTTTCAACTCGTAACCACCCTCCCCTTCGAGTTCCCAATCCGTGTCGTTCACCAACACCAGAATTCCAGGTCGTCTGCACCCCGATCCCATCTGAATCAATGTACAGATCACACGCGCAAGCTAGACACTACCCACAACTTCCCGTCCTCGATGAATAGCTCCGGGCGTTCCTTGAGTAAATTATCTTTGAGCCAGTGAATCAGGAAATCGATATCTGCAGGCTGGCCCTCCCTGTCACCCCGAGGCACGGTTGAAGGTATATCGATAGGATGTGACCGCTGGTTTGAGAAAAGGAGCTCGAGTCCTCCACCAAACTCAACTTTGAGCTTGAGGTCCGCCATTTCTCCAGAGTCACTGGCAACGGGAAAGGAAGATGCTGTTTACGATTGTTAGGATCACAATTATTCACAAACTGTCCGTTTCAGATACTCCCGATTTAGGCATCAAGTCCACACGTGGGTGATTAGATACTTATAATCTCAATCATAACATTGTGGAGTATACGCTACATGATGAAACAGTATTCGTATAAACGTGTATAGCAACGCCATTCGATCACAATATACAAGGTCGGCTACCGAACATCCGTATCATTTCAGAGTCCTGAACATCGTTTCATACCGAAGAGTGGACCGATAATACCTAACTCCAATCTGCCTGAATTTCGCGTCCAGGCGTTTGTCCGCGGTGCGTTGCATTTTCGTCAGGAGGAAGACGGATACGGCCCTCCTGCCTCTTGCCGGTGAAGTGCCTCATAAGAGCCGTCGCGATGAGTGTGATTGGATGTAACACGGTAAACATGACAGCAACAACCTATTAATGACGTCTCTAAGTGGATAATTTGAAAACGAAAAGTGGAGACGAACGTATATGGACACTGATTTTGGTTCCTTCAGCCAAATAGATACGCATACCCAAGTCGCACCAAGACACCACACCCAATCGTCACGCAGGGCTATTATGAGTACGCCGACAATATTGATCGAGAGGAAATATGCGAATCCCTCCCACTGATACTTGTCAATTTGATCTGTGGGTGGGTGTGAAGGGTCCCAACCATGGCCAAGAGTGAGGCTGGAACGCGATAGTTAAGCTCTTGTCGGGTACAAAAAAGGGCAACCACATACAACAGGGAGTAAGGGAACAGGAGCGAAAGTGGGAGGATCAAGAAGAGCCGAACGGGTGCATGGATGAAAGCTATGTCGAGAGGACGACGCCAGGTAGGGACGTGATACACAATGAGTACCACATTGGAGTATAATAACAATAGGGTAAGGATGCCAAGGAGGATGGTCGATGTCAAGAATGCCTCAAATACCTGAAATTGGTTCAATGACGATGCGTTTGGACATGACATCGGTGCACGTACCCATGCAATGGCCCAACCTATCATAACCCAATTTGCAAATACGAGAGCGAGACCTACACCTTTGACAACGGTGCTCTCAAGCATGTGTCAGTCGAAGTAGACAGCACTGACGACAGCAACGCACTTTGGTCTCAGGCTTTCTCGCAGTTACAAGCAAGATGCAATACCCAACTTGGCCCAAGTATATAGCTAAGATGTAAACGGCTATAGCCGGCACCGAAGGTGATATCGAGGCTGGGTGTGAACGTGTGACATCGCCTGTGTTAAAAGTAGTTTTTGAGTGGGAACTCGACAGCACAACTGGGACTACAAACCAAGTGAAGGCCGAACAATGAAAGAACACACTAGTACGGTTACAATGTTCTTCAACAGGGATAGCGGGGTGAGAACTTGTAGACTGATCTCATCAGTGAGTATGTTCCGATCTGTGAGACTGATTGAAACAATACCGGACGAGCGACATGTAATCGCGAACGACAGGGTTGGAGAAATCAATAGGAAGTTCCGAACTCATGCCTTCGTTGTTGTGTTCAACGAAAGAGAATATCGAGCGGGGACAAGTTGCTGGAGTTGGAGTTGGAGCTTGATTCTCGAACGCCACGCCGCCACGCAGGCATTGCTGGATTGGAACCGGTGAAATCTCCAATGACGTCATTGCATTGAAGCCTGTGGCATCGATTAGATAATCACGGTTCTTTCCTCCTTTCCTCAAACTCAAACTGTTGTCCATGGCAGCGACGGACGTCATCCGACTGTGGTGTGCGTCGTCGGCCATGATTTCGATCATATCTTAGGAAATGCCTTCGTTGTATACATGCCTTCTGATAACACTGTTGCCAACTTGAAGAAGAAGATCATGCTCAAGAAGCCATCGATACAACTCGTGGATCCCGACAGACTCGTAGTGTGGAAGTGCCCTGGCCTGAAAGTGCGCGGTGAAGGCGAAGATAAAGAAGGATTTGTGGCACGTATCCACAACTTTTCTGAGAAGGAGGAGGCCCAGAGGCTTCCTGAACCAAGAAGGGTGTCGAGCCTCAGCGTGCCCCCAGATGAAATACTGTTGGTGCAGATGCCTGGTACGTATTTTCATTCAATTCTGCTGTATTCAAATGATTTACCACTGCCATAGAGGGCCGCGGGTACAAGCGCAAACATGGTGACGTTACAGGGACCAACATTCCACCGGAGGTCAAACTGTTGAGGACAGAAACTGGCAAGGTGGTGCCATCATCCCTGGCTGTACCTGGCAAATTTTGCTTTATTGCGGGCCCAGGTCATGCCATTGCCTGCAACCGCCCGTTCGAGTACAACACACTCCCTCTCGTGTTACACCACGAAGCTTTTGGGGTCTTCAAAGACAGATGCAAAGCACCCCCTTCGGAGCGAGCACTTGCTTTTCTTGATGAACTTACCGCTAAGGTTTGCAAATTGTATCAGGAGGAGACCCAGCGGAGGTCGGCCATCGAGTCCATGTTCCGGGATCACTTGGGTGTTCGATTTCATGAGAAGGTTCCTAACAATGAATATACAACTGACAGGAACCTCATGGTTATTGTCATGCCTGCAGCAATCTGAGAATGTAAGAATCATGCTCTGAACCAAGCTATCCAAATCTACTCCTGATTTCTATATGAGGTGCTCGCTGATCATTGTCACTTGTATAACCTCAACACATCTTTTCCATGCATCCTCTGTTGGACATGCAATCTGCTCACATGCTAAGTGACAAAGAAGGCAATCCACCTTGACCCCTCAAGGCTAGGTAGCTCAGTGGTAGAGCACCTGGTATATATCCAGTAGGCCTGGGTTCAATCCCCAGTCTGGCCAATTTCTTATGCTATTACAGGTTCATGGGCCCTAGGTGACCAACTTAGAGGCTGTTACCATAACCTTGGGCTGTAGCAGAGCTGCACTTCTAACATCCTCATGATTGACATGGGTATGTCTGCACTTTGATCATCTGCTCACCAGCCCTTGAACTAACAACCCATTGGATGAATAGGGGTGCCAGGAACATGATTGCTTCTTGCTTTGATGTCTTTGTCATTGTGATCAAGACTATCCAAGCACATTATGTGTCCATCAAGGCTGAGGCTAGGGCAACCCAAGCCCATTTGGAGCATAATATTCAGGAAGCCCACCAATACCTGTCCCTGACATCCTATAACGATGATAGACAGGAGATACAGTATCAAGTACTCTACGGCTTACAGCTCTTGACGGCTAAGCAGAACAAGGTAAAACACAAGGTGCAAAGCATCGTCCAAACTTTACATGAAGGTGGCTTTGTCCATGGCGACATTCGAGATACGAACATCCTGGTCAATTGTGCATCCCTTGTGTCCAGGGATGTGAAGGTTCAAATCATTGATTTTGATTGGGCAGGCCGTCTTGGAGAAGCGAAGTATTCATTGGAGATTAATTGTGAGACTGTGAGGCGTCCGGCAGGGTTAAAGGGCAGGGAGATGATCACTCAACAACATGATATCGAGATGATATCTTACCTATTTGTACAGAGTAGAAATTGTACATGAACCGGATGTGATGTCATTGCACGAAGCCTGATGCGGGCATCGATTATATAATCACGGTTCTTTCCTCAAACCGTTGTCAGTCATGATTGTGTGTGTTGCAATGATAAATACTGGTTGACCTAGTAACCTCGATCCATAACCACACAACTGATCGTTTGTTGGCATATTCTCGTACTTGAGGTCACCGCGACTATTCCACACGTCATTCAATCCGGTCATCATAACATGTCCAGCATTCCCAAAGCTCGATTGCCAGCCTGGCATCCACGAAACTGCCACACTTCCCCAGAGTTCCTGCTAGTGAGGTGAAATAGACCGAAAGTATGCGATCAGACATAATCTCCGAGTGGCTCACCCCTACGTTCATTACTCGGTAATTGTTTGAGTCTTGATCCACGCCGTCACCCACCTGACTTTCTAGTAACGCTCTGCCTCGTGGCATACACGCCCCCGCCTCACCCCTCCCATGCCCCTCAAAAGCTCCTCAAATTTCCCAGGTAATTTGAACCCCCAACGTCGTACCATCTCTGCAGAATACTTCTTCCGTCGTCGTTATGAGCGAAGAGTTGCACGTTCGTTCCCGTCACCCCAGTCTTAGGGAGAACACCATCCCATTCCCCCACGCACCTTCCATCAGTCGCCAGTCTCTCAGCCTCACCTCTACGGACATCGAGAGCCTTGGCTATTCCTACTCTCAGGCTTATGCCAACCTCTCTCACGATTCCAGTGCGATACATCAAGCACAAGCACGACTGTCTCGCACCCCTCACGGGTCAATTCGTAGTGTCCGCGGCCGCACTGGGGCCCAACAACTCAGCCCCGTAGCTGAGGAGAACGAAGAGCGGAGGCGCTCTCGAGGCTCTAGAGGCTCGCATACTTCATCTCCCATCTCCCATCGTTCGGTACCAGTACCACTTGCGGAGCTTACTATGGCTCTTGTGGAGGGTCCTGCTATAGTCGATGTATTCCCCGAGGACGTCAATGAGGCAATAATGTCAGAACTCTCCCGCGTGGAAGCGCGTAATGCAGCTATTGCAAGACATACCTCAAGGCGCTTCAAAATACTTAGAATCTTTGAGCCTGTAAAACGTGTGGCCAAAGCGACGGGAAACGCTATTTCGGGAGCGCTCAAATCATATCGACCTTTTGCCTGAGGCAAGTACTAGCTCAACCAGTGCCCTACCTTATGGTCCCCTTTCCACATGTTTGCCGGCTTTGACGTTCCGTCGACGGCGCATCCCTGATCTGGCTGTATCACTAAATCGCCCCCCGAAGCATGTTCCTGTCTGTATCCATTCCACCTGGTTGTATCACCATATTTCCCTCCCTCTCCCTCCGGGGCATGATCTTGACTGTATCCATTCCATCTCAACGTGTCCGAACACACGATTTTCACTTCATTGCCTTTATGATGCACGTGCCACACCTCGCCGACGGCCACGCCTTCGCCTGCCTTTTGATCACGTGCACTGATATGGCCGCACTTCACATTAAAGAACGACCACCCCGCCTCCATTGTCCCCATCGTTCCGCCCACAACTCCACAATCTTCCACACTTGCACAAGCCAGCAGGTGATTCCTTTTAACATGCCATCCCTCAAAAGGCCTCGGACTCCTGCGGCCTTACCACTGGGTGTTCCCGTCGATGCCACTCCTTCGCCACCCACTCTCCCCCCACCCCCATACTGTAAGACCCCTCCACGGAAACATCGGCGAATCGAAGACACCAGAGCACCCTTCTCAGACATGAGTAATGAAACACATCTTGTCGGTGTTTTCACCCCACCGACTTCCCCGTCTTCGTCCAGACCGTCGAGAGTCCACATCTTCCGTCCTCCACCGCCCCCTGCTTCTCCCAAGCCGCACGGAAATATAAGGGCCATTCCCTTTATCAGGTCGTGTGAGGAAGACTCCGAAGACACGATCACATCACTTCCCGCCATTCCTCGCCGCACGCCGCCCCCTCCATACTCGCTTCGCTCCCAGAATCGACATTCATCATACATTTCGTCATTCCCGACGGATTCGACACCGGGTCCCTTTCACATGATAGAGTGTATCCAGTCTGGTGGTTTCGCTACCGCTTGGGCAGCTCGCGACCTGAGCACGTCTCGCGTGTTATGTTTCAAGGTCACGTCCAAGAAGATCGTGTCCGAGTACAAGGCCTCGCGCCTGGCTCTAGGACGTGAACTCGAGGCTTATCAACGCTTGGCGGCATGCATCGAGACACCCTATGTAATGCAGTTGCACGGTGTTTTCCAAGATGCCACCAAGGTGTACTTCGCCATGGTAAGTGGACACTGCGTTCTCGGCGGTAAATGAGTTGTAACGATAATCCCAGGATTTGATGGAATGCGATCTATGGGAAGCCACCTCGAAGGGGGTGTCTGATGTACAACTACGGCGGTGGACAGCTCAGATTGTGGGTTTCTCCATTCCTCTATCTGTTATGCCCTGGCACGCGTCTGACCGATCTTGGGCTTGAATGTTTTTCTTTCAGGCACTCGGCCTCGACGCTCTTCACAATATGGGCATCATGCACCGCGATCTCAAGCCGGAAAACATTCTTCTTTCTCGCTCCGGAGACGTGCGGATCGCCGACCTGGGCGCCGCATACGTACACGATGCTTCCCGCCTCGTTCGCGGCCAGAGCTACGCCCGCGACGCGGTGTTCACGCCGGGCTATGCTGCTCCCGAGCTCGTAGGCTGCGCACTGCGTGACGACGGTGCGTGGATCACACCCGGGTCACGGTGCCCACGCTACGGTCTCGAGGTCGATTGGTGGGCGCTCGGTTGCATCATGTACATGATGATGGCGGGGTGCATGCTATTTCCCGAGAAGACGGACCTGCTCGACTATGTCGAGCGATACAAAGCCCATCGCGGGAGGGCCTGGCTTCGATCGCGGTGTTCCATGTCTGAGAGCGAACAGCGGGTACTCTACGGGGTGCGTTCGATTATTTTTTTTCGGGGAGTATGACGCAAGTTTATTCATTCGTACTTCAGCTGCTGCATGTCTCGATCAGCAGGCGGTTTGCCTTTGAAGAGCTCGAGAGGGAGCCGTTCTTCGAGAGCGAAGAGTGAGTGCGAGTCACCGCTGCTTCCATTCCCGTCCCACTTATTATTTTTTCCCTTGCTCGTCTCAACAGTGGCGTGGACGAATTTACATATCTCGAGCATCGTTCTCGCTCCCCGCTCAAAGGCCTTTATCGTCCCGAAAAACCCAAATACAGGATGGCACCTTCTGACTCGACGGCCACTCTGGACCTCGTGAACTCCACAGACGAGGCGGAGCAAGAGGAGAACAGCGACTGGGAGTTCTGGCGCTGGTTTGCGTGGCACAATCCGCAAGGTCTCTGGGCGAATTGGAAAGGCAGGCGTCGGTGGTGGGCCCTCCACTGATCGTCCCCTCTCATCACATTGTCAAATTTTCCACACAACTCGACTATCATTATTCCCTTCCTTCTCATCCCTTCAAAGTGATCAAGATGTTCATGCCGATGACTCATAGAAAAAGGACTTTCTTCGCCGATTTTTTTTTTTCACGGGTTCTGAGTAGGTCAGGGCCTAGTGCCCGGATTACTAGGATTGCTATCATACTGTACCCGAGTAGCATTGTACTTGTACCTAGAAGCTTCCAACGGAAGATCTATTGTCTGTTCCGATCGTGCGATAGTGGATGGCGCCTTACGCCGGACCTTGGTGTCCCGGGGCTCACTGATCTCCACATCCGTTCCAGATACGCGTCCAGATATCAATGGACATCCCCTTTTTCTCTATCTGGCGTTAGCACACTTCGGAATATCTTTAGCTGACCTATGGGGAAAGACAATTACACCGAACGGGGTCGAGAACCCGCTTAAAGTTCATTTCTCGCGGAGGCAATGGGCAACCAAGAGGCATGTGGCGGTTTCACCGTAGTCCGTTGTCTATGCGAAAAACAAATCCGCAGGAAATGTCAGCGGCCAAGGACGCGCAATGCGATGCGTAGTATATTGCTAGTGTGCTACCGGAGCTCCTTGCCAAGGCCACGAGGAGGGCGGAGGGGCACGGCACCCGGGAACGTGTTCGGAGGGCTGACGTGAACATTCCCAGGCACGGACTCGAGGCAAACACAGCAACATCAAAGGGGGAAAAAACATCAAAAATGATTAATATCATGGCAATCCAACACCGGTGATGACATTGAGCGGAGAGCGCAGCCATCGCTTGTATGTGTTCATCACGAGACTGTCAAGTGGGGCCGCAGTTGAATAACAAAAAACATATGACATATATGTTCGGAATGCGGTGGTCCGTCTTGTCATGCCTTTTATCTGCATTTATCCATTTCTTCCCTACGCCCCAATCCATCTCATGAGTGAGATGAGATAGGGGCTGTGGGGATCCGTGCGGGCGTTTCTCCGGTCGGAAATGGGGACGGTGAGTGTGGACGTCGAGCGATCAATTCAAGGTGACACGGGACAGACACCTGGACGGACTAGTGCACCTAAGCGGAAAACCGTCCACGCGCTCAGTCTCGCAGCCAGGCTTCCGGGTGAACATAGAAAGCGCCGCCAGAACAAGAAGAAGGGGGGAGGGAACAGAGCGAGGGCTGAGGAATCAGAGTGGGGCTATCCAGTGGCGGTCACGGTAGATAATCCGAAGGGTGAACGCCACACCAGCGAGAGAGACAGACGGGCTACGGTTTCCTATCTTATGGACAATTGACATGCGGCCCTTCCATTCGATTTGGGGACAAAGAGCGTGGGTTAAGAGGTCTTGGTGTGTGAAGTGGTTTCGTTTTTTTTTTTTTTGTCGCTAGACTCGGAGGTGTTTGCGCGTCAGAAGTCTGGGCATATGACAAAAAGGGAAATGAGATGAATTCACACGCCGTAATCAGAGAACCTCGTGCGACACAACACCTCGAACCATTGCACACTCCACCCTGAAATGTGAAAGAGTTACACCTCAGGCCTCAGGAACGGCCCAGAAGAAAAAACAATAAAGAAAATATGCGTGGCCTCGGTTATTTCCTACGAGGTGTTCGCGTACCCGCGAGATATCACGGAGTGTGGGTCCCGGCGGCTAGCTGATCGTGTGGCTGAAATTCCCGTTGCGACAGTGATTAATCTCCCCACGCGGAGAGTATCGCTTCGATTTCTGGGCAATAACTACCCAGAAAGGCTACGACCGCCCAGACTTTTGAGTCTGATGCACCCAATTTGCCAGAGACTTTTTGGTTGGTTAGATGAAGCGGTCGCGAGATATGCGAAATAAAAGATCCTTGCGACGGTAAATCGCATAGACGAAGCCCGTGGAAACGAGATAAGCGTGCTGAGAAAAGTACAAAGGGACCGTGTGGGTCATCCAGAATTACATTGATTGGGGCGCTGCCGCAGGCGAAGACAGGGCGTTGTATTTGAAGTCGAAGCTCTGACAGAATCGCGCAAACGAAAACATATCCAATCAAGGGGACGCCCGACGCTCGGTTTCCTGGGCGACTTTTTGGGTTGGACAAATCTGAAAGACAGGTGATTTGTTGATGCGCAACCACAAGATCGAGAAAGGTTCTACTACAAGAAGACAGTGTGAACGGGTCCGAAGGGGGGGCTTCCACCTAAATGGATCTCCTTGAGGTTACTTCCGATGGAACCGTGACTTGTGGATGATCCATCTGATGCATCGGGATGGCGGAACAAGAGCTTCAATGATAGACCTTCCATTTGTGACGATGGGGCTAAGGTCACGGTATCGTACTTGCGGGGTTACAGTGATACACCGAATACGAATTGGTAGTCAAATTGACCCGGACATTGAGCACGGGTATGCAGTAAAGAAAATCAAGGAGGATGAAGGACGTCCGTGGAAGTAGGGTAGGGAGGGATATATCGAAGATAATCGAGGCGAGGCAATACATTTTCGATCGACCGAAGCC
>Ga0307512_10003452_pt1 | contig 18375 bp, 22 predicted proteins | sample 14_EM_MG_FD_200267 | JGI IMG/M metagenome (GOLD analysis project Ga0307512, IMG submission 200267) | Populus trichocarpa ectomycorrhiza microbial communities from riparian zone in the Pacific Northwest, United States - 14_EM | ecosystem: Host-associated > Plants > Roots > Unclassified | place...
TTAGTTAACTCAAAACCGTGGGAATGTGACAAGGTGACTTCACCTTTGAAGCTCTTATGGAGGCCGAGATCGAGTGAACTGAGAGCTGCACTTAGAGGCCAAGATCGAGTGAGTTTGAAGATGCACTTGGAGGCCGAGATCAAGTGAATTGAGAGATGCACTCTGAGGCTGTGACCGAGCGAGTTTGGAGATGCACTTGCAGGCTATGATCGAGCGAGATTGGAGCAGTCCTTAGAGGCGGTCGATTTGGAGGGAGGTATGCCGGAAGCTGAAGCTACATTCAGGGGTCAACTCGAAATCGTGAGAATGTAGGGACGACTGACAATCTTAGGTGTATGCTGTACTCGGTGTTAACTCATGATTATGGCATGGAGAGATAGAGAGGGATGACTTAACTTTGTGTTCTTGTGATGATGGTGGAGTTGTGGACAAGAAAGAGGGAGATGGGGGATGAAGATGAGAATGATATGGAGAATACGAGCGGCTATGAGAAATCAGGAGTACGACTTGCCTGATTGGGTTCAGAAGACCCCGTATCTGTGATATTACCCGCCGGATCGGGAATCGTACCTGCCGTATCGGGGATGGTCAATTGACTGGCACATGAAATTTTCTCAAGTCCCTGTTTCTCATGATGATTTCCCCGATCTCCTCTGATCTCTCTCTTTCTTGTGCTCAACACTACCATCACCTAAGAACACGAAGTTAAGTCATCCCTCTCTATCTCTCCATGCCATAATCATGAGTTAACACCAAGTAAAGCATACACCAAGTACAGCATCATCCCAAGATCGACAGTCCAGCTGCCGTCGTGCCTCCCTCCAAATCGACCGCCTCCAAGTACTCCTCCAATGTCGCTCGATCATAGCCTAAGAGTGCATCTCTGAGTTCACTCGATCTCGGCCTCCAAGTGCATCTCCAAACTCGCTCGATCACGGCCTCCCAGTGCATCTCCAAACTCGATCGTTCACGGACTCCAAGTGGAGCTCTCAGTTCACTCGATCTCGGCCTCCAAGTGCATCTCCAAACTCCCTCGATCATGGCCTCCAAGTGCAGCTCTCAGTTCGCTCGATCTCGGCCTCCATGTGCATCTCCAAACTCGCTCGATCACGGCCTCCCAGTGCATCTCCAAACTCGCTCGATCATGGCCTCCAAGTGGATCTCCAAACTAGCTCGATCACGGCCCTCAAGTATATCGTTAATGAGCGACGGTGGGTGTACGGAGATACAGAGGTAATAGAGGTGGAATGAGTGACGCAGAGTATATATTCGGGAGACCCCGGGGTAGATAGATAGACAGCATCTCATTTTTATCTCATCTTGTCATACAACGAAACTACACACTCTATGTGTCCCAACTTTTGGTCTCAGTCGCTCTTTGCGAGATTTCGTGGATCCGCGCAATTGCGTGGATCCTTATCCATTGCAATCCCGATGCAAGCGTGTACACAATGAACCCATTCCGACGTATGGTCACAGTTGGCCACAACGCCAGGGTGTTTGTTTAAAATAGGAGACCGACAGAGCGAGATGAAATGGCGAAACGGCGATCGGAGGCCGATATGCAACTCGACGTGTGGTATTGACGCCGGGTGCGGAGTAATCCGCCACCGGGGTGTCTCTGACGGCTCTGACGGAGCGCGTCCACTCTGACGCAACCAGTCCGCCCAGACGGAAATGTTTTTTGCTGATGCAGAGCTCAGCCACTGTCAGAGCTACTGTCTGAGCTCTGCTGCTGTTGGAGCTGCTGGCAGAGTTGCTGTCAGAGCTGTCATCAGAGCTCAGCCGCTGTCAGTGCTGCTGTCAGAGCTGTTGTTGAAGCTTAGCTGTGATCTGAGCTGCTGTCAGAATATTGGTATAGAGCTAACATTTTCTTGCAAGTTAGCCAAGCTGATGAATAATCAGCAATGTCAGATAGAAAACTTGGCAGAGCCAATGGCAGTGTTTGGCATCACTATGGATATCAGAACATTGAAGCCACTCCACACTCCCATGCAGTTGAAATTGCAGGACAGTATAGCACTGAATTGGATAGCGGAGAATCTGAATCGCATTGCGAAGGGTGTTTCATTTGCTGACCACTGCAGTGCTGGCAAGGTTACATCCTGCTGTGCTCTGGAGATATACTATTCACCATACTAACAATTATTGGACTCCGACAGCACTAGCTTCAATATGTCACCAGGATAATTTCAATTGACAAAAAATGTAGAATCTACCTCCTAGATTCAATGAATTAGACTTCAGCATACATGACTACTAAGCAAATGTTAATCTGTAAAATAAGGTTGAAATTGAGCCATGAACACCACAGTAAAACATTTACCTTACAGTCTTCATTCCACTGTATGTCCACAATTCACAGCACTATAGTGACATCAAGCTAAGGTTGAAATTGCCCTAAACCTATGGTAGCAGAATGGGAAGCTGTGGTATCTATGTTCACTCAGTTTACTCCACATCCCCATTATGTTACTTCTTCTGGATGATGCCATCATATCGAGCCACTCTTCTTACAAAATCATTGAGATTAGTCATCATCTTGAGCCTTGAGATTTTCTACAGGTGGTTCAATCAAGTGAATGCCGATGGTTAGAAATCCTGAGGACTTTGTATATTACATCAGGTCATCTTGGATGGTGCCCACAGGTTGATAATTAGTGGGACTCCAAATGGAAAGTTTTGGAAGGCCAACAGCATGATGGTTAAAATTGACTCCAGCAATTTCAATATGCATATGGCATCCTGTATACCCAGTCTGGAGGTGCAATACAAATGGATAATAACAGCCACCCCATTGGTATATTGCATAGAAGTCTTGCGCTTGATCCTGCAATTTCTGGAAAGTTCATACTGGTTGACTCTACAGCTGCTGCCAGATACATTGGACTATACTTTCAACATTGATGACAATTGGGTCACAGACAGCACATATGGGTCATGTACTGAACATGGTGTGCGGTACACACACATTGCGGATCAGTACAAGACCGGCCCAGCATTCGAATCACCTGTTCACTGGACAACAATGATGTGGGATACTTAAATATGGTGTGTAATCAGTGAACTGGGGTAATTAAGAATGGCTATGCAAATATTGGATATTGTAATCAGACAGCATTGCTACAAGGAAAGTATATTCAATCGAGCTTTTGCAGTAATATCCACAGTCATGCTAGGGCACACAATGGTGAACCATAGCCTGTTTGATCAGCCAAAGCCCATCATCATCATCCATCTGAGGCATACAACAATGGAACTTAATACTGTCACAAAGACCTCTGGAGCTGGATAGGTCCACAATTATCTGGAAGACTGTACCTATATGGGTTAGAGAGACAGTCACAGGGGTATCCTCCACACAGGCTACAACGATGTGCAAGAGGATACCTTTTGGCCCTCATTGGCAGCTAATTTACCTTGTCTCAATGGTGCTTATACTTGGCCATACCACAATGGATCTGTATATATCTTCATCAAAACATTTATAAATCATACCTTCCAAGATTGCAGACACGAACAGAGAGACTCTGCTGATGCTAAGAATTATCAATTCAGAGATCACAAATGCATTCATGGGGAAGATAAACAAACAACCTTCACCTGGTGAGGTCAAGGGTATTATGTATGATTCGGTTGAGGCTGCATTGCTGTTTGTGTTTCGAAAGATTACTTAGCTCAAACAATATCTCCTGTACACCATGACAGCGAAAGACAATTCAGAGAAGGTAATTCAGTGGGTCTTGTAGGTACATACCTAGTGGCATGTCGAACAGGTTATCACTTCTTTAATATCCCACCTTCATCTAGTGTTAGCAATGGGTGTGGGTAACCCCCCAGCGGTCCGGGTTTGGACCACTAACATGGTTTGGTTTGGTTCCTGACCCGTTGGTTCCAATCCCCGGATCTTGTTTTCGGGTTTTACTTTTTATCCTTGCATTCAGATATCCTGCTGCTGATTGCAAAATATTGTCTTTGGTATGTCATTGTCCTTTTCTGATGTATTGGCCACCTTTACAATCAAAAACAAAAGAGACACACACCCTGCCCCATCCTGAAAATGAGAGTCAACAGCACGTCAATGATTTTTGGTCTTGCATCTTTCATAATCTGAGTAGCTATTGGATGCAGACGTTCATAAATGAGTTATAGGCCGCATTGATAAGCACAACAGACACCGACACGCTCCCTGCCCCATTCTGAAAATGTGCGTCAATGGAGCATCAACAATGTTTGGCCTTGCATCATGGTTAATCTGCATGGCGATTGGTTGCAGACATTCATATATAACGTATAGGCTGCCTTGATAAGTAAAAGAGTCAGCAACACACTCCCTACCAGATTCTGAAAATCAGCGTCAACAGAACATCAATGATTTTTGGTCTTTTAAGTCAGGTATTTGATCAGAGACTTGGTCATTGTAACGCGTTTTGAAAGTATTGGCCGCCTTAATTGGCAAAAATGCCAGCTATAATATCACTATTGTCTTCTAAAAATGAGTGTCAACAGGGCATTGTCAATTTTAAGTCTTGTGAGTCAGATAATTACAGAGTGATGTGGTCGTTGTTATACATAAGCACAATTCAGGCCGCCTTTGTAGGCCAAAGACCAAGTGACACGCTCCCTGGCCGATCCTGAAAATGAGCGTCAACAATTATTGGCCTTCCATTGTGGTTAATCAAAGCATGCTGTGGCCGTTAATGACTATATATGAAGTTCTGACAGGTTTCATAGGCTAAAACACTCACAATCACTGAGTTGCAGCTTTGGAAATGAATTAATTGTGATTGTCGGGGAGGCTGTCGGGGGAACATCCCTTGCGAATCATGCTATACCGGCTGCCAACTCCCGGTTAATGGATATCTGTGATCATTCACCAGTTGGATTACCCCAGATGCAAGACCAAAGATCGTTGTCGCTCCTCTGACGTTCATTGTCAAGATGCGGCAGGGATCATGTAGCTTTCTCGTTTGCCTATAAAAGCAGCCAATACAATGGCTATGTATAACAATGACTAATTCACTTGTCAATTACCATACTTACATGACCAGTAATCATTGACACTCCATTGACACTCATTTCAATGTATCATCCATTCAATATCCGCTGCGATCAATAAATGCATTCATAAATATTTGAACTTCTTGGTTGCCTTTCTCCCTGATTGAGACTTGGCCCTTTGGCAAAGCTGAGCCCAGTAATCTTCTTGCACTGGTCGCTCTCATTCCATTCAAATATATACATGTTGCCAGATACTTCAGTTTGCCCGCTAACATCAGCAACGAATCTAGTTTCCATCAGGAACAGACAGGTGTTCCTGACGGCTCTGACGGCTCTGACGGAACCTGGTACCCTCAGAGAGAGAATCACACGCGACATAATGCACAGGCGACGGGTCGCATTGCACAGTCACCCTGAGGCGACTACTGAACTCTGGCTACCATTCTTGGGACCCGTCGCGTTGCAGATTACGCCATGGATGCTTGCTGCTGCGGCGTCACCCTTCCTTCACTTTGCGTCCGGAATGTAGTGAGGTATATGCACCATCAGAACGACACACGTGTTAATCTCTTGGAAGCGGCGCAAGGGACACTGTAGCCATTTACCCAATGCCTAGTGCTGTTTATGTCTTTCTCCGGCTGAGTGCCACATGTTACCTCTCGGCTATTGCTATTTATTGGATGCCGCACTTTCCCGATATATATGTTTAACTTTGAGGTGTTGTCACTTAGTAAAATACACTATTCGCTTCTGGTACATCGCTTGCCGTTTCATTTGCTTTGCCATTATCTTATTTTACAGGTCCGAAATATAGTGTCCAATCTTCACACTCTCTAGTACTATGCCCTCAGCCTCTAGTACTATACCTTCAGTCCTCCAAATTCTGCGTTGACTCGTCATAGGCTTGCGATGTTTCTTTCTCCAGATCTGCATCCTCATCGTCGCCATCGTCGCCCGCATAACAGTCAACGTGACTGGCTCCCAGGTCAAACCTCTCCAGTTCAGTTGTAGCCCGTAGTCACCGGCTGGCGCTGGGGATAGCATCGCTCTCCTCAATTTCCTCATCATCATCTTCATAACCCTCGCTGCCACCTGGCATTCTGAAATGCAGTGTATCATCCGTACAATTGTTGTCTATGGGGATGTTTGGGTCATTGCTTCCGATCTCAGGCTCCTCGAATGCCACTTTGGAGGTCAAATAGTCATGAATACTAGCAATGTCAACATGCGCTGCTTCCGTGCTGATGACCTCGCCAGGGGTTGTGTTCTCTGCCAGTTGGAGCTCACACTTGACTATAGCAAGAGTGTTTTCAAACACCCTCTGTTGGTAGATCTCCGGTAGCGTGAGCCAGGGATTCATGAAGGATGTATACGTGTCTGCAACGACAGGCGAGGTGAACAACTTGCGACCCGTTGCAGCGCAGCAGGATGCATGCTTACCACCATCGTCGTTGTAGTTGAAGTAGTTCGAGTGATCAGGTCCGTCCGGGTTCCGCTTTGACTTGGAAGCTTTCGGAGGAACACCTTTGTTCAGTTGCCACTCCAGGTGAGCATGGCGCAAAGGGTATAAGACCGTCCTTGTCGTCAATCATGGAAGTATAGGATCCATCAGCATACTTACTGCGGTGATTAGCCCGATGATAAAATTTGATGTAGATAAACCCCAGGATTGCATCTGCCAGGAAGTAATGTTGAAGCTGGCCATTCGTTAGCCGCTTTCGACACTCTTTGCATCGGATTTGAACAGCATACACCACCTTCCACATGCTCTGCTACAGGAAAAAGATACTTGTTGTTTGCCAGAAGAGAATCAATGAATTCCAAACACTCTGCGTCGGATTCAAAGCGGTGGAGATCATTAAGCTTTGCTATGGTGTCCCTTGCTGATTCAATAAAATGTTGTGTAACTGTGTTGACTTGTACTCGGAGCTGGTACCAGTTTGAGGGTGTAATATCCAACGTGGGCCGTTGCTTCAGCATACCTCTTTCAAGATCTCCTTTGTGCATACCTCAAATGCTGCGGACCAAATGTTCTTTTGCTGCATAGCGGTGTTCCAGTACTTCTGTATTATCTGCCAGTGTGGGGCTTCACCTAATGCTTTCGCAATGCGTCACGTTGCATAATTTACCATCTCCAACTCACATGCACTCATCAACAGCCATTTGTTCCACATGTGGAGCTCCATGAGTCTTCCGATTGGAAATATATGACCCGTGGTGTCTGAGTGACCAAATCCATGGATGCTGCGACTGCGGGAGACCACTGATTGAGGTACAGATACCTCGTGTGGTTGCTATTGCCACTGCATCTGTCTCTAAGTGCTTACAGTAGCTTGCATTTGTAGCGGATTTGTAATGAAGGCGCGGGCTTCTGGATCAGGGATGGGGGTAGGCAGGATTTCAAGACTGCTGAGAGCAGTGGGAATGCTAGCACCACTGGATGCAGGGCTGGATACAACACAACGCATTGAGTCTGACTGTGAGGTTCCTCCGGGTGCTGGTGTTCTTGTACCCGGCATAGCGATTCGAGTATTTATTGACTCTCGCTGTGTAGCGGACAGGTAGGAAATCAAGCATTGAGTGATATCTGCAACGTGAGAATGTTTGGGCCAAGATGAGGGGGTGGCATTCTGATCATGAATTGTAGAGGCTACAAAACTCTCTCCTTGAGAGGAATCCTTCTCACCAGCTAGTGCAGAAACGCGTCTCATAGCAGGAGGAAGGTGATCGTTCACCGAACGCCTACGCATTTGTTGATTCTGAACATTTCGTACCACTGGAGTTGTTTAATGGTGATGGCTTTTGGAAGGCATAGTTCAATACAAATGTTCAATGTTAAGAATGGAGGAACAATTTCCTCTGCATGCATATGCAATGGCAGGCGAGGCGGAGTCCTATCTGACCGACCTGGGAGGGATTCGAAAAAATAATGTGAGGTAAAGTGTAAACCAGGCAAGACTCTAAATCACTATCGCCAATGATGATACTCGGCTACGAAATCGCTTGAAATTCATTCAATTAAGGGGTCAACTGCCATTAGATTGAACTCAGATTTAACTCTGCATTGATATTTACTGTTACAGCAACGTCAGAAGGCCTATTGGCACCACTTGAAGGGTGTTTATGCCGTCTTGGCGTGATTATCATAGTATTGCACTCCTGCTTGGCACAATACTTTGAACCATCGGTTGTGTATATCTTTAGCTGCTGGGTTGAAATCCCTCTTCGACAGAGATAAATGCATTGCAAAGTGAACAATGACGTATTCACTATCCTATGACATCAGTTGGGTGTGTGTATTCCACCGCTAGGCGTGTTGGTAGCCATGTTGGATGGTGGCACAGTTCAGACAACCTGACAACTACTCAGTTTGCTCTGAGATGCAAGAGGTCTGAGTGGTAAAAGTAGTGTACAATGCAAAAGCAATACCTGGCGTTTAAACTATCATGACCACAAGTACTAGATCTCGCCTCAGGGCTTCTCGTTCATGAGGTGCCTGGTGGTTGTGTAAGATAAAGGCTGGGCCGTTTGTGTTTTTTAACCAACATAACGCAGGATATGAATCAACATTATCATATCTCACAAGTTGAACCAAGTAATCGCAGTAAGTCGAGTATATATATCCCTTCTTCCCACCTACACCCCCTTTCTCTCTTCCTCCCTTATATAACACACCGCCAGCATCCTGAGCTACCTCAACATCACATGACTTGCTCAAAACAAGGTGTCTTGCTCCAAAACACACCCGATAACCTACACAACTTTGCACGATCCCTCTGGGCTTTCTTCCGCTATATGCAACTGTATCATAATGGTAATGCCTCGGATGTAGATCCATTTTCAACTCACAGCGATGGCACCAAAGGGTACAAGAATTGGTAAGGCTAGGGCAAAGATGCCGACATTGGTTACAAATCAACGCCTGTGGTTGAATCGGGACTGGCTATGGGGATTCATCTCGGACCGCATCCGTGGACACATACGGATATTCAATGTTTGCGGGGTCAACAATGAGAGGGCATTGGACCTCTTGTATGATATCATCTTGCTTGATCCAGGCACAACTCGCCACCATTCACAATTCTGGCTAATGTGGCCGCACCGGAGGAGCAGGTGTTCACTTTTTCCGTAGTGGTGGGCTGCCTTGTGCTCGTATTGGGGGCAAATGTTGGACAAAGCATGCAACCAAATGAACAATTGGAGGTGGGACAGCCCCCGTGCCTTCGGGGGTCAAGTCGGTCACTCAAATCCGCAGAAAACCAGCTCACGGATGGTTAAACGCGCTGGCGAGCGTTTCCCTTGGTATGTTAGCGATGATCACAGGGCACAGATTGAGCCACCAAGCTGCCAGCAGTACAAGCCAGGCGACTTCCTGGCCATGAGACCACTGCATTGGGATGAGATCATTGACGAGGATGATGATGATGAGAACTCGGCAGATCCCGGAGTGGCGAGCAGTGGAATGAGACGTCCTGGCAATGGCAATGACAATGACGACGGCGACCATGAGGTGAACACACAGGGCATTGAGAAAGGAACCACCAATTATAAGGGAAAGAAGGATGGGAAGGGGAAACGGAAGGCGACTGAGAACGTGAATGGGAAGGGGTAGGCAGTGGAGGAAGGGAACGGGACGGGTAACAGGGAAGGGACAGGTATTGTTAACCAAACCCCTGTGGCAGAAAGGTCGCAGAGCGGTGGAAATGCTACAGAGAGCAAGGGGAATGGGACACCGAGGGCAAACTAGAGAGAGTATATTCAGAGCCGGTAGCATTGCCTGCGGTGTCAATATCCTGAGAGGATGATACCAACTCAACTGAGGAGTCGGATGGTGAATAGAACTCAGAACATGATTCTGATGTGGATCTGCACATGTAGGATGAGGTGGATGGACTGTATGGCGTTGATTTCGATGGCGATGTGGACATAGAAAGGGCCGGTGACAATGAGAAGCAGGATGATGAGGAGGAGGAAGATGAGGAGGAGGGGGAGGAGGAGGAGGAGGAGGAGGAGGATAAGGATGATGGCAAAGAACCTCGGATGATTGGCCCAGAACTGATGGTAGACAATCAGCTGATCATGCTATCTGTGCAGGGCCAGGAGATGTGCGGGCATACCCCACGACCACAATCTGCGGCGCCTACCCCATGTATGGAAACCCTGCAGCCTCGCCCAAGACCTAGAACAGCAGAGACTCATCCCCTCAGTGGGCGGGATATTTTGGGGCTTGTACCACAGCAAAGACATCGCCCAGCGGTGCCAACTATGCGAGAAGCTAAGGCAGCCAGAAACACGTCACATGTTGATGTGGACAAGCAGCTGGTTGGCGAATTGGCAGGCGGTGACAGTCTGCCCGATGTCCCTCCCCCTGATGTCCACCTCCTCAACACGGGCTCGGATGGCTCAGTAGGCAAGGAGTGAACCTGTCCCCACATTACAGAGGCTATGGTTGTTGCGTTCAGGTTAGGGTCGGGTTCTTGTCTTGTCAGTCTTCTTTGCTTTAATCATTTCATCTCAGGCACTGATTAAGGCACACGTGGAGGTGTTTTGTTTGCATAGGGTTTTTCTTGTTTTCCATCTTGTTTAGGTCAGAGGTTGTGGGCTTGTTTGTTTCCTTTGTTCTAATCTAGTTAGCTCAGCCATTGATTACTACACACATTGCGAGGTTTTTGGAACGCTCATGGTTGATTTTCTATTGTATTCATAGCAGTATGGGACATCGTGCATGCAGCGCTATGGCAACTCCTGGCGTGTAAGGAACCTGCTTGTGATGGTCTTGAGGCTCAATGAATCTCTCAAGTTAGCTGAAAGTATCGTGAGCTTTCACCCACACCAGACTGCTCAGGTTCAGCAACAACTTTATTCTGATTCAACAGTAAATACTCCACTCGTCGGGTGTCATCAACAATGCCAGAGAAGACCCCTTTCGGTTGCCCCCAATTATTATGCCGAAAGAAGTTCACCTCAACTAGCTGACCACTTAAACATACTAAATTACACCATCCAGAACACGTTCAAGTTGCAGGACAGATGAATCTGACTATTCTCAGAGCGCCCCGACACATTGAACTCGCACAGCATCGTGAATTCATCCCTCACAATAATTCAGTCAGAAACTTGGATGGGTTTCCCTACCTCAAACATGTTGAAAACATCGCAGACTTGGAGTCTCAACCACTGCCACCTCCTGTGCCTCAAATGGAAACATACCCACCCCAGTGCCAGTGTTCCTCTGAGCAATCCCATTGCTGAGCCATGGGAACACGATTCTCAGGGATGCCATGAGACAAACCTACAAAACAATTCCCACTACCCATTTGCGATGCGTGAAGGATACAAATATATCCAATGTGGGATCATGAAGAAGGGCATGAAGATGTACTATGACAATGTGCTGAAAGAAGAAAACACCGCTCGGCCTTTCCCATGTGTCATAAACACGGATGGCGTCCAGAAGCTCATGGCTAGCATGCCAGATGATCAGGCTCTCAGGGTGTGGGAATTACACACTTTGAAGGATATGAGATGGAATGACCATCACCACCGCCGTATCAAATACTGGACATGAAATTTCATCAAAATCATGTGATAGTGGATGTGGCAGGCAGCCTACACCGAGCAGGATATTCATGCCCCTCAGCGTTGCTTTAACAGTGATATGCCTCTGAAACACCTTGTTCCCAAAAGGCACCCTGCAGACTGGTGGTGGGAGACACAGCTGAGGGGGCATCTCCGGGGATGATGATGTGCTAATCTATGTGAACTCAACGCTCACACTGGGGAATACACTAGTTCGCTTGATCTTCATGTCCGACGGAACACATCTCTTGAATCTTGCTGGCGACAACAAAGAGTGGCCTGGATATATGATCATGTACAATGTATCTTCGAATATCCGCCACATGCCGTCAACGCAGAGCGTCTTGATTATCGCTCTCCTCCCCATTCCGATCATTAACCGCAATATTCCTCAGAAGTGGCTGGATAAGCAGCGGGAAATCAACAGAGAGGTGCTGAATGAGGTACTCCAGCGGGTACTCCACCCTCTCACCATTAAACAATATCCCAGCGCCAAAAGCACGTGTTACAATGTTTTCTGTGCAGTGGGCAACTTTGGGCATCATAAACTAGTTTTAGCAGCATTGCTTGCAGATCGCCCTGAGTATAGTGACATACATAATCTTGAACAGCATGACTGTTTTTGGGTGCGAGTGTTGAAATAATGAACTTAGAGATTGTGTCCCACCTGAGAAGCAACACCCCCGGAGGCATCACAACCTATATAGACGGCTCAGTGATGCTCACACCAAGGCAGCTGATGCCGAATGCTTGTCGTGCCATGTTGACAAAGGTTTCAACGTGTTTCGACATATTCCCAGTATCCAGAGAGATCTCCCGAAGCCTCACCTCCTCCATACAACCCAGTTCGGCATTCTAGACCACCTCCTGAAATCGATGTTCCACTTCATGAAGACGCACAAATGGCTGGACACATACAATGTAATCTGGTTATCCGTCCCTCCTTACCATGACCTCATACCAAAAAATAAGTCAGATGAGGAAGTTTCTCAATGGAATGTGAAGGAGATGAAGGAAATGAGCCAGTACCTGCTTGGAGTTGTAACCCAGACTCTATGAGGTGGAAGCCCCACTCAGCATGCCATATTCAATCATGCAATTGAGTGGACACAGGCATTGTTAGAATTTGCAATGTATGGTCGATATAAATCTCACGATGATGCGACATTGAGCTACATGGAAGACACAATGTCTCGTTTTCACACCTTCAAAGATGTTTTCCGACTGCGGCGAGCCGGCGAAATAGGTGCAGACCACAGCTATTGCCCTGAGAACGAATGTCGTGAAGCAGCGAAATGTAGATGAGGAAACATATGCTGGAACTTGGACGCCATCTAAGGAGCGGGGCGAAAAGACCTCATGGCAGGATTATATGAGCCACGACATAGATGTTTCCCAGGAGTTAGATGCCGTCTTCAACATTCTGAGGATCCACTTGGTGTCTCATTGGGTCGAACAGCTTTGTCGATACAGAACCTTGCAACAGTATTCTTCCAAGAGACATGAAGAAGCACATAAAATGAACCTCCAGGACGGTTGGAACCCCTCCAATCACAATCTCAACTACCTGCCACAAGTAATCACCTTTCAGCATTGCATTCTCTGCTGCAAAATCAGAGATCTCAATCTCCACGCCCCCACTCAGCATCAGGTGCACAGCACTGCCACTTGCAAAGTCCTCCCTGCCAGTGCTGATCAGGCGGCCCCCCTGAGCTCCTAGTCATATTCGAAGGCTGAATTCATGGGACCCCAAAACTGCCGTCATGGAATGCATCCTGACACCATGAACAAAGACTTCAGAGCATTACTCGACAATACGCAAGACGCAACATACCGCATGACAATCTACAACGGCATGTCGGAGTATATCACACTTACTTGTCGTAACAAGACGTATATATTGGATGAACAACTGCAGGCAATGGAGCTCTGTATTTACCATGGTATTTAGGTTCAAGTTCAGGGTTTAGAAGTTGAACACATATCTCAGATCTTACCATGCACAGAAAGCCAGAGCTGGCGAGGAGGGGACGGATGGAACGTTCGGGTGTGGGTAGAGCAACACATGGGGAGGCATCATAACGCGCTGAATGGTCGTCTGCCGTGGCAACAGCACTGACTAATTACAATCAAGCTCCTGAACGAGGATGGAGCTTTCGTTGAGTACTGGTTAGGCCAGACGCTCACTACAATACCTGATAACTCGGGTTATGTGGGTCCTGTCTCGAAATTTGTACAAGTGAGACAAGCACTGGCAGCCGTTGCTCTGCAAGGTTTCAGCGTGGGTAACATCATTGGCTGCGCACACAAAATTCCAGAGATAGTGACTAGTGGTCAGATAGGAGATGGATGGAATGAGCGATGGATTGTCAATAGCCACATAGACCTGGTGACTTGGAATGATGTCTATAATTAGTAAAGAGGGAATTGCATTTGGTGCGCTGGTAGCCGGAACGCTAGGAGAGCTGTTCGCAGCATCACCCATCACATCTCAATCCTGATGCGAGCGCATTCCAAATGAACCTATTCCAACGTCTGGTCACAGTTGGCCACAATGCCAGAGTGTTCGTTAAATATAGGAGACGGACAAAGCAAGAATAAACGTTGAAACTACGATTGGAGGGCGACATGCAAAATGTCACATTATATTGATGCCCAGCACGGAGTAAGCCACCACCAGGATTTCTCTGACGGCTCTTATGGAGCACGTCCTCTCTGACGGAGCCATTCTGCCCAGATGGATTTTTTTTTTGCTCATCGTACTTCTGTTTATTACCCAATATTCACAGGCGACTGCGCAATATTCTGGCAAAATATTGTTCTAAATGAAATTCTCGCCCAAACAACATACAGAACCTGGTGAGAACACATTGACTGATTGTGTCCTACTGAATCATGATCGCCTTATTCCTCCTCGTTTCCATTTTATTGACCATCATCAAAACCTTCTCAGCTTGTGTCTTGGAACTCTGGGTTGGCGGAAGCAATCTGGGATCATTCGGTGTGACACTCACACCCTGCTGCAGTGGGGTTTCTGTATCCTCGGTGCCATTGTCTAGCTCTATGCCTGATTCACTGTCTGCCTCCCAGTCGTCTTCGCTGTCATTTGGATTATGCAAGTCCCCATTCCAGTCAAGCCAATTTTGGGTGTCCGAAATGCTTTCAGGTGTGCTATCGTCATCACTTTCACCAGGTTTGCGATTAAATTGTTCGATTCAGCGTGCATTCAATACTTGAGTTCGTCCTCCAGGGAGGTCGTTTGCAGACGAAGCAGCTGGCACAGGTGATCTTTCCGACCACTTAAATGCAGCCACACCTTGATGTTGAAAACTTGACCAGGATGCTTTCATGATCTCTTCAGTATCTGAAATGTACCCTAAGGCTGTCATATGCTTGTTTTGAGCGCGAGATTCCTTCTGTGTAGCACAGAGGTGTTGGCTGCCTTGCTGCATCTCCAAAAAGTCATGGACCTTGGCCATTCTGTGCTATTTCTTTTGCTTTGCATCTCGCTTCATTTCCAAGTCGTAGTATGTATTCGTCGTATCCAATGCTTGGTCATCGCCTGACAATAACCTGGTATTGGCTCCAGCAATCTGCCTTCCTATGACTGTTTCAGGAAGGGTCCCGCATGTGGTTTTTGACTGCCTCCAACCAATCACATCTTACCCAAGGGAGAAACTGGCTTCCACTCTGACAGCATGTGGTATAATAGGGAATATGTTGGGTGCGACATTTCAGTAATCCGCGTATTGGAGTGTGTGTCCTCTTGTGGACACCACCAGTCCGTGATATCCAGGATCCAAAATATACCGCTAACCTCTATATGGTCGGAGTGGTAATGATCACGTTTCGGATCAATTCGCCCCCAGTTCTGTCGTCATTCAGGTAGTGACTTCAACTAGAGCTCTACGGCTGTCAGTAACCGTGCTGCACAATCGCATCATCCAGGGGTCGTTTCGGCCACATCTTTAGGCATTAATTATTCTGCATCATCGCGAAATAAATCATATGCATCATCAGATGATTGAGCAGATATCAAAGCGATTGCAGCAGAGAAAAGAATTTTGCTCGGTATGCTTTTGGGTTTAATGACCGGCACAGGTCGATGTCTGGTGCAGTATTCATTCTCCATGTGCTCCAGAAAAGCCTCCTGGTATTGGGTAGTATTAGAAGACTTGTCATCAGGATCAATATGCAAACCCTTGTCCAACTTCCTGAAAAATCGCAATTTCCAGAGAGATTCAACAATATGTGCTGCAATGAGAAGCATACCCGTCGTAGGAGTAACTTCAACATAATGTTTGGACACCTTTTGGCACGCAAACTTCATGGCGAAGTATAAATCTTCCTTCCATTCAGTCTCCATCTTGGTTGAAGCTCGCATAACGCTATTGATATGATCGAACATGTCATTGTCGACAGTGATAACATGATGCAGAGTAACCGTATGTCTTTTCGACATCCACAATGTCCAGTACCGGAATGGCCTCAGGACTTACATCACACACTGGACGATGGTCGATTCCTACTGTGTTCTGAAAAATGGCCGGAAATCGATGTATTCTGAATTCTTGAGCCACTCGCAGGTGAATTCCCATAATCAATAGGCCTGCTCGAGCAACTCCAGTGTTGAATTCCACCGTGTCTTCACATCCAGAATAAATAGTACTGCAATTGATATGTTGGCTTTTGGACAGTCAATGAACTCGTTTCGATGACCAGGTGTCAGCGTAATCAATACAGCATGCATTCTCTGCTATATGATGGTCAGTTTCAGGACTTTCACAATATGTTGAAATATATACTTTCTCAATTATCTTTGCTAAACCTGGTTTCATGGTGGACACTTTGTTGATTCTAGCATTGCCCTCTTTTTGAAGTCTTTGACTCTTCCCAATGTCTATGCTTTCATTCTCTCCAAATTGCTGATTGCACTCATCGGCTTCCCAAGACTTGCTCCAGCTTATCACACCCAGACTGCTCATGAATGCACTTAGGGCAAGCTGAATGAGATGTGCGATGCATGGGATGCGGTTTCTCAATTCAGGCCACACGATTCTGGAGGCCTCAGGGGATGATTGTAATTCACGTGTCATCGAGTAATTTGAGGAAGCATTATCAGTTGAAATTCCAAGTAAACAGCTGTCGGTAAACTCAAGATGATCAAATACTTCCCTCAAATGGACAGCTAGCCGTGCTCCAGTATATTGAGCCTTGACCTGCTATCCTTAATTACCATTCGGAATTAGAAAAGAAGTGGCTATCGACCTCATTGAACGCGAGTTGTACTTCTCACATTGCCCAACTTGGATCCATATAGTAAGCAATTACCGACATTATGGCAAGTTTGTTCATCGATGTCCACCGGTCTATAGCTAAAGTAACATTGTTTCTTGACGGCAATTGCTTCTTAATTGCATCCACGGTCGGTGTATTCCCTCCGGCAAATGTTGCTCAGTGAGCTGGCGGTTGGCAGCCCCAACTCGCATTGTAATGCATTGTATGACCATCGGTGCTTTAGGTTCAATATAGCGTTTCACAGAATATGAGGCGAAACAAATCCTAACATGAGGTAGCGATTCCAGGTGTCTTGGTGAAATTGGGCACTATCCATCAGCAACGACCCTAATTTCCGTCTGAAACACCCGGGTGTTCCGGACCGCTCTGACGGCTCTGACGGAACCTCGTACGCTCTGACGGTGAATCACACGCTACCCGTCGCCCAGGCGACGGGTCGCGTTGCATACGTACCTCCTTTACTTTGTGGTGACGTATACGCATCATCAGAACGACACGTGTGTTACACTCTTAGCAGGGGCTGCAGTTATGCTGAAGCCGTTTACACAACGCCTGGCGATCGACCCCAAGCCTGGGAGCACCTCGAATCACAGTCATGTATTCAGTTTGTATTCTCATCTATGTATCTATGTATCTATATAGCTACCCATCTACACATGCTATATCTGGACTGGCTGCGGTCTGCCGAATATATAATCCCCGTCACCCTGTCCACCTCCGTTACCTCTGTATCTCTGTACAACGGCCGTCGCTCCTTCAAGATATACTTGATCGAGTGTGTTTGAGATGCACTTGGAGACGGAGATTGATTGAACTCAGAGATGCACTTGGAGACTGAGATCGAGTGAACTCAGAGATGCACTTGGAGGCCGGGATCGAGCGAGTTTGGAGATGCACTTGGAGGTGGTGATCGTGCGAACTTGCAGGCCGTAATCGAACGAGTCTGGAGATAAACTTGTAGGCCGTGATCGAGCAAGATTGGACGAGTACTTGGAGGCGGCCGATGGACGGCGCGCCGGGACTCAATTCATCAGTTAGTTAACTCGCAACCATCGGAATGTGACAAGGTGACTTTACCTTTGAAGCTCTTATGGAGAACTGGCTGGTGGCAGTCGATCGGTAGGGAGGTACGCCGGAAGCTGAAGCTACATTCAGGGGTCAACTCGAAATTGTGAGAATGAAGGGATGACAGACAATCTTAGGTGTATGCTGTACTCAGTGTTAACTCATGATCATGGCATGGAGAGATAGAGAGGGATGAATTAACTTTGTATTCTGCGATGATGGTAGAGTTGAGGACGAGAAAGAGAGAGATGAGGGATGAAGATGAGAACGATATGGAGGATAAGAGCGGCTATGAGAAATAAGGAGTACGACGTGCCTGATTGGGTTTAGAAGACCTCGTATCGGTGTAATTACACGCCGGATCGGGACTCGTACCTGCCGGATCGGGGATGGTCAATTGACTCGCACACGAAATTCTCTTAAGTCCCAGTT